>QWCN01001601.1_pt1 | contig 33825 bp, 33 predicted proteins | sample 1972711 | NCBI WGS metagenome assembly QWCN01 (sample SAMN09866707, study PRJNA288562) | Human gut metagenome isolate term1_stool, whole genome shotgun sequencing... | isolation source: gut | host: Homo sapiens | place: USA: California
CTTTTATGCTCATATCGGGGCGGGTCCCAAGGTCTTTCATCCACCTATGAGCAAGCTCATGTGGATTTAGACCTTTTGACCCTGGCATCATTTTATATTTTTAATAGAAGAAACTGCTGCAAAGAGATTTGCGGCAGTTTCTTATTGCCCGGACTGACAGGATCGCGTGCCGGGTCTTACATGCGTGCGACCTGAAACAAAAAAATGGGTTGACAAATGCCAGATGCACGGATATAATAGTTTAGGCGTGGATAGGAGGATATTATGCAGATCGCTTTAAACGATGTACTGAAAGACGATGGAAAGATACTGCGGGTAGATGCAGACTTCGGTCCGGATACATTTGAGATGAAGCTCGGCAAGTATCCGATTACCCGAAAGACTCCGGTTTCACTGGTTCTCACGAACAAAGGAAAGCGGAATCTGTTAATACAGGGCAGGATGGATCTTACGATTCTGATTCCCTGCGGACGTTGCCTGGAGGAAGTTCCGGTAGAGTTTGAGCTTGATTTTGAGAAGAAAATCGACATGAATCTTACCGAAGAAGAACGACGGGAAGCGCTCGATGAATGCGCGTATATACATGGATATGACCTGGATGTGGATGAGCTGGTCTACAGCGAGATTCTGGTGAACTGGCCGCTTCGTGTGCTGTGCAAAGAGGACTGTAAAGGAATCTGCAGTATATGCGGTAAGAATCTGAATCATGGGACCTGCGACTGTGATCATACAGATTTAGATCCCAGAATGGCACAGATCCGTGATATCTTCAATAAATTTAAGGAGGTGTAAGCCATGTCAATCTGTCCAAAGAATAAATCTTCCAAAGGAAGAAGAGACAAGAGAAGAGCAAACTGGAAAATGACTGCTCCGAATCTGGTAAAATGCAGCAAATGTGGTGAACTGATGATGTCTCACAGAGTTTGCAAAAACTGCGGAACATATAACAAAAAAGAAATCGTTGCAGTTGAAGACTAATTGCATAAATGCTATAGAATCAGGGATTGAACAATTTGATGTTGTTTGGTCCCTGATTTTTTATGAAAGGATCTGCAAAAATTTTAGGTTGATTTTTATATCGCACTCTAGTATATTAGGAATTGCAACAGGAGGAAAAACTATGCAGGATATGGTCAGGGTGGTTGTAGATGCCATGGGCGGAGACAATGCACCCGGAGAAATCGTCAAAGGTGCCGTAGAAGCACTGAACGCCAGAGAAGATATTTTTATCTACCTGACGGGAAGAAAGCCGGTGATCGAAGCCGAGCTTTCAAAATACACCTTTCCAAAAGAAAGGCTGGAGATCGTGCATACCGAAGAAGTGATCGAAACGGCCGAACCGCCTGTCATGGCAATTCGCAGGAAAAAAGATTCTTCGATCGTAAAAGGTATGAATATGGTCAAGCAGAAAGAAGCAGATGCGTTTGTTTCTGCAGGAAGCAGCGGAGCGATCCTTGTAGGAGGTCAGGTGATCGTTGGCAGGATCAAAGGAATTGAAAGACCGCCGCTGGCACCGCTTATTCCGACAAAGAACGGAGTTTCTCTCCTGATCGACTGTGGGGCAAACGTGGATGCCAGACCTTCCCATCTGGTGCAGTTTGCAAAGATCGGTTCCATCTACATGGAAAATGTTATGGGAGTCAAAAATCCGAGAGTCGGGCTGGTCAACATCGGTGCGGAAGAGGAAAAGGGCAATGCACTTGTAAAAGAGACGTTTCCATTGCTCAAAGAATGCAAAGAGCTCAATTTTATCGGAAGTGTGGAGGCACGCGACATTCCGCAGGGAGTGTGCGATGTGATCGTCTGTGAGGCGTTCGTGGGAAACGTGATCCTGAAACTTTACGAAGGTGTCGGTGCAACTCTGATCAGTAAAGTCAAGCAGGGCATGATGACAAGCCTGCGTTCCAAAATCGGTGCATTACTGGTAAAACCTGCATTGAAAGAAACGCTCAAATCTTTTGATGCCAGCCAGTATGGCGGAGCACCGCTTTTAGGTTTGAACGGACTGGTCGTAAAGACACACGGAAGTTCAAAGGCAGTGGAAGTGAAAAATTCCATCCTTCAGTGTGTCCAGTTCACAAAACAGGAGATCAATCAGAAAATCAGAGAAAATATTATAAAAGAAGACCAAAAAGGATAAGAGAGGTATTTTATTATGGAATTTGAAAAGTTAGCAAAAATCATCGCAGAAGTGTTAAACGTAGATGCAAACGAAATTACGCTGGATACCACCTTTGTAGATGAACTTGGTGCAGATTCCCTGGATGTTTTCCAGATTATCATGGGGATTGAAGAAGAATTCGATATCGAGATTCCAAATGAAGAAGCAGAAAAGATCGTTTCTGTCGGTGATGCAGTAGAAGCAATCAAAAGTGCATTAAATTAAAAGGGGTCTGACGATAACGACAGATGGGAAGGTGCTGCAAGTCAGCACCTTCTGTATATCCGACTGAAACAGAAAGCGAGGAACAAGATGAAACAGACAAAAGATTTAAAAGAGCTGGAAGGAAAGATTGGCTATACCTTCAAAGATAAGACCTTGTTTAAGCAGGCTCTCACACACAGTTCTTATGCAAACGAACACAGGCACGAAGGACTCAAAGACAATGAACGTCTGGAGTTTCTTGGCGATGCGGTTCTGGAGATCATCAGCAGTGAGTATTTATTTTACAATTACCCGGATATGGCTGAGGGCGAAATGACAAAACTCCGTGCCAGCATTGTATGTGAACCGACGCTGGCACTGTGTACGCACGAGATCAGCCTCGGAAGCTATCTTTTCCTTGGCAAGGGAGAAGAGCGGACAGGCGGAAGAAACCGGGATTCTATCGTATCTGATGCTATGGAGAGTGTAATAGGAGCTATCTATCTGGATGGTGGTTTTGCTAGTGCAAAGGAGTTTATCCATAAATTTATTCTAAAGGATATCGAACATAAAAAACTCTTTTATGATAGCAAGACTATTCTGCAGGAGATCGTGCAGAGTGACTATAAAGGCAAAGAGATCGAGTATGTGCTGACAGGAGAGATCGGACCGGATCATGACAAGAAATTTGTGGTAAGTCTGGTAGTGGGAGACAAGACACTGGGCGAAGGAACGGGAAGGACCAAGAAAGCCGCAGAGCAGGAAGCCGCTTACCGTGCCATTATCAAACTGAAAGGAAATGCCTGAGACATGTATTTAAAGAGCCTTGAGATCCAGGGATTCAAATCATTTGCAAACAAGATTGATTTTAAATTTCATAATGGTATTACCGGGATCGTAGGGCCAAACGGAAGCGGAAAGAGCAACGTAGGAGATGCGGTTCGCTGGGTACTTGGTGAGCAGAGTGCCAGACAGCTGCGAGGAAGCAACATGCAGGATGTGATTTTTTCCGGTACGGAAAATCGAAAACCGCTCGGCTTTGCGTCGGTTTCGATCACACTGGACAACGCCGACCACAAACTGCCGGTGGATTATGAGGAAGTGACGGTCAGCCGCCGCGTCTACCGCTCTGGCGAGAGCGAATATCGTTTAAACGGAACTTCCTGCCGTCTGAAAGATATTCAGGAGATTTTCTACGACACCGGTATCGGAAAAGAGGGTTACTCCATCATCGGCCAGGGACAGATTGAAAAGATCTTAAGCGGCAGACCGGAAGATCGAAGAGAATTGTTTGATGAGGCAGCCGGGATTGTCAAGTTCAAACGAAGAAAAGCGGCAGCCGTGAAAAAGCTGGAGGATGAAAGAGCGAACCTTGTCCGCGTAAACGATATTCTCTCGGAACTTCAGCGTCAGCTGGTTCCGCTTCAGCATCAGGCAGAACAGGCAAAGATCTACCTGAAGAAAAAAGAAGAATTAAAAAAGATCGATCTGCATCTATTTCTGCTGGAAATGGAGCAGCGGAAAGCAGAACTTGCGAATCTGGATGAAAAACGAAAGATTGCAGAAGAACAGCTTTCTGATATAAAGAAAGAATACGAGACGATCCGCATCCATTATGAAACAGAAGAAAAAGCGATCGAGGAGCTGGAAGAGCGGATCGAGCAGATCCGGGAACAGGAGCGGCAAAGTCAGTTGCTCCACCAGCAGCTCACCGGTCAGATCGAAGTCCTGAAAGAGCAGATCCGGGCACAGGAGGATCAGGAAGTCCGCTTAAAAGAGCGAAAGAGCGTGATCGAGAGCGAACTTTCCAGAAAAGAAAAACAGAGAAAAGCGGAAGAACAGGCGTTTTTGCTTGCAAAGGAAAAACAGGAGCAGGTTTCTTTAACGGAAGCGGACTATCGCCTGGAAGCGGATGCGACAACGGCGATGCTCTCCCATCTGGAAATGCAGATCGAGGACGGGAAAAATGAAATCATTTCACTTTTGAATCAGCGTGCTTCGGTGAAAGGAAATGTTCAGCGATACGATACCATGCAGGAACAGATGCAGATCCGAAAAGCAGAAGTAACCGGAAAGCTCCTTCGGATCGGCAGCGAAGATGCTAGATGGCAGGAGACGCTTCAGGAATATCAGACTGCCTACGAAACGGTGTCGGAAGAGATTGAAAAACAGCTTCGGAAGAGCAAAGAGCAGGAAGATAAGATTGAACAGCTCCAGCAGAAACTGGCAGAGCAGAACCGGGAACTGGAACAGAAACAGTCTTTCTATCACCGGGAGAAATCAAGGCTTGAGACACTGAGCAATTTAACAGAACGCTATGATGGATACGGAAACAGTATCCGGAAGGTGATGGAGCAGAAAGACAAAAATCCGGGGATCCTCGGCGTTGTAGCCGATCTGATCAAAGTAGAATCTTCTTATGAGACGGCAATCGAGACGGCACTTGGCGGCAGTATACAGAATATTGTGACGGACAGGGAAGAGACCGCAAAACGCATGATCGAATTTCTGAAACGTGGCAAATATGGCCGGGCTACCTTCCTTCCGCTGACTGCCATCGGAAGAAAAGGAAATGCAGGAAACAAAGATGCCGTGAAAGAGCCGGGGATTTTGGGCGTTGCGAGCACTCTGGTCCGGACAGAAGAGAAATACCGTGCACTGGTGGAATACCTTCTTGGCAGGACACTTGTCGCAGACAATATGGATCATGCGATCGCAGCTGCCAGGAAATATCACCATTCTCTGCGGATCGTTACGCTGGAAGGAGAGTCTTTAAGTCCTGGCGGTTCCATGACAGGTGGTGCCTACCGCAACAGCAGCAATCTTCTGGGACGCAGAAGAGAAGTTGAAGAGCTGCAAAAGAAAGTACAGGCACTGGAAAAAGAATGGAAAGAATTGCAGCTGGAAGTCGATGAAAACCGAAAAAAAAGGAATGAACATCGCGAAACAGTTGTAATTCTGAATGAAAAGCTTCAGAAAGCCTATGTTTCTCAGAATACGGCACGCATGGAGATCCGCCAGATGGAAGAAAAACGGGAAGAATCCAAAGAAGAGCTGACAAGGCTTCAGGAAGAATCTGCCCAGTTAGACGGCGAATTAAAGCAGATCAGCCGGGAAAAAGAACAGATCGAAGAAGCTGTGAAAGAGTCTGAAAAAAGAGAAGCACAGCTGCAGGAACAGATCCTGGGATGGCAGAAAGAACAGGAAGTCCAGAGGGCGGAGCTGGAGCAGCAGAACGCCCGCATTGAAAAGCTGCATCTGGAGCTTGCAAATGCCGGACAGAAAGAAGAATTTGCAGGGCAGAATCTCAAACGTATCGAAAAAGAAATCCGAAATCTAAGGGAAGAAGAAAAAGAGATCGTGCAGAAAAAGCGGGAAAGTCTGGATGTCATTGCAGAAAAAGAAGCACAGATCCGGCAGATTGAAAGCCGCATTGCAGGTACGAAAGACCATGGACGCGATCATGGCAGGCAGCTGCAGAAGCTTCAGGCACAAAAAGAAGAGAAAAGTGCGGCACAGAAAACCTTTTTTACAAGGCGGGAGGAGCTTTCCGGGCAGATCGCAGATCTGGACAAAGAAAACTTCCGGCTTGCATCCATGCAGGAAAAGCTTGAAAGTCAAAAAGAAGAGCGGATCAGTCAGATCTGGGATGAATATCAGGTGACACCTTCGGAAGCTGCTGCGTTCCGGAACGAAAACGGCATGGATCAGAAGCAGACCAGAAAACGGATCGAGGAGATCAAAGCAGCGATCCGCCAGATGGGCAACATCAACGTCAATGCGATCGAAGATTACAAAGAGATGTCACAGCGGCATGGATTTCTTCAGAATCAGCACGATGATCTCATCAAAGCAGAGAAAGCTTTAGAAGAGATCATTCTGGAGCTGGATGAAGGGATGCGGAAGCAGTTCCGGGAGAATTTTGCCAGGATCCAGGTGGAATTTGACAAAGCTTTTCGTGAATTGTTCGGAGGGGGCAAAGGAACGCTGGAGCTTGTGGATGATGAAGATATTCTGGAGGCAGGCATCCGGATCATCTCTCAGCCGCCGGGCAAAAAACTGCAGAATATGATGCAGCTCTCCGGAGGCGAGAAGGCCTTAACGGCGATCGCCCTGCTTTTTGCTATCCAGCACCTCAAACCGTCCCCGTTCTGTCTTTTGGATGAGATCGAGGCGGCACTGGATGAGGCGAATGTCAGCCGCTATGCAAATTATCTGCACAAGTTGACAAAAAATACACAATTTATTATTATTACACACAGACGCGGAACGATGGCAGCGGCCGACCGGCTGTATGGCATCACGATGCAGGAAAAAGGAATCTCTGCACTGGTATCGGTAAATCTGATCGAAGAGGCACTGGATCAGTGAGAAAGGAAAGAAGATGGGTGAGAAAAAAGGATTTTTTAAGCGCCTAGTAGAAGGACTGACCAAGACAAGAAACAATATCGTTTCCGGTATTGATTCTATTTTCAGCGGATTTTCCGCAATAGATGAGGATTTTTATGAGGAGATCGAAGAAATCCTCATCATGGGAGATCTCGGGATCAATGCGACAACCGCGATCATAGAAGATCTGAAACAGAAGGTGAAAGAGCAGCACATCAAAGAGCCTTCTGCCTGCAAACAGCTTCTGATCGACAGCATCAAAGCCCAGATGAATGTCGGTGAGACGGCGTACGAGTTTGAAAACCGTCAGTCCGTTGTTCTGGTGATCGGAGTCAACGGTGTCGGTAAGACAACCAGCATCGGAAAACTGGCAGGAAAATTAAAAGACCAGGGAAAGAAAGTAATTCTGGCGGCAGCCGATACGTTCCGTGCGGCAGCCGGAGAACAGCTGACCGAATGGGCACACCGTGCAGGAGTGGAGATCATTTCCGGACAGGAAGGATCGGATCCGGCAGCCGTTGTATACGATGCGATCCAGGCATCCAAAGCACGTCATGCAGATGTATTGCTCTGCGATACAGCAGGACGACTTCATAATAAAAAGAATCTTATGGCAGAACTTGGGAAAATCAACCGTGTGATCGACCGGGAATATCCGGAAGCTTACCGTGAGACACTGGTTGTGCTGGACGGTACAACCGGTCAGAATGCACTTGCACAGGCAAGACAGTTTTCTGAGATTGCTGATATTACCGGAATCATTCTTACCAAACTGGATGGAACAGCCAAAGGCGGTATCGCCGTTGCCATCCATTCCGAACTTGGTATCCCGGTGAAATATATTGGCGTGGGAGAGAGTATTGACGATCTGCAGAAATTCGATGCAGACGAGTTCGTAAATGCACTTTTTGATGTGAAAGATTCAGAAGAAGAGGAGTAAAGACATGCTTACATTAGACAAATTTGAAGAAGCTTCAGAAATCGTAAAAAAAGCAACACAGGAGACAAAGCTGATCTACAGTAAATATTTCAGTGAGCAGACAGGAAACAAAGTTTATCTGAAACCGGAAAATATGCAGACAACCGGTGCTTATAAAGTAAGAGGTGCTTACTATAAAATCAGCACACTGAGCGAAGAAGAGAGACAGAAAGGTCTGATCACAGCCTCCGCAGGAAACCATGCACAGGGTGTTGCCTATGCAGCAAAAGAGTTTGGTGCAAAGGCAGTGATCGTTATGCCGACGACCACACCGCTGATCAAAGTAAACCGCACCAAGAGCTACGGCGCAGAAGTGGTTCTCTATGGAGATGTCTATGATGAGGCCTGTGCCTATGCACTGGAACTGGCAGAAAAAGAAGGCTATACCTTTATCCATCCGTTCGATGATCCGGCTGTTGCAACCGGTCAGGGAACGATCGCAATGGAGATCATCAAAGAACTGCCGCTGGTTGATTATATCCTTGTTCCGATCGGAGGAGGCGGACTGGCAACCGGTGTCTCCACACTGGCTAAGATGCTCAACCCGAACATCCGCGTGATCGGTGTGGAACCGGCAGGGGCAGCCTGCATGAAAGCTTCCCTTCAGGCAGGAGAAGTTGTGACACTGCCAAATGTCAATACGATCGCAGACGGCACGGCTGTTAAGACACCTGGTAAAAATGTGTTCCCGTATCTGCAGAAAAATCTTGATGACATCATCACCATCGAAGATGATGATCTGATCGTTGCTTTCCTTGACATGGTTGAAAATCACAAGATGATCGTAGAAAACTCCGGACTTCTGACCGTGGCAGCCCTGAAATATCTGGATGTGAAAGACAAAAAAGTGGTATCGATCTTAAGCGGCGGAAACATGGATGTGATCACGATGTCTTCTGTTGTACAGTTAGGCCTGATCCAGAGAGACCGTATCTTTACCGTATCTGTTCTGCTTCCGGACAAAGCAGGAGAGCTGGTTCGTGTGGCAACCGTTATTGCAAATGAACAGGGAAATGTCATCAAACTGGATCACAATCAGTTTGTAAGCACGAACCGCAATGCAGCCGTAGAGCTGAAGATCACACTGGAAGCATTTGGAACGGATCACAAAGAGCGCATCGTCAATGCCCTCAAAGAGCATGGCTATAATCCGAAAGTGATTCGCCCGAATCTTTAAAAGGAGGGGAGCAATATGAAAATAGCAGTAGCGGGAACGGGATATGTAGGGCTTTCCAATGCCCTGCTGCTCTCCCAGCACAATGATGTGTGGGCAGTCGATATCCTGCAAAGCAAGATTGATCTGATCAATAAAGGGAAGTCACCGATCGTAGACAGAGAAATCGAAGAATTTCTGGCAAGAGAGGATCTGCACCTGACAGCAACGACAGATGCAGAAAAAGCTTATAAGGATGCTGATTTTGTTATCATTGCAACCCCGACGAACTACGATCCGAAGAAAAATTATTTCGACACATCTTCGATCGAAACGGTGATCGAACTGGTACAGAAGGTGAATCCGGATACCGTGATGGTGATTAAATCAACGGTTCCGGTCGGCTATACAAAAGGAATCCGTGAAAAATACCATACAGACCATATTCTGTTCTCACCGGAATTTTTAAGAGAAGGACATGCACTGTATGATAATCTGTATCCTTCCCGTATTATTGTCGGATCGCCGGAGAATCAGCGTGACAAGGCACATGCATTTGCCGCACTTCTTCAGGAAGGGGCGATCAAGCAGGAGATCCCGACACTCTTTACCGATCTTACGGAAGCTGAGGCAGTCAAATTGTTTGCAAACACCTACCTTGCCATGCGTGTTGCATTTTTCAATGAACTGGATACTTATGCAGAGGTAAGAGGGCTTGACAGTAAACAGATCATTGAAGGAGTAGGACTGGACCCTCGTATCGGCACGCATTATAATAATCCGTCTTTTGGATATGGCGGATATTGTCTTCCAAAGGACACCAAACAGCTGCTTGCAAACTATCATGATGTCCCAAATAACATAGTGGCAGCGATCGTAGAAGCAAACCGTACCAGAAAAGATTTTATTGCAGAGCGCATTATTGAAAAAAATCCAAAGATTGTAGGCGTATACCGCCTGACGATGAAAACCAATTCAGACAACTTCCGCCAGAGTTCGATCCAGGGAGTTATGAAGCGGATCAAGGCGAAGGGGATCGAAGTGGTTGTATATGAGCCGGCAATGAAAGAAGAAACGTTCTTTAACTCCCGTGTGATCCGTGATCTTAAGGAATTTAAAGAAATGAGCGATGTGATCCTTGCCAACCGCTGCAGTGATGAGATTGCGGATGTCATGGATAAAGTCTATACAAGAGATCTGTATTTCAGGGACTAAGGAAAAATGAGGAGAGATAAATGATGAAATTAATTATACAGGTGCCATGTTATAACGAGGCACAGACGCTGGAAATTGCACTGAATCATCTGCCAAAACATATCGACGGGATCGATGAGATCGAGTATCTGATCATCAACGACGGAAGCCGTGACGATACCGTCAAGGTTGCGAAAAACTGGGGCGTGAACTATGTAGTCAATTTCCGGATGAACCGCGGACTGGCAAAGGGGTTCATGGCAGGGCTGGATGCCTGCCTGCGAAACGGTGCGGATATCATTGTCAATACTGATGCCGATGATCAGTACTGCGGAGATGACATCGAAAAACTGGTGCGTCCGATCCTGGAGGAAAAGGCAGATATTGTGATCGGTGAACGCCCGATCGATGATACTGAGCATTTTTCACCGCTCAAGAAAAAGCTTCAGCATTTCGGAAGCTGGACCGTGCGTGTGGCATCCAAATCCGATATACCTGACGCACCGAGCGGTTTCCGTGCTTATAGCCGTGACGCAGCGATGCGTCTGAATGTAACGAATGAATATACCTACACCCTGGAGACGATCATCCAGGCAGGACGCACCAGAATGGCAATGGAGTCGGTGCCGATCCGTACCAATCCGGAGCTTCGTAAATCCAGACTGTTTTCCAGTATGTTTGGTTATGTGAAGCGTTCCATGGTGACGATCGTCCGTTCCTTTATGATGTACAAACCGCTGCGGTTCTTCCTCGGGATCGGCAGTGTGCTCTTTCTTTGCGGGGCACTGCTTGGCGTGCGTTTTCTGGTTTACTATGCGACCGGAACCGGAAACGGACATGTGCAGTCCCTGATTCTTGCAAGTATCCTGATGCTGATGGGCTTCCAGACCGGTGTGATCGGACTGCTGGCAGACATCATTGCGGCAAATCGCAAGATTTTGGAAGATGTACAGTATCATGCACGTAAACTGGATTATGACAGAGAGAAAGAGGAAAAATAAAATGACAATGACGAAACAGGACAGGATTTGTATGATCTCACTGTTTGCGGTAATGCTGGTGCTTATGGGAGTGCCGGCATTATGTCTGAGTACGAACACCGTTGTGGATGAACTTGGTACTCTGACCAACACAGCCCTTTTGACCGGGAGAAACTGGGGAACAGGGATTTTAAGTAATGGTGGATATTATTACCGTTATGGAATGGCTTTTGTGTGGCTTCTGCCGTTTCTGATTTTTAAAGATCCGATCATCGTTTACAAAGCGGCGTCTTTTGTCAATGCCTTGTTTATGGCAACGACACCGGTGATGGCTTACTATATTGGCAGACGCTATCTGAAGCTCGAAAAAGAAAAAGATGCGGCTCTTCTGGCGGCAGGTTCTGCGATCATCAGCAGTGTGATGTTCCAGGCAATCTATCTGCGTGGAGATATGATGCTGATCGTACTCAACTGGGTTTGTGCACTTTTTATTTTAAATGCCATGTATGCAAAAACAAAAAAAGAGCGTCAGATCTATACGATATTGCTGAGTTTCTGTGCAGTGTACGCCTATGCCTGCCACAGCAGGGGAATCGTTATGGTGATTGCCTCTGCGATGACTGTACTGCTGATCCCGTTTTTTACAAAGGAAAGGGAAAGAAGGATTCCGTATATCAGTTTCTTTGGCAGTATGGCAGTCTTTCTTGTGATCGACAAGATCCTGGTGAAGTATTTCAGGCATGCTATCTGGGGAAACGGTGCAGCTCATGCGACCGGCATCCCGAAAGGAACGCTGAAACTGCTGACAAAGGGAACGGGGATCAAATCCTACATTCGGATGGCAATCGGCTGGCTGTATAATTCTTTCAGTTCAACGTTTGGACTGGTCTGCGTGGGACTGATCGCCTGTGTGATCATTGTTTTTCTGATGATCCGCCGTTCGAAGAAGGTGACATCGCAGGAAGGTACACTGGCATTGTTTGGATTTTTATCTTATGCAGGAAGTTTTGTCCTTGGAACTGTATTTTTCCTGAAAAGTGTGAAAAAGAACTTTTACGGTACTTCCAAAATTCGTGTGGATCGTATTGTATATGACCGCTATATCTGCTGTGCCTTCGGTATTCTCTGTATGGTGGCACTTTATGTGCTGATCTGGAAAAGGGATCTGTTTGGGATTCGGGCGAAAATGCTTTCGGTGGCAGGATGCGGGCTTACGCTTGTGCTGTTTTCAAAGATCACGGCTCCGTATCTGAACAACCAGAGCTTTGTGCGGAAATATATGGGTATGCTCTGCACATTTGTGAAAACCCATGCCGGAAAACTGACCTTTGAAGGGAAACATGTTTCCGGAGGAGTGATCCTGTTTGGCGTTGTGGCACTGCTTTTGCTTTTACTGGTTCTGCTTTTGTGCCAGAAAAAGAAAGGCTGTCAGGCGTGCACTCTGATATTGTTTGTCTCTGTACTGTTGTTTGGCTATAATGTAAAGAACATCACCATTTCAGAAAATAATACAAGAGAGGCAAGGATTTCTTCTGCATCCAGTCTGATTCTGTCGTTTGGTGATATTTATAAGGAGTATTCTTATGTATGGGCGGAAGAGACGGCAGCACCGATCAAGTCTTATCAGGTACGTCTGATGGATTATCACCTGATCGGAGAAGAGTATCAGAGCTTTAACGATACAGACAATGTGTTTGTGATCGCAAAAAAGCTGCCGAATGAAAAGGAATTAAAAAGCGGTGCATATTATCTGATCGACGGTGAAGCGTACGACAACAAAAAAGAAGATTTTGTCTATGTCAAAGGAACAAAACTGAAAGAAGCACTGGAAGAGCGAGGCGTTTCGCTGACTGCTTATACCGGATGACAGACGGCAGAAAAACATGGTTTCTGAAATCATAGATAACATGGTAGGAGAAGAATCGGTTATGGAAGAAAACACACAGGTAAAAAAAGAAGAAGCGGAAATACTGGAAAACGCACAGCAAAACGGAGAAAAGAAATGGAAGAAATATGTCAGAATCGGATTTCTGCTGCTGGTTGCCGTTTTTCTAATTCGCTATTTTTATAAAAATTATGATTCCTACAAGAATCTGGATATTGAGATCAACTGGCCGGTATTTGCCGGGGCACTGCTGTTTTATTTCATTTATCAGGTGACGCTGGCTTCTTTATGGCACTACATCACGAAACTGAACCAGTGTTCTATTCAATATTTCAAGGCGATCACAGCGTATCTGTATTCGATTCCGGGAAAATATATTCCGGGAAAGGTTTTTATGCTGCTGGCACGTGTGCCGCTGTATGAAGAAGGCGGAGTGCCGATCCGCAAAGTGACGGTCTGCTTTTTCCTTGAGAATATCTGTACGCTTCTCGGAGCTGCATTTTTGTTTCTGATCTCGTTGTTCTTTTTCCCGAACGACCTGCTCAACGATTATAAATGGATGACGATCGGTCTGGTGATCCTGTTCTTTATCTGCATCAATCCGAAGATCATCAACTTTTTCCTGAGGATCCTGGAGCGGTTTATCAAGAAAGACCTTTCCATCCCGATCACCTACCCGCAGATGATCAAAGTGGTACTGCTGTTCATCTGCAACTGGCTGGTCGTCGGTGTAGGTTTTTACATGCTGGTATGCTCCATCTATCCGGTTCCGGCTTCCCAGTTTCTCTATGTGGCCGGCATTGACGGACTCTCCTGTATCATCGGTATCCTGGCGGTGTTTACACCGTCCGGTCTTGGAGTAAGGGAAGGTATCATTTTGCTGGGACTTGGACTGATCATGCCGAAAGAATATGCTGTGATCATTTCTCTTGTGACCAGACTGTGGCAGACGGTTGCTGAATTTATGCTGATTGGGATTGCGATCGTGATCAACAGAGGCATGAAATTTTACAAGAAAAAGAAGGAAAAAGTTTGATCTGAAATAAAAAAAGAAAAAGCCATCATGTCAAGAAAAAATACTTGACACGGTGGCTTCTTTCGTGTATGATAACCAAGGTGATTGCAGTGGAAAAGATTTTAGAGCAGACATTATTGTATGATTTTTATGGTGAACTGCTTACAGAGCATCAACAGAAAATATACGAGGATGTAGTATTCAACGATATTTCCTGCAGCGAAGTTGCAGAGAATCAGGGAATCAGCAGACAGGGTGTGCACGATCTGATCAAACGGTGCGGACATATCCTGGATGATTACGAGACAAAACTGCATCTGGTTGAGAGATTTGTAAGTCTGAAAGAAAAGGTGGAAGCCATAAGGATGGCGGCAGATGATCCGGAAGAAGTAAGGAAGATTTCGGATGAGCTGCTGAAAGAATTATAAAACCGACTGACGGTGGAGGTTACGATGGCATTTGAAAGTTTATCGGATAAACTGCAGAATATATTTAAAAACCTTCGCGGCAAAGGAAGACTGACAGAGGCAGATGTCAAGACAGCACTGAAAGAAGTAAAGCTTGCTCTTCTGGAAGCGGATGTCAGCTTTAAAGTCGTGAAGCAGTTTATAAAAGCGGTTCAGGAGCGTGCAATCGGTCAGGACGTGATGAACGGACTGAATCCGGGACAGATGGTGATCAAGATCGTAAATGACGAGCTGGTAAACCTGATGGGATCTGAGACGACGGAGATTGCACTGCGTCCGGCAAGTGAAGTTACTGTGATCATGATGGCAGGTCTTCAGGGAGCCGGAAAGACAACAACAACTGCGAAACTTGCAGGCAAATTTAAATCAAAAGGCAGAAAGCCGCTTCTGGTAGCGTGTGACGTGTATCGTCCGGCAGCTATCACGCAGCTTCAGATAAATGGTGAGAAGCAGGGTGTGGAAGTTTTCTCCATGGGAGACAAACAGAACCCGGTCAATATCGCCAAAGCAGCTGTAGAACATGCAAAGAGTCACGGATTTAATGTCGTGATCCTTGATACAGCAGGACGCCTTCATGTCGATGAAGCGATGATGGAGGAGTTACAGAACATCAAAGAAGCCGTTCATGTTGATCAGACGATCCTGGTGGTGGATGCAATGACCGGACAGGATGCAGTCAATGTGGCAGACAGCTTCAATCAGAAACTTGAGCTTGACGGTGTCATCCTTACAAAGCTGGATGGAGACACCAGAGGCGGTGCGGCACTCTCGATCAAGGCAACCTGCGGCAAACCGATCCTCTATGTTGGTATGGGCGAGAAGTTATCCGATCTGGAACAGTTCTATCCGGAGCGTATGGCATCCAGGATTTTAGGCATGGGCGATGTGATGACGCTCATCGAGAAAGCACAGGCCAATATTGACGAAGACAAAGCCAGAGAAATGGAACAGAAACTGAAAAAAGCACAGTTTGGTTTCGATGATTATCTGGAGAGCATGGCTCAGGTTAAAAATATGGGAGGCATATCCAGTATCTTAAGTATGATGCCGGGTATTGGCAATAAAGCAGCAGATATCGAGGCTGCGGTGGATGAGTCCAAGATGGCACGCATCGAGGCGATCATCCTCTCCATGACACCGAAAGAGCGTTCCAATCCGGATCTGTTAAATCCGTCCAGAAAGAAACGTATCGCAAAAGGTGCAGGTGTGGACATCAGCGAAGTCAACAAACTGGTCAAACAGTTCGAACAGACACGCAAGATGATGAAACAGTTCCCTGGTATGATGGGAGGCAAGGGTGCAAAACGCGGCAGATTCAAGCTTCCGTTTTAGCACGTAAAGAATGCAGAGAAGCTGCCAAAGGCAGGTTTTCATAGATATCAAAGATATAAAAATACTGAGGAGGTGAAAGTAATGGCAGTAAAGATCAGATTAAGAAGAATGGGAGAAAAGAAAAATCCTTTCTATAGAATCGTTGTAGCTGATTCTCGTTCCCCGAGAGATGGAAGATTCATCGAGGAGATCGGTACCTACAATCCGAACATCGAACCGAGTGAATTCAAGGTAGATGAGGAGCTGGCAAAGAAATGGCTGGCAAATGGTGCACAGCCGACAGAGGTAGTAGGAAAGCTCTTCAAAATCGCCGGTATTGAAAAATAAGAGGTGGCAGGATGAAAGAATTAGTAGAAGTAATCGCTAAGTCACTTGTAGAAAATCCGGAAGAAGTTACCGTTACGGAAAGGCAGTCTGGAAAGACAACGGTTGTTGAACTGAAAGTTGCCCCATCCGATATGGGAAAAGTAATCGGTAAACAGGGCAGAATCGCGAAAGCGATCCGTGCAGTCGTAAAGGCTGCAGCCTCAAAGGAAGACAAGAAAGTTGTAGTGGACATTCTGTAGCTGAAAAGCTGCAGGATGCTGCGTTGAAAACCTCGTGCAGACGAGGTTTTTGTTTTATTCAATTTTACCCGGAGGAGAAACATGGAAGAATTTTTACAGGTCGGAGTGATTACGGCAACACATGGTATTCACGGGGAAGTCAAAGTATTTCCGACAACCGACGATCCGAAACGTTTTAAAAAACTGAAAAAAGTGCTTCTGGATACCGGAAGAGAAAAACTGGAACTGGAAGTGGAAGGTGTCAAGTTTTTCAAAAATATGGTTATCCTGAAGTTTAAAGAATATAATGATATCAATCAGATTGAAAAATACAGAAAGTGTCCGCTGCTTGTGACACGCGAGCATGCAGTAAAACTTAAGAAAAATGAGTATTTTATCGCAGATCTGATCGGACTTAAGGTCTATACCGAGGATGATGCATTTCTTGGCACACTGGATGATGTGATCCAGACCGGAGCAAACGATGTCTATCAGGTAGTGACGGAAGAAGGAAAAGAGATCCTGATCCCGGCAATCCGTCAGTGTATTCTGGAAGTAGATGTGGAAGAAGGCCGCATGAAAGTGCATCTTCTGGAAGGGCTGGTGTAGCATGCATTTTCACGTACTGACACTGTTTCCGGAAATGATCGAGCAGGGAATGAATACCAGTATCATGGGCAGGGCGATCGAACGGGGATATATTTCTCTGAAAGCAACGGACATCCGCGACTATGCTGCGAATAAGCATAATAAGGTGGATGATACACCGTACGGAGGCGGAGCCGGCATGGTCATGCAGGCAGCACCGGTCTATGGAGCCTATGAGGCAGTAAAAGAACAGATCGGTTACCGACCGAGAGTGATCTATCTGACACCGCAGGGAAGTACTTTTTCACAGCCTATGGCGGAAGAATTTGCAAAAGAGCAGGATCTGGTCTTTCTGTGCGGACATTATGAAGGGATCGATGAGCGTGTCCTGGAAGAGATCGTGACAGACTACGTCTCCATCGGGGACTATGTCCTGACCGGAGGGGAACTTCCGGCAATGGTGATGATGGATGCGATCTCCAGACTGGTTCCGGGTGTGCTTCACAATGAGGCATCTGCCGAATTCGAATCTTTTCAGGGAAATCTTCTGGAGCATCCGCATTACAGCAGACCGGAAGTCTGGCATGAAAAGCGGGTTCCGGAAGTGCTGTTATCCGGACATCATGCCAACATTGAAAAATGGAGAAGAGAACAGTCCGTCATCCGGACGGCAGAAAGAAGACCAGATCTGCTGGAAAAAGCGGATCTGTCAGCAAAAGAAAAAGCTCTGGCAGATCGCTGTCTGGCTGAAAAAAAGCTTGCTTTTACGCAAGAGGTATGATAAAATTATTCACGTTGTGAGAAGAGATGGTCCTCTGCTACCTGGGCGGTATTAAGAACATCTGAAAATATAAGGAGGAACAACAAGATGAACGAAATCATTAAGAACATTGAAGCAGCTGAACTGAAAGCGGAAGTACCTGTATTTAACGTAGGTGATACTGTAAAAGTTTACGCAAAGATCAAAGAGGGTAACCGCGAACGTATCCAGATCTTCGAAGGAACTGTTCTGAAGAAACAGGGTGGAAGCAACAGAGCAACTTTCACAGTAAGAAAGAACTCCAACGGAATCGGCGTTGAAAAGACATGGCCGCTGCACTCCCCGAACGTAGAAAAGATCGAGGTTATCAGAAGAGGTAAAGTAAGAAGAGCGAAACTGAATTACCTGAGAGACCGTGTTGGTAAAAAAGCAAAAGTAAAAGAGTTGGTTAAATAATAGGACGCAGCAGCGTACCGAATGATTCCGCAACAAGCACTGCTTGTTCGGGTCAGCCAGACAGACCAGGGACAAGTACTTAGGTAATTGTCCCTGTTTCTGTATAACCGACTGTGAATTTCAAAAGGCAAAAGGGGAGGATACATGAGCCGCACAGGAAGAAATCGCAGAGAAAGGGATCGAAGAAACAAAGATCGGATTTCACAGGAACAGGCAATACAGGAAAAACACAGCAGAAGGGAAATGAGGAAACAGAAAAAAGAACGGGAAAAGGTCAGAAAGAATCCGATCAAAGCCGGTCTTGGATGGCTGTTTCAGATCATTGTGGTGATCCTGTTTGCATATATTGCTGTTTTCTTTTTCGGTCAGTCCAGAACGAACATCGGACAGGCGATGAACAGTACCTTGTCCGGCGGAGATGTTGTTCTGTTAAATGAGCTGTCCTATCGCTTTTCAGGACCATCCAGGGAGGATGTAATCTCGTTTAAACTGAATGGAAGCGAGGACACGCATTCTTATATAAGACGTGTGATCGGACTGCCGGGTGAGACGATCCAGATCATCGATGGTATGATCTATATTAATGGAAGTGTCTACCTGGAGACGCAGGGATTTCCACAGATGGAAAATGCCGGAATGGCAGCACAGGAGATCACACTTGGTGAAGATGAATATTTTGTGCTTGGTGATAACCGCAATCAGAGTGAAGACAGCCGTTTTGCAGATATGGGAAATGTAAAGCTGGAAGATATTGAAGGGAAAGTCTGGGCTGTTTTATCTCCTTCGGATCACCGGGGACTTGTTAAGTAGAAAGGTAAAAAATATGAATTATCAGTGGTATCCTGGTCATATGACCAAGGCAAGGCGTATGATGCAGGAAGACATCAAACTGATCGATCTTGTCATCGAACTGCTGGATGCACGTGTACCGTTTTCCAGCCGCAATCCGGATATCGATAAGATGGGCAGGGACAAAGCCCGCCTGATTCTTCTGAACAAATCGGATCTTGCGGATGAAAAGAGCAATGAAGCGTGGGTTGCTTTTTTCGAAGCGAAAGGGTATTGCGTCAGAAAGATCAATTCCAGAAGTGGAGCAGGACTTAAATCCATCAATGCAGCCATTCTGGAAGCATGCCATGAAAAGATCGAGCGAGACAAACGCAAAGGAATCAAGAACCGTCCGGTGCGGGCAATGGTTGTCGGGATTCCGAATGTCGGAAAATCTACGTTTATCAATGCCTATGCCGGAAAAGCATGTGCAAAGACCGGAAATAAGCCGGGTGTTACGAAGGGAAAACAGTGGATCCGCTTAAATAAGGGTCTGGAACTGCTGGATACACCGGGTATTCTCTGGCCGAAATTTGAAGACCAGAGTGTCGGTATGCGACTGGCAATGATCGGTTCCATCAAAGACGAGATCCTCAATACGGATGAGCTTGCACTCAATCTGATCCGTTTCCTGATGGAATATTATCCGGGAAGATTAACGGAACGTTATGGCTGCGAAGAAACCGCTCAGGAAGCACTCACAGTTTACGAGGAGATCGCAAGACGGCGTGGCTGCATCAAAAAAGGTCAGGAACTGGATTATACCAAGACAGGTATGCTTCTGCTGGATGATTTCCGAAGCGGAAAACTTGGCAGGATCACGCTGGAACTTCCGAAGGGAGAGACGGAAGAGCAGTAGACAGTATTTTGTGGGAGGAGAGTATGAAAAAGGGACTTATCGAGGTGCTGTTTTATATCGTACTGGTGTTTGGCGTCAGCTTTTTGCTGACAACTTATGTCGGTCAGCGTACGCGGGTAAATGGAGAGTCGATGTATCCGACGCTGCATGACGATGACAATCTGATCGTTGATAAGGTCAGTTATCGTTTCTCTGATCCCAGACGTTATGATATCATTGTTTTTTCGTATCGCTATAAGGATATGTATTTTATTAAACGGATCATTGGTCTGCCGGGTGAGACGGTGCAGATCTTGGACGGGTATGTGTACATAGACGGTAAAAAACTGGACGAACATTTCTGTGATGAAAAAATCCAGAACGCAGCACTTGCATCCGACCCGATCACACTTGGAGACGATGAATATTTTGTGCTCGGAGACAATCGCAATGCCAGTGAAGACAGTCGTTTTCCGGATGTCGGGAATGTCAGACGCAAAGAGATCATCGGGCGTGCCTGGGTACGCATCTGGCCATTTGAACGGGCGGGATCTTTGTAGAAAAGGAGTTTTTGATGAAAGCAAAAGAGATTATTAACTGGGTTGTATATTTTGTATGCCTGTTAGCAGTTGTATTCGTGATCAATACATTTGTTGTACAGAGGACCATGGTCAGCGGAGATTCTATGTATCCGTATCTGCACAACAAGGATCAGCTGATGATGGATAAATTATCTTATCGTTTCCATGATCCGGAGAGGTTTGATATTGTAGTCTTTCCGGTTGTGCGTGACGGAAAAGAAGAGTACTATATCAAACGTGTGATCGGTCTGCCGGGAGAAACCGTACAGATCATAGATGGCTATGTTTACATTAACGGTGAAAAGCTGGATGAAAATTACGGTGCAGAAGTGATGAATGATGCCGGACGTGCGGCAGAGCCGATCACGCTTGGCGATGATGAGTACTTCGTGCTGGGAGATAACCGCAACCGAAGCGATGACAGCCGCTATGAGAATGTCGAAAATCTCAAAAGAGAAAAGATTGTCGGTCGTGCCTGGGTGCGTATCTGGCCGCTTGATCGTATCTGCGTAGTCAGACACCAGTAGACGAAAAAAGAGAAATGCGTTAGAATAAGAAGTGCCACTTTGTGTGGCACTTTTTTAAATACGAACGAAATGATCAGTCGGACTTTTTAGACAGGATATGCGTTCATGAGCAAGTAGCGAAGCGGATTGTGAATGTCCGCTTTACCGCAGAGAAGCATTCCCCCGCTAAAATATGATTACCGACTGTGGGTTGGAATAAAGGAGAAAATATATGAGCACAGACAGAAAAAGCATCGCACAGATCAAAAAAGAATTTGCAGAGGCAAAAGAAGGTTCCCTGGAAGAACTGTTTGCACAGTATGCTATGGATGAGAGAAGCGGTGTGAAGGCAGTTTTAAACAGTTACCGAAAAAAACAGGAAAAGCTGGCAAAAGAGCGGGTTCGCCTGGAAGAAATGAGAAGTTACGAACATCAGTACGAAAGATATGGCTATGTGTGTGGAATTGATGAGGCAGGACGCGGTCCGCTGGCAGGACCGGTTGTCGCCGGTGCCGTGATCTTGCCAGAAGACTGTGAGATCCTGTGGTTGAATGATTCCAAACAGCTTTCAGAAAAGAAGAGGGAAGCTCTGTACGATGAGATCATGGAAAAAGCACTGGCAGTGTCCGTTGGCATGGCATCACCGGCAAGGATCGATGAAATCAATATCCTGCAGGCAACTTATGAGGCGATGCGTGAGGCAATCGCCGGACTGAAGATCCGGCCGCAGGTTCTCTTAAATGATGCTGTGAAGATCCCACAGGTGGAGATTTCGCAGGTACCGATCATTAAAGGAGATGCAAAAAGCCTGTCGATCGCAGCGGCGAGTGTGATCGCAAAAGTGACCAGGGACCGCCTGATGAAAGATTATGACAAACTGATGCCAGAATATGGATTTGCGAAACACAAAGGCTATGGAAGTGCCGCACATATGGAGGCAATACGCAAATTCGGATCATCCCCGATCCACCGACAGAGCTTTATCAAAAACATCATATGAGTCGGGGGGACAAACAGGTCAAAACTGTTTGAAAGTGCGAAACATGAAAAATCGCATATAACTCATAATACAAAAGAAAATGGGGGTATCAATGACAAGAGGGGGAAACACACGCAAAACTGGGGCAAGATATGAATTACTGGCAGCCGTCCATCTGGAAAAATGTGGTTATCGTATCATAGAGAAAAATTATCGCTGCCGGATCGGGGAGATCGATCTGGTTGCCTGCGACGGGGCGTATCTGGTATTTGTGGAGGTCAAATACCGCAAAAACAACAAGAAGGGCGGTGCGGCAGCGGCCGTATCCACAGCAAAGCAGAAAACGATCAGCCGCGTGGCAGATTATTATATGAAAGTTCACGGGATCTGTGCAGACCAGAGTGTCCGGTTTGATGTCGTGGCATTTGACGGAGAAGAGATGGAACTGATCCGGGATGCGTTTGCCTATGCCGGAAATGTCCGGTTTTGATCGGTATTTAGCAGAGCAATTTGCAGGCATCTATTGGGGTCAAAAGAACTTTTGACACTGGCATTTCAGGAGTTTACAGGAGGAAGATAAATGGGTACTTTTGAAAAAAGAGAAAAAAACGGTGTGACATGGCTTTCCGCTACGCCGTTTGAAAAGATGGAAGGGATCGTGCAGGGATTTTCAACGCGGCTTGGCGGAGTGAGCACAGAGCATCTGTCGAGCATGAACCTGAGTTTTTCGCGTGGCGATCAGGAAGAAAATGTACGTGAAAATTTCAGAAGAATTGCAGATGCGATCGGTTTCACACCGGAAGATCTGGTCTTTTCGGATCAGACGCATACGACCAACATCCGTGTGGTGACAGAAGCAGACCGCGGCAAAGGATTTACAAAACCGCTGGATTATACGGATGTGGACGGACTGATCACAGACGTTCCGGGACTGGTGCTGGCAACGTTTTATGCAGACTGTGTGCCGCTGTATTTTGTAGATCCCATCAGAAAAGCAGTCGGGCTTTCACATTCCGGCTGGCGTGGAACGGTTCATAAGATCGGCAAGATAACGGTTCAGGCGATGGCGGATCAATATGGAAGCAGACCGGAAGATATCGTAGCAATAATCGGGCCATCGATCTGTCAGGACTGTTATGAAGTCAGCGAGGATGTCATTCTGGAATTTCAGAAATATTATCGTGAAGACTGTCAGAGCGAATTGTATTACCGGAAAGAAAACGGAAAGTATCAGCTGAATTTATGGAGGGCAAATGAGATTGTGATGGAGGAGGCCGGAATCTTGCCGGAAAACATTCATACGACCCAGTGGTGTACCTGCTGCAATCCGGAACTTTTGTATTCACACCGTGCCTCAAAAGGCAAACGTGGCAATCTGGCAGCATTTCTCGGACTGAAGAGGAGCGAATGATTTTATGAAACAGATGATCAACACAACGGATTATGCGTTTGATGTGGAACGCTATCGGGATGAGGCAGATGCCATTTCGTTTGCAGGAAATCTTGGTATGGATGGATTTGAACTGCTGCCGTGTGAGGGAGGAAGAGATGATTTCTTTACAGAACGATCCGTGATTGGCGTACATCTGCGATATTTTGATTCCTGGCTGGATTTCTGGAATGGAAAACTGGAGATGTTGAGCAAAGAATACGGATCCTTTGAAAAAGTGAAAGAGATTTTCGGAGGGCTCGATCGCAGCTGTATCCTGAAACGTTTTCGGGAAGACCTGGAGCGTGCCAGAAAGCTGAAAGCCCGCTATGTGGTTTTTCATGTAAGCGATGTCAGTGCCAGGGAGCTGTTTACCTATCAGTGCCGGCACACAGACGAAGAAGTGATCGATGCGGCGGCAGAACTGATCAATCTTTTGCTGGATGGAGAAGATTACACGTTTGATTTCCTTATGGAAAATCTCTGGTGGCCGGGTCTTACCATGACAAGGCCGGAGATGACGAAGCGTCTGCTCTCGCAGGTCCATTATCAAAAGAAAGGCATTATGCTGGATACCGGGCATCTGATGCACATGAATCTGGAACTGAAAACGCAGGAGGAGGCGGTCGATTACATCCTGGAAAAAGTTGCAGAGCATGGAAATCTGGCTTCTTATATCAAAGGCATGCATTTAAATCAGAGCATCACGGGTGCGTATGTGAAAACGCTGATCACCAAAAAGGATGCCATGCCATCGGATTACGAAGCATGTTCCAAAGCCTGCTATGAACACGTCTTCCAGATCGACCAGCATCTGCCTTTTACCACACCGAAAGTTCAGAAACTGGTAGAAACCATAAAACCGGAATATCTGACACATGAGCTGATGTCCTACGGAAGAAGTGAGCATGAGATCAAGCTGGTGATGCAGCGTGCAGCTTTGAAGGGGAAAAATCTATAATAACCATTCAGGCTTTGCCCGTGACAGCTTTTTAAAACGAGAAAAATTATCAAATACAAATCAGAAAAAAGCGAGACAACTGTGCTATAATGACCATAAGTTAGTTGATTCTAACATCAAATATAAAGTGACTACCGCCTTTGCAGACAGTGAGCGACAAGTTACAGACTATTTTTTGGGAGAGGAAAAATATGTTTTTAGAGATCAAAGACTTGAAAAAATCATTTGGCACAGCAGAAAACAGGACGGAAGTGCTGAAAGGAATTGACTTTTCTGTTGAAAAAGGACAGATCTGTGTGCTGCTTGGACCATCCGGTTCCGGAAAATCTACGCTTCTGAATATTATCGGCGGGATTGACCAGGCGGACGAAGGGTATGTCTCCATCAATGGTGAGAAAACGGCGGATATGAAAGAAAAAAGACTGACGCAATACCGCCGCCGACATCTGGGATATGTATTTCAGATGTACAATCTGATACCAAATCTCAGTGTCAGAGAAAATATTGAAGTGGGGGCTTATTTAAGCGACAGACCGCTGGAACTGGATGAGCTTCTGAAAACACTTGGGCTGTATGAACATCGCAACAAGCTGCCGAACCAGCTTTCCGGCGGACAGCAGCAGAGGACGGCAATCGGGCGTGCAATCATCAAAAATCCGGACATTCTTCTGTGTGATGAGCCGACGGGTGCACTGGATTACAAGACTTCCAAAGAAATCCTCTGCCTGATCGAGCAGATCAACCAGAAATATGGCAACACGGTGATCATGGTAACGCACAATGATGCCATCAAAAATATGGCAGACCGTGTCGTAAAGCTCAGGGACGGACAGATCCGGAAAAATTATGTCAATGAAACCAAGATCGCAGCAGCTGATCTGGAATGGTAAGGCGGTGAGAATATGAAAAATCCATTGCTCAAACGTCTTCCAAGAGAACTGATCGGTGACATTGGAAAATACCTTGCAGTTTTTCTTTTTATGACAGCGACGATCGGATTTGTCTCCGGTTTCCTGGTGGCAGATGACAGTATGCTGGCAGCTTATCAGGAAAGCTTTGAAAAATATCACATCGAAGATGGAAACTTTACATTGGAGAAAAAGGCAACGGACAGTCAGATCAAAAGACTGGAAAAAGAAGGCGTTCAGATTTATGAAAATTACTATGTCGAAGAAGATGCGGATACTGATCTCGACGGGGAAAAGGACAGTACAGTCCGCGTTTACAAAAACCGCAGCCAGATCGATCTCGTATGCCTGATGAAAGGAGAGCTTCCCAAGAAGGAAGATGAGATTGCCATCGACCGTATGTATGCAGAAAATAACAAGATACAGATCAGTGACATCATAAAAGTCGGAAAAGAAGAAAAAACGGTGACAGGCTATGTGGCACTGTCCGATTACAGTGCACTGTTTTCCAATAATTCGGATATGATGTTTGATGCAGTTAAGTTCGGTGTTGCCATTGTTACAGATGAAGCCTTTGACAATCTGGAAGAAACGCACCTTAAATATCGTTATTCCTGGATATATGATGATCCGCCACAGGGAGAAAAAGCAGAGAAAGAAGGTTCCGATGACTTTCTTGAGATACTGGCAGATTACACATCGGTGACAGGCTATATCCCACGCTATGCAAATCAGGCGATCCATTTCACCGGAGACGATATGGGCAGTGACCGTTCGATGATGATCGTGCTTTTGTATATCCTGATTGCAATCATGGCCTTTGTTTTTGCGGTGACAACAAACAATACGATTGTCAAAGAGGCTGCGGTGATCGGAACCCTGCGGGCTTCCGGTTATACAAGAAAAGAACTTCTGGTACATTACATGACACTGCCGCTTCTGGTCACGGTTATAGCAGCGGTGATCGGAAATGTTCTGGGTTATACCGTCTTTAAAAATATCTGTGCCGGTATGTATTATGGAAGTTACAGTCTTCCGACCTACGAAACGAGATGGAATATGGATGCATTCGTCCTGACGACCATTGTGCCGTTTGTGATCATGCTGCTGGTCAATCTGGTCCTGATCTCGAAAAGATTAAAACTCACTCCGCTGAAGTTTCTAAGAAGAGACTTAAGCACATCAAAAAAACAAAAAGCAGTGAAACTGCCGGATATTCGCTTTTTTGACCGGTTCCGTCTGCACATCATCCTGCAGAACAAATCCAGTTACATCACGTTGTTTGTGGGAATCGTATTTGCCAATATTCTGCTGCTGTTCGGCATGATGATGGCACCGCTTCTGGATCATTACCAGGAACAGACCGTTGACAATATGATCGCAGATTATCAGTACATTCTGAACGTACCGGATGAGATTGATGAGGATGACACTTACACCCTGTATGGGGCACTGAGCCGCTTCCTGACTCCGTCACTGGAAACAGAAAACAAAAAGGCAGAAAAATTCTGCATGGAATCACTGGAAACCGTTCCGGGCAAACGGGACAGTGAGAGCGTCACCGTCTACGGAACACAGCAGGGAAGTCATTACATGAAGGCGGATTTTCCGGATGAGGGTGTGTATGTTTCAGATGGATATGCGGAAAAATACAATATAAAAACAGGAGATACCATTTGGCTGAAAGAGACTTACGAGGATAAAACATACTCTTTTGCGGTAAAAGGAATCTATGTCTATCCGTCCGGACTTTCCGTATTTATGTCAATGCCGCAGTTCTGCCGTGTGTTTGAGAAATCCGACACGTATTTTAATGGCTATTTCTCAAACGAAAAGATCACCGATATCGAAGAAGCATACATTGCTTCCACGATCACACAGGACGACCTGACCAAGATTTCCAGACAGCTGGATGTCTCTATGGGAAATATGTTTCAGCTGATCAATGTATTTGCGGTTGTTCTGTTTGCCCTTCTGATCTATCTTCTGACAAAACTGATCATTGAAAAGAATGAACATTCTATTTCCATGGTTAAGATCCTTGGCTATGAAAATGATGAGATCATCCGCCTGTATCTGGTTTCCACAAGCTGGGTGGTTGCCATTTCCGTATTGCTGAGTCTGTGGATCGCCACCTGGACGATCAAGGTGATCTATGTCTATATGATGGCGGAGTTTTCAGGCTGGCTTTCTCTGTATATTGAGCCTGCAATATACTGGAAGATGTTTCTGATGGGCATGGCAGTTTATGCATTGGTTGCTTTGCTACAGTTTTTTAGAATCAGCAAAATACCGATGGAAACGGCACTGAAAAATATCGAATAGAGAAAAGTAAATAAAATCTGCTAAAAAATACATTGCTATATAGTAAAAATAATGGTAAAATCTAAGTAATGTTTCAGCAGATGGGAAAAGAATGCACGTCATGCAGACATGGCGTGCATTTTTTGATGAAACTTCTTCTGATTCAGCAAATGTTAAAAAAGAGAGTAACAATAAGAGAGGAGAAAAGCAAAAAGTATGAAAAAGAGAAAACTTTGGAAAGCAATATCTGCGGCTTTGTCAGCTGTTCTGCTGGCAACTTCCGTGCCTTCTGCAGCATTTGCGGCAGTACCGGCAAAAACAGCAGATGTGCAGACAAAAGCAGCTGATGAAAATGAGCTGAAGCTGTGGTATGACGAGAAAGCTCCGGACAGCTATGACGGATGGGAAAAATGGTCCCTTCCGCTTGGAAACAGCGGCATCGGTGCCAGCGTGTTCGGTGGCATTACCCAGGAGCGTATCCAGTTAAATGAAAAATCACTCTGGTCCGGCGGTCCGTCCGCTTCCAGAACGAACTACAATGGCGGAAATATCGAGACAACAAATGTAAACGGTGTACAGACCAAAATGAGTGAGGTAGTAAAGCAGATCCAGGAGGCATTTGCATCCGGCAACACCAGCACGGCAGAATCTCTCTGTGCAAAGCTGGTCGGCGTCAGTGATGATGCAGGTACGAATGGTTATGGTTATTACCTGAGCTATGGAAATATGTACCTGGATTTCAAAGGTATCACAGAAAGTTCTGTCAGCAACTACAAAAGAGCACTGGATCTTCACACAGCTGTTGCAAGCGTAGAGTATGATTATAATGGCACACACTATGTAAGAGAAAACTTCGTCAGCTATCCGGACAATGTGCTGGTGACAAAACTGACAGCAACCGGCGGAAGCGGCAAACTGAACTTCGATGTCAAGGTCAATCCGGACAATGAAAAGGGCGGCGGAAGCAACAACCCTGGAGCAAATTCTTATCAGAGAGACTGGAATACAAAAGTAAACGGCGGTGAGATCACGGTTGCCGGAACTCTGAAAGATAACCAGATGAAATTCAATTCCCAGACAAAAGTGATCGCAGACGGAACCACCACAGACGGAACCGATAAAGTAACGGTTGCAGATGCAACAAGCGTTACGATCATCACTTCTATTGCAACCGATTATAAAGATAAATATCCAAAATACCGTACCGGTGAAAGTGCAGAAGCACTGGATACCAGAGTCGGCGGGTATGTAGACAAGGCAGCAGCGAAAGATTACGATACACTGAAAGCGGATCATGTTAAAGATTATCAGAACATCTTCGAACGTGTAGATCTGGATCTTGGTCAGATTCCTTCTGACAAGACAACGGATGCACTGCTTTCAGCATACAAGGCAGGTACTGCAACGGAAGCAGAACGCCGCTATCTGGAAGTCATGCTGTTCCAGTATGGCCGTTATCTGACGATCGAATCTTCCCGTGAGACACCGGAAGATGATCCATACCGTGAGACACTTCCGTCCAACCTTCAGGGTATCTGGGTTGGTGCGAACAACTCCGCATGGCATGCTGACTACCACATGAACGTAAATCTTCAGATGAACTACTGGCCGACCTATGTCACCAATATGGCAGAATGTGCAGAGCCATTGATCAACTACATTGATGCACTGCGTACACCTGGCCGTGTGACAGCGAAGATCTATGCAGGTGTTGAGAGCAAAGACGGCGAAGAGAACGGTTTCATGGCACATACACAGAACAACCCGTTTGGATGGACCTGTCCGGGATGGAATTTTGACTGGGGATGGTCACCGGCAGCGGTTCCGTGGATCCTGCAGAACTGCTGGGAATACTATGACTTTACCAGAGATGCCGATTATCTGAAAGAGAAAATCTATCCGATGATGAAAGAGGAAGCTACTCTGTATGATCAGATCCTGATCAAGGATGCAGACGGCAAACTGGTATCTTCCCCAAGCTATTCACCGGAGCATGGACCAAAGACAAGCGGTAATACATACGAGCAGACACTGGTATGGCAGCTTTATCAGGACACCATCGAAGCAGCAGGTATCGTTGGTGAGACAGATACAGCAAAAGTAACACAGTGGAAGAAAAATCAGAGCGATCTGAAAGGACCTATTGAAGTAGGTGACAGCGGTCAGATCAAAGAATGGTATACCGAGACAACCGTAAACAGCCTCGGACAGGGCTACAACCACAGACATCTTTCTCATATGCTGGGACTGTTCCCGGGCGACCTGATTTCTGTAGATACACCGGAATGGCTGGCAGCAGCAAGAGTTTCCATGGAAAACCGTGTAGATAAATCAACCGGCTGGGGCATGGGACAGCGAATCAATACCTGGGCAAGACTTGGCGATGGAAACCATGCGTACAAACTGATCACAGACCTGTTTGACGGCGGTATTCTTACCAACCTGTGGGATACGCATTCACCATACCAGATCGACGGTAACTTCGGAATGACTTCCGGTGTGGCTGAGATGCTGCTTCAGAGTAATATGGGTTACATCAATCTGCTTCCGGCACTTCCGGATGCATGGAGCGATGGTTCCGTAGAAGGTCTGGTAGCAAGAGGAAACTTCGAACTTTCCTATGACTGGACAGACGGAAAACTGAACCAGGCACAGATCGTTTCCAACAAGGGCGGAGAATGTCAGGTACAGTACTCCGATATCGCAAACGCAACCGTTACCGATTCTGACGGTAAGGTTGTAGAGACAACAAAAGTAAGCGGAAAAACAAACCGTGTTTCCTTTAATACAGAAGAAGGAAAAACTTATACGATCAAAGTTCCGGAATCTCCGAAGAATGTAAAAGCAAACTACTACGGAGAGAGCGGCACAAAAGTAAGCTGGGCTGCAGCAGAAGGTGCAACTTCTTACAATGTATACCGCAGCGAAGACGGAACAACGTTTGAAAAGGTTGCCGAAAAGACAGAAAGAACTTCTTTTGTAGATAAAAAAGCATTTACAGATGTTTCAGCAGTCAGCTACAAAGTGACAGCTTGTTACGAAGACAAAGAAAGTGGCGACTCCAAAGTGGCAACAGTCAAAGACCTGACACAGTCAAGTGAAAAACTGGCACATGATGGCTGGAAGGCAACCGCAGGAAGTGAAGAAGGATCCGGAAATGATGGCCCTGCTTCCTGGGCGATTGACGGAAATACCGGTACAATCTGGCACTCAAGATGGTCCAGTGGCGGAACACATCCGGATATCGCAAATGATCAGAATAATGAGTTTACGATTGATTTTGGTCAGAATGTAACAATCAACAAATTTGAGTATGTACCTCGTTCATCCGGAACTTCTGTAAATGGTATTATTACAAAATACAAACTGTTATACAGTACTACAGAATCCGGAAATGATTTCAAAGAACTGACAAGCGGTGAGTGGGACGCAGACAAGACGGTTAAGACGGCAACGTTTGCACCGACCGAAATGCGAAGAATCCAGATCCGTGCACTGGCAACACTGGATGATACCGCAACCAAGAATCAGCACGTGACAGCAGCAGAATTTAATGCATACAAATACGTTGCAAATACACCGGTCATGACGGATACGGATGCACTCTGGGATGCAGTTCTGGCTGCACAGAAAAAAGACTTAAGTGTATATACCGATGCCAGTGTACAGGCTTACCAGGCAGCAATCACAGCAGCAAAGGCAAAACTTGCCCTGGAAGATGATGCAGCCCAGGCGGATGTAAACAAAGCACTTGCTGAACTGAAAGATGCAGAGAACAAGCTGGAGGCAAAACCAGACAAAGGTAATCTGAATACGGCGGTGGATGCAGCCGCTAAAACAGACCTGAACGGTTATACAAAAGAGAGTGTAGATGCATTTAAGAAAGCACTGGATGCAGCACAGAAAGTGCTGAAAGATGAAAATGCAACAAAAGAGCAGATTGAAAATGTTCTGGCAAAACTGGATGCGGCAAAGAAAGCTCTGAAAAAAGATACTACACCGGATACGGAAAAACCGACACCGACACCGGAAACAAAAGTACCGGCTGTTGGAACAACCGTTACCGTAAAAGGTGTAAAATATGCAGTAACCAAGTCCGCAGCAAAGGGCGGAACTGCAGAGGCAGTCAAAGTGACCGGAAAAGGCAAGAAGATTACGATCGCAGCAACTGTGAAGATTGACGGTGTGACCTTTAAGGTAACTTCCATCAAAAAGAATGCAGCTAAGAAAAATAAGAATATGACAAGCGTTGTGATCGGTAAGAATGTAACTTCCATCGGAGCAAACAGCTTTGCAAACAGCAAAAAACTGGCAAATGTGACTTTCAAAGGAACAAAAGCAGTGAAAGTCGGAAGCAAGGCATTTAAAGGAACATCTGCGAAGATGAAAGTCGTTATACCGAAGAAAATGTCTAAAAAGACGCGGAATACTCTGAAGAAAAATCTGAAAAAAGCAGGTATCAGCAAAAAAACGGTTTATAAAAAGAAATAAATACTAAAAACTATAATGTGTAAAAGAGATGCAGCTGAAGCTGCATCTCTTTTGTCTTTTCTTTACTCTTATAATAAAAAGATTCCGCAGAACAGAAAAAGTTTCTGTTTTACGGAATCTTAAAAATCAGGCAAATTTACCGCTCATTTTTATATTTTTCCAGAAGCTTGTGAATCTTATCCGTTGGAGACTGTACACTGGAAATGGATACATTGTGGTTCAGGGCATCGATGATGGATGCCAGGAATTTGCTCATATCTGCTTCCTGATAATAAGGGCGGGTCAGCAGTTCCTGCGGACGATAATTCAGATTTGTAGTTACGACTTTGCTGATGTAGCCTTTTTCGTAATATTCATCGAATTTCGCCAGCCCGTCGGTGAAAAGACCAAACGTTGTGCAGACAAAAACACGACCTGCCTCACGCTCTTTTAACTGCTTGGCAACATCCAGCATACTTTCACCGGAAGAGATCATGTCATCAATAATGATCACATCTTTTCCCTTTACATCATCGCCGAGAAATTCATGGGCAACGATCGGGTTCTTTCCGTTGACAACGGTAGAGTAATCACGTCTCTTGTAGAACATACCCATGTCAACGCCGAGAATATTGGAAAAATAAACAGCACGTCCCATAGCTCCTTCATCCGGGCTGATGATCATCAGATGATCGTTATCGATCACAAAGTCCGGTACGGAATTTACCAGTGCTTTTAAGAACTGATAGGTAGGCATGAAAGAATCAAAACCATGCAGAGGAATGCTGTTGGATACACGAGGATCGTGTGCATCAAACGTCAGAATATTGCTGACACCCATGTCAACCAGTTCCTGGAGCATCAGAGCACAGTCAAGAGACTCTCTTTTGGAACGTTTATGTTGTCTTCCTTCGTATAAAAATGGCATGATGACATTGATACGTCTTGCCTTTCCGTCAGCAGCGGAAATGATACGTTTCAGATCCTGATAGTGATTGTCCGGAGACATATGATTTTCATAGCCATTTACACGATAAGTCAGGCTGTAGTTTGTAACATCTACCATAATAAAAAGGTCGCAGCCACGTACAGATTCTTTCAGAACGCCTTTTCCTTCGCCGCTTCCGAAACGTGGGCATTCACACTCCAGCAGATAAGAATCTGCACAGTAACCCTGCAGACTGTCAGCCTGTCCTACATTGGTCGGAGATTCGTGACGGAAGGATACCAGATAGTTGTTGACCTGATCTGCAAGAGTTCTGCATCCTTCCAGTGAAGCCAGTTTCAAAGGAGCAACAGGAATCGACTGAATGAGCGGTTCTAAGTTTGCCATATTTACCTCCTAATGCCGCAATTGCCGCATATCTTAAAATTTAACCCATGGATGCTTCGCATTTTGTGCATCCTTATCATGTTAGTTATAACATTTCGGAATTGGTGCGTCAAGAAAATTGTAGGATTTTGTAAAAACTATGTAAAGAAAAATTTCGCTTGCTTGTATTTGATGACTCTTGTATACTTGATAATATGCGGATGGTGTTTACAGGCATCATCCAAAGCTCAGACCATAAAAGTGGTTTGTATTTAGGACAATAAGCGGGAATCCTCGGCAATTCAATTACCGAGATGAAAGCACAGGAGTGTGCATATCTGCACAATGCAAACAGTATAATAATCCTCATCCTCTGTTAAAATATAAATATAAAAAATAAATGCCGTAACCGGTATATAATAAAAACGAAAATATGTTCGGATAATTATTGCACATTACAATTCAATATGATATACTATATGTATGAAAGAAAATCTAATATATTATAGAACTTGCGTGTGTAATATCAACTACCATATGGTATGGTCAGTGAAATACCGACGGAAGATATTAAACTCAGAAATTGAGGAATACCTAAAGG
>QWCN01001611.1_pt1 | contig 33675 bp, 27 predicted proteins | sample 1972711 | NCBI WGS metagenome assembly QWCN01 (sample SAMN09866707, study PRJNA288562) | Human gut metagenome isolate term1_stool, whole genome shotgun sequencing... | isolation source: gut | host: Homo sapiens | place: USA: California
TGAATTGTACAATGTTGTTGGACATGGTTTGCTGTCTCCTTTCAGAATGTGTGTGGTAACTTCATTCTACCAGAGACCGGCAAGCCGTGTCTACTTTTTGTAAGCGCTCAATAACCACCCACCTATAAAACAGGCAGACCCGCAACCACGAGCCTGCATGTTAGTCGAGATAGGTATTCACATAAGCGTCAGAATTCTTCACACCAAATTCCTGCTGGATATAGGGTGCCTAAGGCATGAACGATTCCAATTCTTCGTGGGATTGGTTTTTCCCCAGGTACGGCAGCTCCACCAGCACGTGCTGGAGATAAGCAAAAGGTTCAACACCGTTTGCCTTTGCACTTTCCACCAGGGAATACACGATAGCGCTGGCTTCGGCTCCCTTTGTGGTATCACAGAACAACCAATTCTTTCTGCCCAGGGTAAACGGACGGATGGCATTCTCCGCCAAGTTGTTGGAGATCGGCACCTCGCCGTTAGATAGGAATGCCGTAAGCTGCTGCTTTTTGTTCAGGCTGTAGCGCACCGCTTCTTCCAGCTTGCTGCACTTTCCCGGATGGATTGACCCCCAAACCCGGCCTGCATATCTTCCTTTTCCCCTTTGGCGTGCAAATATTTAACGGAAATCTGTGCAGCCGGATAGTGCAATCAGCGTTTCCAGGTGTACTGCGCCTTTACCGGGGATCAGCGGGCAATGGTTGCGGTCGTTCAGGGCATTGACGCTGCCCAATTGCGGTTCTACGCACAGATAACCTCCGCTTCCTCCACCATTATAGAGAATCCAGTGGTCAAAGCCCGTGACATGATACCGGATATCCTTTCCGATATATGCCGTATTACCGGCGGAACGATAAAAACCGGAGATTGCCATACCGCAGGACTTTGAACCGATGCGGTAAAGCTGTTCCTGTGCATTGAGGGGAATATATCTTCCGGTGGGGATATGGCGGCTGTCCTTCTCTTGGCAGCTGTCCAGGGGAACGGAAAACCAATCCGGTTCCCGAAAAGTGGTATGCAGCCCAAAGGACAGAGGCATGGGGCCTTCACTGGGGTTTTCAATGGTGTATGCGGAAAGAAAACCTCGTTGACCTACCTGATATGTAACACGGATACGAAAGGGAAACGGGAAAATATCACCGGCATTTTCGTAGCACAGCGTGAGCTGATCTTCCTGCCGCTCTGTCACCCGAAAGGTCTGATGATACAGATCTCCGTGGAGATTGGCACACCGGAAGCCGTCGTTCACCGGCAAGGTATATTCCTTCCCACCAAAGACAAATTTGCCCCCGGCAGTGCGGTTTGCAGGCAGCAGCAGCGGCGCGCCGCACAGGAAGGGGTCACGGATATCCTCTGACCAGGGAACCAGAATATCCTGCCCGTGGTATTGCAGGGAAACGGGGTTTGCACCGTAGGTCGGGGCAATTTGTGCCTCCCAGCCATGGGAACGGATGGCGACGGTTTCATAGGACATGATCCATTCTCCTTTTGAATGCCCCCGGCAAATATTTGCCGGGGGGCGGACGGTTAAAGATGTGCGTAATAATGACAGAAGTGGCTGTCGGAGTTTCCTGAGTAGCTTTCCCGGAACAGCGCGCTTGCCCCCTCCCGGTCGCCTTCATAGAGCTTTACCAGACCCAGCAGGTACTGGTAGTAAGCCCGGTGGGCAACGGCGGGATCCTGAGCAAAGGAGATGAAGAAGGGCGTGGTAGAGAAGAAACCGTTGTCCTTCCGATTCAGGTTGAAGCTCCAGTCCCGCTTGGCTCGCGCCATGATGTTCCACGCCTTTTGCTGCAATCCCAGGGCTTCGGCGCAGAGCGCCTGATAGTAGGGCAGCTCCCGCAGGTGCATGTTGCTGAAGAACTCAACTTCAATATCCAGAATCATCCGGTAAATAGCCTGGGCATCCTCCTTTTTCCCCATGTGCTCCAGGCACTCGGCCATATGGAACTGGTAGGGAACATATTTGCAGCGGTTCCAGATGCCGGAGCCAAGGCTCTTGGGCAGGGTAAGCGCCTTTTTCAGCAGTTCATAGCAGCCGGCATAGTCGCCGGCGGCTTTTCTCGCCATGCCCAGCTGGAACCAGGCGTACATATACTGATCCGCAATGGCGTGCTCGCCGCCCTCGCAGGCCACGAATACATGGCTCAGCAGAAGCTGCAATGCCTTTTCTGGCTGGAAGCTCTGGTTGTAAGCCTTCGCCAGCTCCACAAACAGGTCGTCCCGGCGGAAGTCACCGGCGTGAGGCTCCAGAAGCGCGATTTTCTCCCCGGCGGGCGCGCCCATCAAATCCAACAGGATCGCGGATTCATACAGTACCTGCTGTGAGCAGTTGAGGCTCCGCGCTTTTTCCATCAGCTTCACGGCCTCATCTTTCCGGTTCAGATGGGTGAAGCAGGCAATGGCCAGAGAGCGGTAGGTCATGTAATTTTCCGGCTCCTTCTCCGTGCTTTCCGCAAAAAGCCTGGCTGCGGCTTCGTATTGGCGCTTGTCGTACAGCAGGCAGCCCAGCAGGAAGGGGGCTTTCCGGGCGTTCTGTTCCCGGGCAAAGGTCAGAACCCGGATCTCGGCCAGACGGGCAGGGTAGGTGTCGAGGATCCCGGCGGCATCTGCCAGACGGAGGGCTTCTCCGCAGTCCATGCCCTGTTTGTGGCGCAGATACGCCAGGGTATACAGGGTCATGGTGGTATGGGTATGGTACTTGCCGAGCTGTTCCAGCAGCTTGGCAGCCAGGGCGTACTGCCCCATGGATTCCAGATCAAAAACCATATCCAGCACAGTCTGGTCGGGGGCGGAATCCAGCTTGGTGAAGAAGTGCCTTTCATCTACGCCGCCCAGCCAGCGAACCAGATTGTTCATGCAATCCTCCGCCATAACGCGGTCAATGACGGCCTGAGCAGCATTTTCATTCCCCATTTCCCGGTAGGCCAGGATCATGACCACCGGTGCCAGCGGATGCTGGGCATCCCGGTTCAAAGCCAGTTGGGCGTGGGCCAGGGCGGTTTCCGTGTCGCCCTGCTTCATGGCGATACAGGCGGCTCTTGCCATGGCTTTGGCAACGGCGCTGCCGTTCCAGGCGGCCTTGCGGTACTGATCGTAGGCTTCCGCAGAGCGTTCCTGTGCTTCCAGAATCAGACCCAGCAGATAGTACGGGTCGCCGGACTGAGTGTGCATGTTGAATTTTGTCAGGGCGTCAAGACCTTTCCGGGCATAGCGTTCCGCCTCGGACAGGCGACCCATCTGATAGCAGTATTTTGCCATGCCCAGCAGGCAGTCCGCGTGGTAGGGGTCACGCTTTAACCCTTCCAGCCAGTAGGCGTCCGGCATGACAGCCGGATCCCGGTACTGCTCCACATGGACGCCGGCCAGATACAGCTCGTCAGCACTGCGAACCTCGGACGCCAGCGGCATGGGGTCTTTCACGGGGGGCTTTTTCAGGTTGTCCGGCTTTTCCTCCCGGTAATGGGCGATTGTTTTCCCACCGGCGGTGACGGAAATGGCCACATAGCCATCAGGACGTGTCCAGGGGAGCATAACGGGGGAGGCTACGTTCAGCGTTACCTGCTCAGACAGAACGGTCTCATCGCCGCAGGTGATCTCCACATGGGCGCTGCCGAAGGTTTCCGTGGCCTGAATCCAGACATGTTCCGGCTGAAGCGACAGGGCGCACTTCAGGTTCGCGTAGTCCGGCGTGCCGATCTTCTGAATGGGATACCAGTACTGGGAAAATTCCTTGGTCTCGTATGGCTCCAGCCAGGCAAAATTGGGCTGGTTATCGGTGTAGGAACCCGCCATCAGCTCGGCATACTGACCGTCGGTATCGGTCAGGGTATTCTCCCAGGTTTTGGACAGCTGGTTGTAGGCCCAGGTGAACATCTTCTTGCCGGGGGAGATGTGATGATCGCCGATGTGGACGACGCCGCAGTCTAAGCCGTGGTCGTAGCCACCAAAGAAATCATATCGGGAGGCACAGGCAAAATAGGAGGTGGCGTCCTTCGTATTCTTGTGCCAGGAGATGTCCCGGGCAGTGGTCATATCAATGCCGTTGAAGGTGGCGTCTCCGGCAATGGGATAAGAGATCCGGGAGTCCAGGTAATGGAAATTCACATAGGTGACATCCTTGGGAAAGAAAATCTGGTAGCTTTCGTTCACGGGAACCGCGGCATTTTCCCACCACAGGAAGCTTTTTGTTACGGGGGTGCGGTTGCACAGCTTCACGCGGGTTTCCAGATAAGCGCAGCCGGGTTTCAGGACGATGCCCACCATGCCCTTCATCCGGTCGATGGGGTCGTGCTCGGACAACCAGCAGATAACGCTGCCGTCGCCGCATTCCTCCGTTTCAAAATCGCAGGGCAGAAAACCGGAAGGGCGATGGTGGTAGGGCCAGTTGAATTCCACGCCGCCGGAGATCCAGGAGCCAAGCGCACCGATGAGGCCGGGCTTGATGACATGCTGGCGGTAGAAGAAATCGTAGTCGGTGACTTTATCCCGTGCGGCAAAAATCCGGCCGCCGATCTCCGGAAGAACCAGCACGTCCAGATACTCGTTTTCCAGATGGACAACGGTGTAGCTGCGTTCGATTTTCCGTTCCCGGTTTACTTCCAGGGTGACCTTGTTGGGATAGGGGCGGCCTGTGGAGCGCTGGTGAACCCGATGCTCGGAGAACAGCGGCATTTCTTCCTTCCCAGGCTCCGGGTAGGTGGGGAGTATAAGCTGTTCCATGCGAATGGCTGCGTTGGACATGAGAATCCTCCTTTTATGGATACGTGACAGTTTTGGATGGTTTGTTACCATCATAATACTGCATATTCTACAAATAGAGAAGTCCAAAATCCTGATAATTCTGCAATGGTTTTTAGACGAAAACCCCGGATTGACGAACCCCGGAAACCTGTGCTATCATAGGGAAACAAAAGGAGGTCTCGACGATGGTATATCTGATGGTGGAGCAGCAGTTTGCGAAATACCCCTGGTGTCAGCGAACCATCCGGGGTATCTTTGAGGAAGTGCGGAAGCGCCGTATTCACGTTCAGGAGGTCAGCGAGCTTCCCGGCGGGGCGGAGGAGCGCTCCTGCGTGCTGCTGGTAGGCGCTTCCGAAGAATGGATCAATCAGACTGCCCGCGAGGCAGGCAGCTTGGGGCTTCACCCCGTTGTCCTGTCCAACCGGGAGACCAATTCCTCCGGGCTCAGTGTCAGCTCGGTGAAGATGGATATTCACAGCTCCATGGAATTGGCTGTGGATTATCTGAGGACGCTGGGCAGGGAACGGCTGGCGCTGTTCGGCGTCAACCCCAGCGCGTCCTCCGATCTCTGGCGTGCCAGACGCTTTGGGGAGCTGACCGGGCGGGAGGGAGATGTTTTCTTCCTGGGAGCCTCCGTCGCTGAGATTTTCGACCGGTTTTACGAAAAGATCCATTGCTACGACGGGGTGATCTGCGCCAGCGACTATGCCGCCGTCAGTCTGGTGGGCAGGCTTCGGGAAAAGAACTATGCCATCCCGGAGAAGCTTTATGTCGTGGGTTACGGGGATATGTTCCTGTCCAGACTGTACCGGCCGTCCATTACGTCCATTTCCGACGACTATGAGAGCTTTGGAAAAGCGGCGCTGGCCATCTGCGCCATGATGGAGAAAAACGACGCGTTCTCGGTTGTCAGCGTCAAGCTCAAGAGCCGGCTGCATATCCGGGAGACGACGGAAAGCCGTCCCTATCTTCCGGATAACCGCCCGGTCACGCCGGTGCCGATTCCGGAAAACCGCTTTTTCGGGGACATGGAGTTTACCAAGCTGGCCAATCTGGAAACCATGTTCAATCAGTGTGACGAAACGGATTTTATGCTGCTGCATCTGCTGAGTCAGGAGCTGTCCTATTCGGCTATGGCTCAGCAGTGCTTCATTTCCGAAACCGCGGCAAAATACCGGGTAAAGAAAATGCAGAAGCTTTGCGGTGCGGACGATCGGGAAGAACTGGCAGAGATGATGCGAAATATCCTGTAAAGGCAAAGAAGGTGCGCTGCCTCCCGTTGGCAGCGCACCTCTATTTTATACGAGTTTTTAATAAAACGCTTAAAAGCGTTTTATTAGGCCGCAGGATTGCGGCCAGCGGCCACTGCCGCTAAAAACGAAGTCAATACATTTCCTACCGCCGCCCAGGCGGTCTGCCGTGAAACGGCTTAAATAAAATGATGAAATCATTTTATTAAGAAATAGTATTATTGACCGCCGTACTGCCGCACCAGCTCCGTCAGCTTTGGGACGGCATATTCAAAGAAGCTCCGGAACGCGCCGCAGTAGCGGTTCACACCCGGACGGCCGTCCGGCATCGCCAGCCGATCCCGGCGGCATCCGCACCGGCAGAGAGACGCCCACTTGCAGCTGTGACATTCCGGGGGGTATACGCAGGAAGCCTCGATGAAGCCCGGCGCCTGCCGTCTGCGTTCCAGCTCCGGGAAGGAATCCACGGTCAGATTGCCCAGATGCCAGACGTCCAGCATATAAAAATCGCAGGGATAGACGCTTCCGTCTGCCTCCACCACATACTGCCGGCTGCACACGCCGTTCATTTCGCACACGCCCGGAGGATTGCCGGAAAGAAGGTTCATCAGGCCGATAAAATAGCGCACATATCGAAGATGCCCCTGCTTTGCCTCCGGATACCAGCAGTCAAAGAGACTTTTCAGGAAGCGCAGATACGATTCCTCGTCCAGGGAATAGCCCTGCGTTCCCGGCACCGCTTCCAGCGGGTCCAGGCAGGGGATATACTGCTGGTATTCCACACCGAGCCGTGAGAAAAACTGATAAATCTGCTTGATCTGGGGAACGGTCTGGCGGGTAACCACCGTCAGCACATTGAATTCCACCTTGTATTCCTTCAGCAGGTTCAGCGATTCCATGACCCGGCGGAAGGTTCCCTGCCCCGATGGGTCTAAGCGGTTGGCATCGTGGACTTTCCGGTTCCCGTCCAGTGACAGACCCACAAGAAAGCGGTGTTCCTTAAAAAAAGCCGCCCACTCCCGGTTCAGCACCATGCCGTTGGTCTGAATGGAATGGTGGATGGCGACGCCGTTGACGTTCCATTTTGTTTCCAGCTCTATGGCTCTGCGAAAAAAGTCCAGCCCTGCCAGAGTCGGCTCTCCGCCCTGGTAGACAATGGTGCAGCTGCCCTCCGCAAAGGCCAGGGTTCGCTTCAGAATGGCTTCCAGCGTATCCTCTGACATGATACCGTAGGAAGCCTGTTCCCGATGGGCGGCCTCGTCGGCGTAGAAGCAGTATTGACAGCGCAGATTGCAAAGAGAGCTGGCGGGTTTGAGCATAATGGACAGCGGCGGCATAAGCATTCCTCGTTTCTGTTGATATTGCCATTATAACACAGCGGAATAAAAACATCAAGAACGCCGACCGAAAGGGCGGCGTTCCGATGAAGAATCAGAAGGTGTTCTTGACCTGATGGAAGGCATAAATGCGGAAATCGTTGGGGCTCCATGCGGCGGCCTGTGCGATTTCTTCCTCTGCCTCGTCCCTGCGACCCAGACCCAGCAGCGCGTAGCCCCGGAGAATATGGCCGTTGACGGAGTTGACCTTCACAATATCATACTCGAAGGGCATGGGCGTGGGAGAGCCGACGCCGTAATAGCTGCGCATATCCTTGTTTTTCAGCAGATTGTCGCCGGATTCCAGCATTTCCGTCAGAACCTGCTGCGCCTGACTGAACCGCATCAGCTTCCGCAGAGCCAGCGCCCGGAACATGGACAGCTCGGAAACGGCGGCCTTGTAGACGGCGGCTTCCTCGAAGGCATTTGCCGCTTCCTTGGTTTTGCCCAGAGATTCCAGCAGAGTGCCCAGATAGTAGAAGATGTGGGCTTCCTGATTGAACCAGGTTTTGGCCTCGCCGTAGGACTTGGGCATATTCACGCCGTTCATGTAAACCTGATAGGCTTCCGCGGCCTTTCCGGCAGCGGTAAGCTCATTGGCGTAAAGCACATGCATCCAGGCGTGCTGCTTGGTCAGGTTGCCCTCGCCGCCCTCGTAGATGTGGAAGCGCTTAATCTTGGCGGCATGGATGGCCTCCGCGTAGCGACCCTGCTGGCAGAGCAGTACAATCCGATCCAGATAGCAGTCATCCCGCTGCGCCAGCAGCTCGGGGTAGCGGCCGTACACCTCCAGCCGCTCCGCCACGGAGACATTGGTGTTCTTCAGCAGCTGCTGGTACTCAAACAACAGCCGGGGATCCTTCCGGTATTCCAGCGCCCGCTCCATGCAGACCCGTGCGGAGGCGGCGTCGCCCCGCTTGTCGAAATAGGCCAGCGCCAGATTCCGCAGCGCCTTGGCATGGGTGCTGTCCCGGGAAATGCACTGCTCCCACAGCTCTACGGCATCGTCATAGCGGAAGCGGTCATAGTACAGATCGCCCAGATAATAGCAGGCGTTGGCGTCGGCAGGATTGTTTGCGATGGCGTATTTCAGCACGGCAATGTCCTCCAGCTGTGCCGGGAAGCACAGACCGGTATCCAGAGAAGCGGCAAAGGCAAGATCTTCGCTTCCGTCCTGACCCAGCAGATGCTGGCAGTAGCCCCGATAGTAATGCAGCAGCGGATAATGGCTCCCGCTCAGGTCTATTACGTACAGGGCGTCCTCGGAAAGACCGGCTTCCAGGTAATCGCAGATCACGTCCAGATAATTTTCCGGCTTCTGACCGAACATTTCCCGGATGGCGTCGCCATTGTCTTCATAATGGCTCAGCTCCACTTTTGCCCACAGATCCAAAAGATCTGCGGAAACGGAAGCGGCTGCCAGATTCCTGGCTTCCTCGTCCCGCCCCAGATGGCGCAGGATCGCGGTTTTCAGGTTTACGGCACGGCTGTGGCCGGCGTTGAGCCCCAGAGAGATTTCCAGCTTTTCCAGAGCGTCCAGATATTCGCCCTTGCGGCAGTCCAGCGTGGCCAGCTGGAAGTAGGCGGCGCTGCGGTGGGGATAGTTCCACGCGGCACGGTAAAGGACATCGTAGGCTTCGTCATACTCGCCCAGATACTGCAAGGCCAGACCCTTCAGATAGAAGGCTTCCGTGTCGGCGGGGTGCTGGTTGCGGCTGGTGAGCCGGGCTATGGCAGTGTCGCAGTAGGCGACACATTCCCGGAACTTTCCGTCCTTCAGCGCCAGACGCCCCATGGAGGTATTGCAGCGGATGTCGCCGGGGTCACGCTTCAGCGCTTCCCGATAGTAATCCCGGGGGTCAAAGTTGTGCTGCTTGTACTGCTCCAGATGGAAGCCGTTGATGTACAGCTCTTCCACGGTGTCATACTCGCAGGGGCGTTTTACGGGGGTGCGAACCTCGATGGGCTGCTTCTGTCCCCGGACGTAGGGCTTGTAGGATACCAGGACCTTGCCGTTTTCGTCGGTAAGGGTGGCGGTCAGGTTGGCAGCGTCTTCGTTCAGAGCCAGCTCTTTGCACCAGCTGGCCGCGGGGGTCATGTCGGCGGTCTCGGTAAAGAGGACTTCGTCTCCCTTGCGCACCGTGATTCTGGCATTGGGGAAGGAACCGGTGACATTGAAGCCCAGGAATACCTTTTCGCCCCGCTGCTCCAGATTCATGGCGGCATCGACGGTGGCGTTCTTCACGTCGCCGATATCCCGGATGGGGTACCAGTACTGCTCAAACTCCTTGGTCTCAAAGGGGGCAATCCAGGTGAAGTCCGGCTGGTTGTCGGTGTAGACGCCGGTCATCAGCTCAATATAGGGGCCGTCCTCGTCGGTGAGGTTGGAGCACCACATTTCGCCGAAATCGCCGTGTCCCCATGTCCACATTTTCTTACCGGGGGCAATGTGGTGGTCGGCGACGGTGGCAATGCCCTTTTGCAGGCCGCCGTCATAACCGGCCACAAAGTCCATGTCGGACTGCCCCTGAGAGACCAGGAAGGAGGAGGGCACTTTTACGGAGTCATACAGGGAAAGGTCGGTGCCTTCGCCGTAGTCGAAGGGTCTTGCGGATTTGTAAACGCCCTTGGCCATGGGCCATTGCAGTACCGCGCGGCGGTCGTGGTCGTTGACCCATTCCACGTCCGGCGGGAAAATGGTGCGGTAGGATTCGTTCACGGCCACCGCGAGATTTGCCCACCACATGAAGATCTGGGGCAGATTGGTGCGGTTGTACACTCGGATTTTTGCCTTGATGTAGCTGCGCCCCGGCTCTACGGTGATACCGGCCATGCCCTTCATCCGATAGAAGGGGTCTACTTCGCCTGTCCACAGGGTCTTGCTGCCGTCGGGATTTTCTTCCAGAGACGCTTCCAGAGGCAGGAAGGTGGTGGGGCGGTGATGCTGGGGCCAGTTGAACTCGATGCCGCCGGAGATCCATGCGCCGGCCAGACCCACCAGCGCGGGCTTGATGACCCGGTTGCGGTAGATAAAGTCATAATGGCCGATCTTGTCATAGCCGGAGAGAATCTTGCCGCCGATGGCAGGCAGAACCTGGGTCTGAATGTATTCGTTTTCCAGGGTGTAGACCTCGTAGGATACATCCTTCTTTTCGTCGGTGATGCCGTCGGAATAGGGCAGGGGGTAAAGTCTGCCGGATGCTCCCTGATAGGGCTTCTTCTCGAAGAACATGGGCATGGCGTTTGGCTCTTTGGGAATATAGGTGGGAATCACCTGCTGCTCCCTGCGAGCGGTGACGGTTTCTGGCATAAATAGCAACCTCCTGTAGCATATTCTTGGTTTACTGATTCCATTGTAATGGAGGAGCGAACCGGGGGCAAGACTAAAAAGTTCGGGATTCGACGGATTGATTTTGTACTTTTTTCACATTTGCCCTTTTTGACGCATCTTGCAGTTTGTGCATTATTGGTATATAATAAAAAATAACCAGCCCGAAGCCATTCGGGCATACCCCTATGGAGGCGAAAAATATGATTCTGATTTTTGTGGAAGATACCTATTCCCACAGCGGCTGGTGCCAGGATCTGGTGAACGGACTGGTATCGGAGCTGAAAATGAAGCGGATGGCGTTCCGTTTTATCCGTTCCATTGAAGAAATGAGCCAGGGCAGCGGCTATATCTATGTAATAGGCTCCTCCACCGGCTGGATCCGGACGGTGCTGAAGGACGCCAACCGGGTGGGAATTTACCCAATTCTATTGTGCAATCAGGCGTTTCACGAGCTGGACGTGCGCTACAGCACGGTCTGCTCCGACACCAACGGCTCCATGCACCATCTGGTGGATACCCTGATCGCCACGGGGCGAACCCGCATTGCCCTGTACGGCACCAATCCCCACTCCGTGTCCGACGAAAGCCGGAAGAAAGCCTTTTACTACGCCATCGGACAGAAAAACCAGCGGGACGTTTACATCAATGACGGCTCCATGGAGCGGTGCTTCCGGAGCTTTCAGGGAACCATGGCGGATTATGACGCCGTAATCTGCGCGAATGATTTTACGGCCATTTCTCTGGTACGCAATCTTCTTGCCGGTTACCCGCAGGAGCTGGAACGGCTGCTGATTATCGGCTGTGCCGAAACCAGTCTGACGGAATATTACAGTCCCTATATTCTCTCCATCCGGGTCAATTTTCAGGAATATGGAAAAGCTGCGGTGACTCTGCTGGAAAATCTGAAGCGCAATCCCTACCTTTCTCATGCCGTTATGTCCATCCGGTGGGATTTTAGCCCTTTGACCTCCCTGCGGAAACTGGACGGCGGCACCAGGGACAGCTGCCCGCCCTCCATCCCGGAATCACGGGACATCTTCTATCAGGACGCCGAGCTGACCGGTATGCTGCGGCTGGAGCGGATGCTCAATGAATGCGACAGCCTGGATCGGGAGATCATCGACTGCCTGCTGCGGGAAGAATCCTATGACAACATTTCAGAAAACTGCTTCGTTACCATCAGCACCATCAAATACCGGGTGAAGAAAATGATCGGCCTTGCGGAGGCAGCAGACCGCCGGGGACTGATTCGGCTGCTGCGGGAATATTTGCCCCAAGCGGACAAAAACGGAAATGGATAACACGGTATGTGCATATTGCATAAATCTTTGAAATGTATTTCATGCAAAAGCAACAGAACGTCTAAATTCTCGATTTTTTCAACACAGAAATTAGACTTCCCATTCGGGAATGGTTCCGATATAATTTAAATGTAACATTTGTCATGTGAGAAACAGCATGCAAATCAGAAAGGGAGCAGAAAATGGGAAATGTAATAGAGTTTCGGAATATCACCAAATATTTCCCCGGTGTGAAAGCTCTGGACGACATCAGTTTTACCGCCAACGGCGGCGAAGTGCTGGCGCTGATGGGCGAAAACGGCGCAGGCAAATCTACCCTGCTGAAGGTGCTCAACGGCGACTATCAGCAGACCTCCGGAGAATATCTGGTCAACGGAGAGCCGTGCCATTTCAATAGCCCGCGGGAAGCCGTGGCCGCCGGCATCGGTGTGATTTACCAGGAGCGGCAGATCATGCTGGAGCTGACCGTCGGTGAAAATATTTTCCTTGGCCGTCTTCCCACCGGCTTCATGGGAAGAATCAAAATGCGCGAGGTACACAAAAAAGCCCAGGCCATCATCGATGAGTTCGGTCTGGATATGAAGTCCACCGATAAGGTCAAGGATCTTTCCGTTGCTTATCAGCAGATGGTGGAGATCATGAAGGCTTACAGCCGGGAAAACCTGAAAATGATCGCCTTTGACGAGCCGACCGCGTCCTTGTCGGATTCGGAGATCGACTCGCTGTTCCGGATCATCCGCAAACTGAAGGCGGAAGGCAAGGTCATTATCTACGTTTCCCACCGAATGGCGGAGATCCGGCAGATCGCCGGCCGGGTGGCCATCTTTAAGGACGGCCGGTTTGTTGGCGACTCTCCCATGGACGCCATTACCGACAAGGAACTGGTGAAGAAGATGGTCGGCCGGGACTTAGGCGACATATTCTCCGGTTTGAATCGGAATACCGCCATTGGTGACGTGGTGCTGGAAGTCAAGAACCTGTCCTCTCCCTTCCTGAAGGATGCTTCCTTCCAGGTTCGTGCCGGTGAGGTCGTGGGCTTCTCGGGACTGGTGGGCGCAGGCCGCACGGAGGTGGTTCGCGCCATCATCGGCGCCGACCCCAGAACCGGCGGCGAAGTTCTTCTGAATGGAAAGCCCCTGAACTGCCGGACGCCCCATGACGCCATTGCAAATGGCGTGGTCATGGTTCCGGAGGATCGGAAGCTCCAGGGCATTATCCCCAGGATGAGCGTGGGTAAAAATATTTCCATCGGCTCTCTGGATCAGATCACCAACCGGCTGGGCATTGTCAATACCCGCCGGGAGGAGCAGATCGGACTGGATGGCAAGGCCAATTTCAACATCAAGACCCCCAATCTGGAAAAGCCCATTGTAGAGCTTTCCGGCGGCAACCAGCAGAAGGCCATTGTCGCCCGCTGGATGAGCACCAAACCGGAGGTTCTGATTCTGGACGAACCGACCAAGGGTATCGACGTGGGCGCAAAATCGGAATTTTACAATATGATCTGCGAATTTGCCAAGGAGGGTCTGGCTGTGATCCTGATCTCCTCGGAATTGCCTGAGGTCATCGGCCTGTCCGACCGGATCATTGTAATGAGGGGACGCCGAATCGTCGGTGAGATTTCTGCGAAGGACGCAACGGAAGAAAAGCTCCTGAGCATGGCTATGATGGAGGAGACATAATATGGTTAACAATACCGCGCAGGGGAAGACCCTGGAAAAGAAAGGCTTCAAGCTGCCGATTTCCGGCAATGCGCTTGTGCTTCTGGTCGCATTGGTTCTGGTGACGGCGATTTTCTCGGCGCTGAACCCCAACTACTTTACATACGGAAACTTCATTAACATTCTGGTTTCCTCCACGCTGATCGGACTGACCTCCATCGGCATGACCTTCCTGATCATGACCGGCGGCAGCGACCTGTCCGCTGGCTCCGTGGCAGCCTTCGGCGGTGTGTTCATTGCCTGGGGTCTGAAAAATACCGGCCTGAACTGGGTGGTGCTGGTGCTGATCGTTCTGGCGGCTTCCTCTGTCGCGGGCATTATCAACGGCCTGATGGTCACCCGGCTGAATATCGTCCCCTTTATTGCCACCCTGGTTTCCCAGTCCCTGTGGCGTGGCTGCGCCTACCTGCTGTGTGACGGCCGTCCCATTGCCATCAGCGACGCGGGACTGAAAAGTCTGGGCAATGGCATGATATTCGGCAGTGTTCCTTACCCTGTGATCATGACCTTCCTTTTGTTCGTACTATTCGCGTTTATCCTGTCCAGCACCAAGTTCGGCCGCAGCATTTTTGCCATCGGCGGCAATGCGGAGGCTGCCCGGCTGGCAGGCATCAATTCCAACCGGATCAAAATTGTCTGCTATGTGATGACTTCTGTATTCGCGGCCATGGCCGGCATTATTCTGGCTTCCCGGATGTTCTCCGGTCAGCCCGCCGCCAGCCCCAACCTGCACTTCGACGCCATCACCGCCTGCAACCTGGCAGGTGTCTCCATGGTGGGCGGCGTTGGCTCCATTCCCAGCGTGGCTCTGGGCGTGATTCTGGTTCAGGCCTTCAACTCCGGCCTGAACATGGCAGGCGTGTCCCAGTACTGGCAGTATGTCGCCCGTGCGGCGCTGCTGTTCGGCTCTCTGGCCATTGACTTCTATCGTCAGAGAAACCGTCAGAAGAGACTGCTGGCAGACAGCATGAAGAATCTGTAACCCTACGGTGTTTGCGGCTGTTGCCGAAAAACATAAATTATCAAAACGGAGGAAACACAATGAAAAAGCTGATCGCTCTGCTCCTGGCTCTGGTGATGATTCTGTCCCTGGCTGCCTGTGGCGCAAAGGAAACCACCCCCGAAACCAAGGCTACTGAAGCCGCTGCCCCCGTCGAGACCAAGGCTCCCACCGAGGAAGCACCCGCTGCCCCCACTTCTCTGAACATTTACGGTATCTACAAGTCCGAGTCCCCCTACTTCGTCAACGAAGCCGCCTCCATTGAGAAGGCTCTGAACGACAAGGGCGCCGAGTACGGCATCGAAGTCAACTGGCAATTCCTGAACTGCGACGGTGACGCAGAAAAGTACATGACCCAGATCGACACCGCCATCGCGGACAATGCCGACGCCATCGTTACCTGCATCCCCGACCAGACCATGTCCGAGGCCGTTGTCGCCAAGTGTGAGGCTGCCGGTGTCGTCATCGTTGCCTGCGACGATCCTCTGAAGGACGGCAACGACAACAAGCTGGCTCCCTGGTTCGGCATTGACGCCTACAACATCGGCTACGCCGCCGGTGAGTGGATGGCGGACTACGCCACCAAGAACAACCTGACCGAAGACGAGACCGTTGGCGTTCTGTACATGACCATGAACACCACCTCCTCCTGCGTCCCCCGTACCGAGGGTGAAAAGCAGGCTATGGCCGATAAGCTGAACGGTGTTTTCGACAACCGCACCTACGAGGTTGACTATGTGACCACCATGGAGGATGCCTACAACGGCGCTTCCGCCATGATCGCCGGTCATCCCGAAATCAAGTCCTGGCTGGTTATGGTCGCTTCCGAGCAGGGCGCTCTGGGCGTCGCTTCCGCCATTGAGAACGCCGGTCTGGCTGACACCTCCTGCGTTGTGACCCTGGGCTGCGATGAGACCACCGGTCAGTGGGAAGAGGGCAACTACGCCGTCATCCGTTCCGCCGCTTATTTCTCCGGCAAGGTCGTCGGTAAGGAAGCCATCGTTGCCGTAGTCGAGCACCTGGTCAACGGCACCGAGATCCCCAAGGAGTATGCCACTCCCGCCGTCATGGTCGATCCCACCAACTACAAGGATCACGTCCTGTAATCAAAATCGAATTTAACGGGAAAGGGTAATCGGGGTTACCCCGGTTGCCCTGAACCGTTTTTCAGGGCAGCCGCGTGCCGGCTGCGGTGAAAAGCGGTATCAAAATCATTATGGAATCCCAGAAAAAGGAGAAATGATATGAAAAAGAAGAACATTCTGCTGTACTTCACCGATCAGCAGCGGGCGGACACCTGCGGCTGCTACGGTCAGGAACTTCCCATTACGCCCGTTCTGGATCAGCTGGCTGCGGAGGGCACCCGGTTTGACCTGGCGTTCACGCCCCAGCCCGTCTGCGGCCCCTGCCGCGCCATGTTCCAGACCGGCAAATGGGCGACGGATATCGGCTGCTTCCGCAATAATATCATGCTCCCGGCCAACGTAAAGCCTTTGGGGGCATATATGGAGGAGGCCGGTTACGAAACGGCCTACGTCGGCAAGTGGCACTTAGCGTCCGATGGGGAGCTGGAACAGAAGCCCACCATTGACCATACCGTCACCGCCATCCCCCGGGAGCTGCGGGGCGGCTATACCGGCTTCTGGCGTACCAGTGACGTTCTGGAATTTACCAGCCACGGCTATGACGGCTTCGTGTTTGACGAGAATGACAACCGCATTGATTTCACCGGCTACCGCGTGGACTGCATCACGGACTTTGCCCTGGAATTTCTGGAGCAGTACAAGGGAGAGAAGCCTTTCTTCATGACCGTCTCCCATATTGAACCCCACCATCAGAACGACCACCAACACTATGAAGGCCCCATCGGCTCCAAAGAGAAGTACGCGAACTTCACCTCGCCCAAGGATCTGGAGGCACTGGGCGGCAATCACCGGGAGGAATACCCCGACTATCTGGGACAGTGCGCGTCTCTGGACAAGAATCTGGGGCGGCTGGTGAACAGGCTGAAGGAAATGGGGATCTACGAGGATACGGTCATCCTTTACCTTTCCGATCATGGCAGCCACTTCATGACCCGCAATCGGGACGCCCATCTCAATGGCTATGACGACTACAAGCGCTCCATGCACGATGCCTGTCTGCGGGTTCCGCTGGTGGTGACCGGCGGCGAGTTTACCGGCGGCGGTGTGGTGACCGACCTGATCAGCACCGCCGGTCTGCCCAAGACCATTCTGGGCATTGCCGGTGTGGATGTGGGCGACAAAATGATCGGCGAAAACTTTGCCGATGTTCTGCACAAAGCCAACCCCGACCGCCCTAACGAGGTTTTTGCCCAGATCTCCGAGAGCCGGGTAGGCCGCGCCATCCGCACCGCCGATTATGCTTACTCCGTCTACGCCCCCGGCATCAACGGCGGCGCACAGCCCGCGGCAGACCTCTACGCGGATGATTTCTTCTACGATCTGAAAAAAGACCCCTATGAGCTGAACAACCTGGTCGACGATCCTGCGTACACCCAGGTCAAGCAGGAACTGCGCAAAAAGCTGCTGAAGTGGATTCGCACCGCCGAAAACGCGTCCCCCGAAATTGTGGATGCCTGGCATGTTTCTATAATAGATTTTTTGCTCGCATGAGCGCACGAACTCCGGCTGACAGGCCTTGCCTGGCAGCCGGAATCAGATTCGTTAGAGCAAACAGGATATGGAATTTGACCCTCTGCTGTGCAAGGCCTCGGTATCTCCGTCCGGAACCTGATTGCGGGAATCCACACAGCAGAAATCCGAAAAAGCGCGGCTGTCGATTGTCTCCGGGAAAGCCGTTCCTCCGTATTTGTACTTGCATAGAAATATCGTCCGTGCTATACTGATTGTGACAATTTCGCGTGCAAGAGAAACGATCGGCTATGCACGACTCAACTTGTAAAGGAGCGTTTTTTATGGTTTGCAGCTGCTGCGGCACAAAGAAAGGTTTTTTGGAGATGTTCTTTTCGGTGGAAGGAAGCAAGGAGGTCAAGCTTTGCAGCGATTGCAAGGAGATAGTGGAAAAACTGGACGGAGATGTACTCGGCGGGGAAAAGGAGCTGTATGATCTCCACATGATCCAGCTTCAGAAGCGCGCCAAAAATCCCTCCGAGGCATTTCAGAGTTGGAAAACGGCACATTTTCCGGCCAAGTAGGGAAGTGCCAAACAGGAAGCCTGTTGAGAGAAGCGCTACGGGAAATATCCGTTTTTTCCCAGCCAAAATGCAGACAGAGAGGAAACATACCTATGAAAATACTGGTCGTAAACGATGACTCCATCCATGCTCCCGGCATCGTGCTGCTGGCGAAGGCGGCCATGGAGCTGGGGGAGGTCACGGTGGTGGCGCCTGCCAATCAGTGCAGCGCCATGTCCCAGAGGATCACAATCCGCGGGGATATGCGGGTGGACAAGGTGCAGGATTTTCCTGTTCCCGTGAAAGCGGCCTACAAGGTGGACGGCACGCCCGCAGACTGCTTGAAGATCGCAATGCAGTATCTGCTGGAGGAAAAGCCGGACTATGTTTTCTCCGGCATCAACGACGGCTATAATGCGGGCTTCGACATTGCCTATTCCGGCACGCTGGGGGCGGCCTTTGAGGCGGTCATGAACGGCGTCCCGGCCATGGCTTTCTCCAATGCTATGCACTCGCCCCTGGATATCGCGGAGACGTATCTGGTGGATATCATCCGGGAGCTGACGGAGGCCGGTCAGGGGAGGGGCGAGGTGTGGAATGTGAATTTCCCGGCGGTCGCCCCCGATCAGCTGAAGGGCATTCTGAGAGACCGCACCGTTGCCCCCATTCAGTTCTACAGCGAAAATTATCGGGAAACCAGACTGCCTGACGGCGCGGTCGCCCTCACCGGCCAGGGTTTGCCGCTGACGGAGCAGGATGAGACTCCGGCAGGTACCGACGTGGAGGCCGTTCTGAGAGGATACATTTCCATCGGCAAGGTCAGAAGCATGCTTATGTAAAAATTAGGCAAAAATTGTGTCCGCCTACTTGAAAAAAACACAAAATGTGCTATTATTCAGGTGTTGGGGATTTGACGTCCCCACCGGTCCGTAATTCCCGGTGTTTCACCGTGAATAAAAGAAGACAAAGGAGACATTCAAGATGAAAAAGATCCTTGCACTGACCATGGCACTGATTCTGGTTCTGTCCCTGGCCGCCTGCGGCGCAAAGGACACGACTCCCGAGACCACCGCGGCGGCAACCGCAGCGGCGACTGAGGAAGCCGTTGAGACCGAAGCTGCCCGTCCTCATTTCGACAAGCTGACCCTGGAGTTCGTTCCCTCCAAGGATGCCGACGTCATCATCGCCGGCACCGAGAACCTGCCCGAGCTGGTCAAGGCCGAAATGGCAAAGCTGGGCTACGACATCGACGAAGTTGACATCACCGTCGGCACCAGCTACGACGCCACCGGTGAGGCCATGTCCGCCGGTACCATCGATCTGGGCTGGCTGCCCGGCGGCACCTACGCCCTGTACTCCGACGATACCGAGGTCATTCTGACCGCTACCCGTAACGGCCTGTCCAACGACAGCGAGAACCCCGTCGACTGGAACGGCGAAGCCAACGCCACCAAGAAGGATGGCCCTCAGGTCACCTACTACCGTTCTCTGATCTACGCAACTCCCTCTCCCTACGGCAAGGAGCTGGCCGCCAAGGTCAACGCCGGTGAGAAGCTGACCTGGGAAGATCTGGACAAGGCTACCTGGGCCGTTCAGAAGACCTCTTCCTCCGCCGGTTACATCTATCCCACTCTGTGGCTGATGGAGAACTACGACGGCAAGAAGATCTCCGACCTGTCCAACGTCGTTCCTCTGGACTCCGGCTACGGCACCGCTTTCTCCTACGCCGCTGCTGAGCAGGTGGACATCATCGTCTGCTACGCCGACGGCCGTAACGACTACGAAGCTTCCTGGACGCTGCCCGTCGATCAGAAGGACGAGACCGGCAAGCAGGGCATGGGCCGTTCCGACTCCATCTGGAATGAGCTGAACGTCATCGGCGTTACCGACGGCATCTACAACGATACCGTTGCCATTTCCAAGGAAAGCCCCTACTATACCCCCGAGATGATCGACGCTCTGCAGCAGTGCTTCATCAACATCATCAACACCGATGAAGGCCAGGCGATCTTCAGCGTCTACAGCCACACCGGCTATGCCATCGCCAAGGATTCCGACTACGACGGCGCCCGCGCCGCTCTGGCCGTTGTTTCCTGATTTATTGAAGGAATTCAGAAAGCGCCCTGCCTCAAAACAGGGCGCTTTCACCCTAAATGGTACGTTTTCACGGAATCCTGCGGCGGGGCGGGTTGCCATCGACCCAATGCGCTGCCGGCGGCAAGCCGCCTTGCCGCAGAGCTTCGACTCAAGCATGTTTCACTTAGCTTATTAGCTTACAGAAAGAGAAGACGCTGATATGATTGAATTTAAAGACGTATACAAAACCTATCCCAACGGCTTCACCGCGCTGAAGGGCATCAACCTGCAAATCGAGCAGGGGGAATTTGTTGCCATTATCGGCCTGTCCGGCGCGGGTAAATCCACCATTCTGCGCTGCATCAACCGGATGCACGATATCACCAAGGGCGAACTGACGGTGGACGGCGTCGATGTGGATGGCCTGAGGGGCAAGGCGCTGCGCCGGTATCGCCGGAAGGTGGGCATGATCTTCCAGAGCTTCAATCTGGTTTCCCGCAGCACCGCCATTAAGAACGTTCTGACTGCCGATGTGCCGGATATGAACTTCTTCCGTGTCCTGTTCGGCATTTTCACCAAGGATCAGAAGATGCGCGCCCTGGAAAGCCTGGACAAAGTGGGCATTCTGGACAAAGCCTACACCCGCTGCGACCAGCTGTCCGGCGGCCAGCAGCAGCGTGTCGCTCTGGCGCGCACCCTGAATCAGAACCCCAAGATCATTCTGGCCGACGAGCCGGTGGCTTCCCTCGACCCCATCACCGCCAAGCAGGTCATGGAGGACTTTGTCCGCATCAACAAGGAGTACAATATCTCCATTCTGCTGAACATCCACCATGTTGATCTGGCGCTGAAATACTGCGACCGGGTCATCGGCGTCCGTGCCGGTGAGATCGTCTTCGACGGCCCTGCCAGCACCATTACCCAGGAGCAGATCGACGCGGTCTACAACGGTGCCAAGGTTCCCACCATGGGCGACGGAGAATGAGTATGGACAACGAAAATACCGCTCTCTACAGAGAGACGTTCTTCGATAAGATATTCAAGCCCCAGATCATCACCCTGGAGAACGGACACACCGTCCGCCGCCCCAGAAGCCGCACGCCGCTCATTGTGCTCGCGCTTGCGCTGGCTATCGTGTGGGCGCTGAAAATGACCGGCTTTGATCTCGCGGTCATCGTCAGCCGGTTTTCCAAGATGCTGGATCTGCTGAAAAAGATTTTCCATCCCAACTGGGAGTTCTTCCCCAAGGTCGTCAGCCCCCTGCTGGACACCATCAAAATGTCCATTCTGGGCACGGTCATCGGCTGCGCCATCGCCATGCCGGTGGCGATCCTCGCTTCCTCCAACATCAACCGCAACGCGGTGATCGTCAGCATTTTCCGCTTCATTCTGGCGCTCATCCGCACCCTGCCCACGCTGGTCATTGCCCTGGTCTGCGCGTTGATCTTCTCCCTTGGAACCTTCTCCGGCACGGTGGCCATCGCCATTTTCACCTTTGGCGTTGTGTCCAAGATGCTGTACGAGAGCATCGAGACCATCGATATGGGCCCGTTTGAGGCCATGGAGGCGCTGGGCGCCAATAAATTCCAGGCGTTCTGGTCGGCCTGCGTTCCTCAGATTCTGCCCGTTTATCTGAGCCACTGCCTGTACTGCTTTGAGATGAACATCCGCGCCTCCGCCATTCTGGGTTATGTGGGCGCGGGCGGCCTGGGCATCACCATCAACGAGCGGATCGGCTGGCGCGACTACGAGAGCCTTGGTATGGTTCTGCTGACGCTGTTCGTGGTCGTTGCGTTCATCGAATTCTTCAGCGCCTACCTGCGCAAGAAGCTGAGCTGAGAGGAGGATGAACATGTCTGCAAGAACCAAATTGGAAACCTTTGAGGAAGTCTACAACCGGAAGCTTACCGCTGCCGAGGCCTATGCCAACCGCCCCCGGAAGTGGATGCTCTACACCCTCATTGTGCTGATTATTGTGACAATGGTCGGCTGGTCGTCCTCCAGCATCCAGTTCAACGGCATGACCACAACAGGCTCCGAAGTGGCAAAGGGCGTCCTCCACGGCGTCTTCCATCCCGATACCGCGCTGCTTTTCGGCACGGGAGATACGGATGTTCCCTATCTGCTGCTGCAAACCGTGGCCATTGCGGTGCTGGGTACGCTGTTCGGCGCGATTCTGGCGATCCCCTTCGCCTTCCTCGCCGCGTCCAACATTATGCCAAAGCCCATTTCCTATCTGTTCCGGCTGCTGATTCTGCTGATCCGCACCATTCCCAGCCTGGTGTGGGCGCTGATGTGGATCCGCGTCACCGGCCCCGGCGCGGCCTGCGGTGTTATCACCCAGTCCATTTGCTCCATCGGCATGATCTCCAAAATGTACATCACGGCCATCGAGGATTTGGACACCCACATCCTGGAGAGCCTGGACGCCATGGGCTGCAACGCCTTTGAGAAAATTCGCTACGGCGTTATCCCGCAGCTGACAGCGAGCTTCATTTCCACCACCATTTACCGCTTCGATATCAACCTGAAGGACGCTACCACCCTGGGTATTGTCGGCGCAGGCGGTATCGGCGCGTCTCTGGTACAGTGCCTGAACAGCCGCCGCTGGGCGATGGTCGGCTCCTTTGTCTGGGGGCTGATGGTGCTGGCGCTGGTCATCGAGTTCTTCTCCACCAGAATCCGCCGGAAGCTGGCGCACGGTCAATAATTCAACCAAAGGCTTCGGCGCGTCAACGCCGAAGCCTTTTTCAAGGGAGTATTTTTATGAACCAAAATCTGACGATCTGCTTTACAAGCGATATTCACGGCTATTTTTCCGATATGGATTACGCCACGGGGATGCCCGGCACCACCGGACTTTCCCGCTGTGCGTCAACCTTTTCCCACGACGGCAACACCCTGATTCTGGACGGCGGCGATATCTTGCAGGGAAGCCCCTTCGCCTACTGGCTCAGCCGGAACCCGGTGGAGGGCGCGAAGGTATCCGCCCGGGTGATGAATCTGGCGGGCTACCAGTTTGTCACCATCGGCAACCATGATTTTAACTTTGGCCGTGAGACGCTGGAAAGCTACCTCAGCCACCTGGACGCACGCTGTGTCAGCGCCAACGTGGAGGGTGTGGCCGGCGTGGAGCGAATTGCTGTGGTCACGCTGGAAAACGGCCTGCGCGTGGGCATTACCGGCGTCACCACCCACTTTGTCAACCTGTGGGAGAAGCCGGAGAATCTGGAAGGCATCAAGGTTCACGAGGCTTTCCCCGCCGCGGCGGCCGCGCTGGAAGAACTGAAAAAGGCCAATGTGGACATCACGGTCTGCATTTACCACGGCGGGTTTGAAAATGATCTGACCACCGGAGAGCTTCTCTCTGACACCGGCGAAAATCAGGCCTACCGGATTTGCAAGGAACTGGATTTTGACATTCTGCTGACGGGACACCAGCATCAGGCCAAGGCGGGCTTGCAGCTTTTCGGCACCTATGCCTGCCAGTCCCCGGATCGGTGCAGGCAGTATGTCCGGATGGATGTGGCGGTGTCGGAGGGAGGGGAGGTCTCTGCCGATTCTCGGCTGGTTGACCCCGGAAAGCCCGAGGAGCATCTGGCGGCATTTTTGGCACCCCTGGACGCCCAGAATGCCGTTTTCCTGGATCAGCCCCTTGGGGAGCTGGATACCCCGCTGCTGCCCGGAGATCATATGGAGATGGCGGAAAACGGCTCCCTCATTGCCAATTTCTTCAATCAGGTGCAGCTGGAAGCCTCCGGCGCAGACCTATCCGTCACCAGCCTTGCCAACGTGGTGAAGGGCTTCAATCAGCAGGTCACCATCCGGGACGTGGTCGCCACCTATGTGTTCCCCAACACGCTGCAAACGCTTGAGGTAAATCGCCGGGTTCTGAAAGCCGGACTGGAACGGTGCGCGGAATACTTTGCATTGGACGGGTCCGGGCAGCTGCAAGTGGGACAGAGCTTCCTCAAGCCCATTGTCCAGCACTATAACTTTGACTATCTCTCTGGCCTGGAAGTGACGATGGACATTCGCAGGCCAATCGGCGACCGGGTCACGTCCATGCTGTATGAGGGCAAGGAGCTGGAGGAAGGCCGGACGCTGACGCTGTGCATGAATAACTACCGAGCCACCGGCACAGGCGGGTATCCGTTTTATGCCCAATGCAGGCTGGTCAAGGATCAGCCGACGGAAATTTCCCAGATGATCATTGAGTACATCGACCGGCACAAGCACGTCACCGTGGATAAGCGAAAGTGGCTGCACGTAGTGTACTAATGAATAGGCCGGGTATTCTGGCAGCGCAATCGACCCTCAATTTTTATGAAATGAACGCAAAAAGTCCTGTGAATCAGTTGGATTCACAGGACGTTTTGCGTTACACGAAATTGCAGAAAACTTTTCCGGCTGTCGGAAATTACAGCAGTGCGTCCACTTCTTCCCGGGTGGGGACGGAGGTCTGGGCGCCTTTGCGGGTGACGGAAATGGCTGCTGCCGTGTTGGCAAAGCGAATGGCGTCATCTACGGGCATTTCCTCGGAGAGGGCGACTGCCAGCGCACCGTTGAAGGTGTCTCCGGCGGCGGTGGTGTCTACGGCCGTCACCTTTTGGGTGGGGTAATGTACGCAGCCGCTTTCCCGGCACAGAAGCGCGCCCTTTGAGCCGATGGTGACCAGAACATTGCCGACGCCCTTTTGAATCAGCTGCTTTGCGGCAAATTCCACCTGCTCAACGGTGTCCGTGGGCAGCTTCGTGATGCTGGAAAGCTCCGTTTCATTGGGCGTGATCCAGTCTATGTATTGGAAAAGGCTGTCCGGAATGGATTCCGGTGCGGGAGCGGGGTTCAGAATTGTGGTTTTGCCCAGTTTTTTCATTTCGGAAATCAGGGAAAATACGCCATCGTGGGGGATTTCCAGCTGAATTAACAAAATGCCGGCGGACTGAATCACATCCTGATTCCGGCGGAAATAGGCTTCGTCACAGCAGTCATTGGCGCCGGGAACAACGACAATGCTGTTTTCCCCCCCGCTGTTGACCGTGATCATGGCCATACCGGAGGGCTGGGTGTCGCTGTAGCCGATGCGGGACAGGTCAACCCCGGCGTTTTCCAGGCTTTTGTACAGAAGCTGCCCCAGACTGTCCCGACCGAGGACGCTGAGGAAGGTGCAGTCGCCGCCCAGCTTTCCGCAGGCGCAGGCCTGATTCGCGCCCTTTCCGCCGGGGACGTTGGCGAAGGAACGGCACAGGAGCGTTTCCCCCTTCCGGGGCATTTCCGGAACGTTCAGCACGAAATCAATGTTGGAGCTTCCGACAACCAGGATTTTCTTTCGTTTTTTCATTGAGAACACCTCGTTTGGTTGATTTTTATAAAATAGGGAGGGATTGATCGGTCAGACTTTCACTGCCGCGTCCGGGGAGATCAGCCCCAGGCATTTTTCCGGCTCCGGGGCGAACAGGGACGTGATTTTGATTTCCAGACCTTCCTCTGCCAGCATTTCCTTCAGAACGGACATCAGAACACCGCTGCCTTTGGAAAGCCGACAGGTGGACAGGATTTCGGCGAGGTTCTGCCGACCCTCAAAGGAGCCGTACCAGTCTCCGGTGCAGGTGTAATCCACACCGCAGGAGGGGCTGCCGTCGATGCCGACAATACCCAGAATTTCAAAGCGCTCCCCATGCGCCAGATATTCCTTCAGCTGGTCGAGAATGGGCGAGAGAATATTGCGGCAATGCCTGCGGAAAAACACGTTGTCAAACTGGTTGCTTACATGCCCCCAGCGGTTCGCCCCGTACAGGGTGAATTCCGGGCAGGGAAGCTGGATGAGCTGAATGTCCCGGTCGATGGCAAGGTGCATGAACTTTTTGCGCAGCGCCTCCTCGGCGTCCATTTCCTCCTGATTGTACAGAACCACCTTGGACGCCGTGTTGAGGATGCAATGGGAAACAAGGACGATTTTTTGCATGGTGCGCCTCCTTATATGGCTTCGGAAAGAGAGTCGTAAAGCTCCGAAAGCTTGCTATAGTGGTTTTCGCCGATTATGATTTTGCCCTTTTTCAGTTCCAGGCAGCCGTCGTCCTCCATGGCGGCAAGGTAGCGGTGGAGGGAGCGCTGGTTGATCACCAGCGTATCGGCCAGCTCCTCCCGGGTTAGCGGGCAGGTGTAGGGGCGGCCGCTTTGGGCGGCAAGGAAGAGATAGTAGCCCAACCGCTTGCGGGGCTGATAAATAGCGTTGATCTCCTGAGTGCGAAGGCTGTTGCTGGAGATCTGCCCCAGAGTACGCAGTGTGCTGTAGCAAAGCGCCGGGTCGGTGGTGATCAGGGAGATGAAGTCTCTCTGGGAAATCCGGAAAACCGTACAGGGGCTCTTGGCAATGACGTGGGAGGTATAGACCGCGCTGCCCCCCAGATAGTCCGGCAGACCCATAATATCCAGGGGCGTCAGCGCATGAAAAATGTTGCCATCTGTCCCGGTCATGGAATTGACGATCATTGCCCGCCCCTTCAGCAGAATGTAAAAATAATCGATGGAATGCCCCTGCTGGAAAATGACATCGCCTTTTTTGTACACATGAAACATATCTGCGACCATGGAATTGTGGAAGGTGACCAGAGGATTATCGTGATCGTACTTCTGCGAGAAAATGTGATACAGTGTCACAGGCACAGCATCTTGCATAATTTCATCACCTCTTTCGAAAAAAATATGGGAAAAATGACAAATGTCATTTACAACATTATACAAAGCTGGTACGATGGTGTCAACACGGAAGTGTTAACCAATATTGCCAGGAGAGCCAGTGCAAATTACACAAAAATGTCTTCGGACAAAAAAGGAGAATGTGATTATGAGTAACGAGAAAACCCTGAAGAAGCACAGCATCAAGGACGATTTTTCCATGTTGGCTATTTTGACCATTCCGGTGTGCGTTGCCGTTAACTTCGTAGGCGGACAGCTGGCATCCCTGCTGAAGCTGCCTATGTACCTGGACGTCATCGGAACGATTTTCTCCGGTATGCTCTGTGGCCCCTGGGTTGCCGCCGTCGTCGGCGCAATCACCAACCTGCTGACCAGTATCGCAAACCCCGTTAACCTGCCCTTCATCATTGTCAACGTCGTCGTTGGTCTGACCACAGGCTGGATGTCTCGCGCGAATATGTTCAGCTGCTGGTGGAAGACTGCCATTGCCCTGGTTCTGCAGGCCATCATTTCCACCGTCGTATCTGCCCCCATCGTCGTTCTGGTTTACGGCGGCGTTACCGGCAGCGGCACCTCCCTGATCACGGCCACCGCTATGGCAGCGGGCGCCAACATCTGGGCCGCCTTCTTCGGCACCGAAGGCATCTTCACCACCCTTGACCGCGTCATTTCCTTCTTCATCAGCTGGGGCGTCATCAGAGTCATTCCCGACCGTACCCTGGTCAAGTTCGGCTGCGGCCAGAACTTCCTGAAGAACAAGGGAAAGGAAAAAAAGCCCGAAACCGAAGAAGCCAAGTAAAGAAACCACTGAATCAATCCGCTTCGGCTGAGCGGCGGGGCACTTCCTCTGGCCGCGCGGTTCCAAAGGCAGGAAATAGATACGGTATTTCCCGGCTTTTGGAGCCGCTTACCAGAGAAAAGCCCCTCGCTGACAGCTCTAGCGGATTGAATCCAATGTTCCCATGTGGCAAAGCGAAAAGCAGAGATGGCTCTCCTGGCTTTTTGCAAAGGAATCCGTCTTATATGGAACAAAGAGGACAATAGGGTATGACATATCTGGAAAAAATCCAAATCAACAAAACCAATAAGCTGGAAGGACTTCACCCCCTGACAAAATTCTGGGTGGTTCTGATGTACTCCATTTGCTGCTTTATTTTCGACTCCATAAAGCTGACGTCCCATAATCTTTCGCTGCTGCTGATTCCCTGGTTTCTTGTCGTGGTCATTCTGTGCGCGGCCAGCGGACAGCCGAAAAAGTGCGCGAAAGCGTTTCAGAAGGTTCTTCTGGTCGTGGGTCTGATTTTCGTGGTGCAGACCTTCATCGTGCCTGGCGGAGAGCTCATCTGGCGGTGGAACTTCCTGAGAATTTATGAGAAAGGCCTTCAGACGGCGATTTCTCTTTCCTTTATGGTTCTGGACATTGCCGGTATTTTCGTTTGGGTGTTCCAGACGACCTCCAACAAGGAGCTGGCAAGAGCCATGGACGAATCCGGCATCAATCACAAGGTTGCTTATGTGTTCACCAACTCGCTGCAGATGATCGACGTTTTGAGTGCCAGCAGCAAAACCATCATGGACGCCCAGCGGGCAAGAGGCATTGAGACCGAGGGAAATCTGATGGTGCGGGCAAAGGCGTTTTTCCCCACCCTGGTGCCGCTGATTCTGAGCGGTATCACCAGCTCCGAGGAGCGGGTACTGACCCTGGAAGCCAGAGGCTTTTCCATTCAGGGGGAGCGGACACATCTGTTTAACCTGAACCGCTCCGGCTGGGAAGGCGCCGTCAAGGTTATCAGCACGGTTATCACGGTTCTGGTCGTCGTAGGGAGGATTGTATTATGGGTTATGTAATGGAATGTAAAAACGTCACCTATACCTATCCTCTGGCGGACGAGTCGTCTATCCGGAACGTTTCTCTGAACATCGAAGAAGGAAAATTCTACGGCATCGTGGGGGAGAACGGCTCCGGCAAGACCACCCTCTGCGCAATTCTCCGGGGGTTTGCCCCCAGCTTCTACCAGGGAGACATCCAGGGCGAAGTCCTGGTATACGGCAAGCCCATCGGCGAGTACGGCGGAGAGCTGGCCACGAAGATCGGCTATGTGTTCCAGAATCCCTTCACCCAGATCAGCGGCGTCAAGGAGACTGTATTTGAGGAAGTGGCCTACGGCCTGGAAAATTTCGGCGTTCCGGTAGAGGAAATTGTGGAGCGGGTCGAGGCAATCATGAAGCTGACCCACATCGATTCCCTTGCCGAAAAGAATCCGCTGGAGCTGTCCGGCGGTCAGATGCAGCGGGTGGCGCTGGCCTCTGTCCTGGTGCTGGAGCCGGACATCCTGATCATCGACGAGCCGACCAGCCAGCTTGACCCCCAGGGAACGGAGAGCGTGTTCGAGATCATCAAGATGATGAAGGACAAGAAGAAAACCATCATTCTGGTGGAGCATAAGATCGATCTGATCGCGGAGTACGCGGACGAGGTTCTGGTGCTGCGGGGCGGCAAGCTGATTGCCGGCGGAGACAAGGCGCAGGTTCTTTCGGACATTTCTCTGATGGAGCAGGGCGTGCAGCTTCCTCAGATGGCGATCCTTGGCAGCAGGCTGAAGGAAAAGGGGTTCCCGATTTCCGAAATTCCGGTAACTGAGAAGCGTGCAGTGGAGATCATTTCGGCTGCGCTGAACGGGAGGGAGACACAATGAAGGATTTGAGCTTGCGAAATGTCAGCTTCTCCTATCCCGGAGGCTTCCTGGCAGTGGATGACGTGAGCATCGACATCAAGGGCGGCGAAAACGTGGCCATTGTCGGCCAGAACGGCGCGGGTAAGACCACCACGGTCAAGATGATCAACGGTCTGCTCCGCCCAACCAAGGGCGACGTCCTGGTGGGGGACATGAACACAAGGGATTATACCACGGCGCAGGTCTCCCGCATCGTTGGCTACGTGTTCCAGAACCCGGACGACCAGATCTTCCACGCAACGGTGGAGGAGGAGGTTCGTTTCGGCCCCAAGAACATGAAACTGAGTATGGAGGAAGAGGACAGTCGGGTAGAGGATGCCCTGAAAATCACCGGCATGGACATCTACCGGGGCGAAAATCCCATGAATCTGCCCCTTTCCGTGCGGAAATTCGTCACCATCGCCGCCGTTATTTCCATGGGAACGGAAATCCTGATTTTTGATGAACCCACCGCCGGTCAGGACATCGATGGCAACCGACGGCTGTCCCAGATTCTGAAAACCATGCAGGCGCGGGGCAAGACCATCATCACGATCTCCCACGACATGGAATTTGTGGCGGAGAATTTTGACCGGGTGATCATCATGGCGAAGAAAAAGGTCGTAAAAGAGGGAACTCCGGAGGAAATCTTCTGGGATCTGGAGGCTCTGGACTATGCCATGCTGAAGCAGCCCTATGTCAGCCGCGTGTGTAAGGCGCTGGGAATCGAGAAGAAGATCATCCATATCGATGACGCGGTGGACGAGATCATGAGGAAATTGGGTTGACGGCGATGCGGAAAAACAGCAGCCTTATTACCATTCTCGCTTTCGGCCTGTATTTTCTGGTGGGCGCGGGGGCGCTTCTGGTGGGAAGCAGCCTGACCCAGCTCATCGGCGTCTACGGCAGAACCATGGACGCGGTGGTGCTTCTGGGGTCCTCCTTTGCCATCGGCCGTGTGTCCACGGTGGGACTGACGGGAAGACTGGTGGAGAAAATCGGCGCGAAAGCGGTGTATGCCATTTCGGTGCTGGCGACCTGCGTCTATTTCGTGGGCATCCCGCTGTTCCCCAATTACTATGCGGGGATGGCGGCGGCCTTCCTGGGCGGCGTCGGCATGGGTGCGGAGGATGCCGTTTGCCCGCTGATGCTCAGCATTTCCTGCCGGAATAATTACGCCGGTGCGCTGAGTGCAGGACAGGCGTTCTTCTGCGTGGGAAGCTTTGCAATGCCGTTTCTGATCGGCGTGATGCTGTCGGAGAGGCTTCCGTTCTATGGCGCGTTTTACGTGCTGACGGCGATTGCGCTGATTCTTCTGGCCTGCCTGCCCTTTGTGAAGCTGGAAAAGCAGACGAAGGCGGCGGAAACCCGGGAAGGACAGGAACAGGTCAAGCCCCTGTATACCAAAAAGCTCTGGCTGGCCTACGCCGGCGCGCTGATCGGTGTTGCCTGCTACAGCGGCGCGGTGAATGTGCTTTCCCTGTACACCGCAAGCTTTGCCCAGAGCATGGGAATTTCGGAAGCCAACGCGGCATTCCTGCTGACGATCTATAATGTGGGCGGCGTGATCGGCTCCTTCGCCTTTACTTGGATACTGAAAAGGGTAAAGGAACGGATCATCGTCATCGTCAACAGCATCGTCGGTATGGTCGCTCTGGCGGCGGCCATTGCCTTTCACAGAACAGAAATTTATTTTATCAGTCTGTTTATTGCCGGAACGTTTCTGGGGGTCATGTTCAGCCTGTTCGTGGCGATTACCACCCGGATCGGCTATAAGCGAATCAGTGTTGCCAGCTCTTATGTGGCAATCGCCGGCGGCATTTCGGACATTATGACGCCCATTCTCTCCGGCGCGCTGGTGGGCGTGTTCGGCGTGGGCTGCGCGTTCTACTATGCGCTGGCGACGGTGGTTCTGATGCTGGCATCCTCCATTCTGGTAAATGCGGTTACGTCGGAAAAGGAGATATCTTCGTATGGCAATTCAAAGTAAGGAAACCTTAAATGCAAAGGGGCAGCAGTATCACATCTGCTGCAAAAAAGGCGATATCGGAAAGTATGTCATTCTCCCGGGCGACCCCTTCCGGACGGATCTGATCGCGAAGCATTTTGACAATCCCGTGCTGGTCGCCCACAACCGGGAACACAAAACCTGGACGGGAACTCTGAACGGGGAAAAGGTGTCCGTTTGCAGCACCGGCATGGGCTGCCCCTCTGCGGCCATTGCCGTGGAGGAGCTGATCCACTGCGGCGCGGAGGTGTTTATCCGCGTGGGAACCTGCGGCCGTCTCTGCCCGGAAAGCTACGACGAAAGCTTAGAGGGCGTGGTCATCACGGCGGCCGTGCGGGATGAGGGAACGACGGTACACTATGTACCCATCGAATACCCGGCCATCGCAGACCGTCACGTGACGGACGCGCTGGTGCGGGCGGCACAGGCCAAGGGCTACCGCTTCGAAGAGGGAATCGGTCAGTCCAAGGATTCCTTCTACGGCCAGCATGACCCGGACAGTATGCCAAACAGCGACCGTCTCCATTCCCGCTGGAAGGCCTGGGAAAAGAGCCGCGTCATGGCGTCCGAGATGGAGTGCGCGGGTATTTTCATCGTGTCGCTCATTCGCGGCGTGAAGGCGGGGGCCATCATGGCCTACGGCAGCATGAACGACCACACCATTGAGGTGGCCTGTGACGCCGTGAAGCTGCTGATTGAAGACAGCAAAGCAAAATAACCGCCGGGAGGGAAACGCAATGGGTTTTTATGAGGAAAAGCTGGTTCCCGTGATCAAGGCGGTTTGCGCGGTCATCGAGCAGACGGAGCATATGCAGGACATCCTCCACGGCACCATGTCGGAGGAGCGCTTCCGGTTCCAGATTTTGCAGAACCACCAGTATCTGCTGGACTACACCCGGTGCTGGGCGGTGGCCTTCTCCAAGTGTACCTGTTTTCAGGAGATGGAGGATTGGTATCCCATCGTGAAAAACACCATGGAAGGCACGGTCATGGTAAACCGGAACTTCTGGTCAAAGGAGATTGGCGCGACACTGGAGGAAATGGACGCCGTCATCGAAGCGCCGGGGAAGCGCTCCTACACCGCGTTCCAGCTGATGTGCGCGGAGCAGGGAAGTCTTGCGGAGTGCATGATGGCCATGTTCCCCTGCAACATTCTCTACCGCTTTTTCGGCGAGGATTTGCTGCCAAAGTGTACGCTTCCCGAGGACAACAAATTTTATAAGTGGATCGCGTTCTACGTGGGCGACGAATACGTTGCCAAAACGGAGAACGAGATCCGCATGGTGAACAAGCTCTGCGCCAATAAAACGCCCCGGGAGCAGGCGCGCCTTCTGGAAATTTTTGCGACGAGCTGCAATTACGAGATTTTGCAGTGGCAGGATATGTACCACAATATGACGACCTGGCCGCTGGATTCTATTTTTCCCCGAAAATTCACCACCTTGGAGGACTGAACATGGACAGGAAAAAACTGATCATCGACACGGACTGCGGCTCGGACGATGCAGTGGCCATTGCAATGGTCTTGAATGACCCCAATTTCGAGGTCATTATGTGTACGACCGTATCCGGTAACGTCAATTGTAAGCAGGCGGCCATCAATACCCTGACCACCATTGAACACGCCGGTACTTACGAGCCGCCGGTATACATGGGCGCCATTGATATGCTGCTGCGGGACATGCAGTATGCCGCGGAGACCCATGGCGAGGACGGAATGGGCGATATCGGTCTGGTTCCTCACCGGCTGAAAATCGGCGAGGGCAACGGCGTCATTCGGATGCTGGAAGCGCTGAAAGCAAGCGAGCCGGGGGAGATCGACATCATCGCCCTGGGACCCCTGACCAACCTTGCCCTGGCGATTCGCCTGGATAAGGAAGCCGTCAAGAAGGCTGGACGGATTGTGTGTATGGGAAGCGCGGGTCTCGGTGTCGGCAACGCGACGCCCCTGGCGGAGTTCAACATCTGGCAGGACGCGGAAGCGGCGAAGATTGTCGTGGACGCGGGAATTGAGCAACTGGTTCTGGTGGGCTGGGACGCCTGCCTGGGCGACGCCATGCTGATTCCCTCGGAGATCGACGAAATTCAGAAGAGCGGCCCTCTGGGCAAGTTCGCCATCGACTGCAACCGTCAGTTGATGGTACTCAACAGCGAGCGATTCGGCGACAGCTATCTGGATATGGCCGACCCCTCGGCTGTGGCGGCGGCGCTGTATCCCGAGTGCATCGAAACCTGTGATAAGTATTTCTGCGAGGTGGACGTCTCCAACGGCCCCGGCTACGGAAACGTGATCGTCGATCGG
>QWCN01002196.1_pt1 | contig 33624 bp, 18 predicted proteins | sample 1972711 | NCBI WGS metagenome assembly QWCN01 (sample SAMN09866707, study PRJNA288562) | Human gut metagenome isolate term1_stool, whole genome shotgun sequencing... | isolation source: gut | host: Homo sapiens | place: USA: California
TCGAAACCCAGCAAATCGCAGGTCGACGTACCGATCATCTACGGCGACTACTATTTCCTCGAAGCGCTGCTCCGACTGAAAAACTACAAATCCCATAAATAAACCATGAAAAAAATCTTAGCGGCACTGCTCCTCATCTGCGCGGTGTGGGGTGCCGGCGCACAGGAACGCAAGTCGATGGACAACCAGACCGTCGACGGTTATCGAGGCATCTGGTTCACGATCGGCCAGGCCCGTTCGGGCTACGGCGACAAGTATTCGGGCGGACTGGGCACCTACACCATGAAGCACATCCCGATGGCGGTCTACTCGCCCGAAGCGGACAAAACCTTCTTCGTCTACGGCGGAACGCCCTCCGAAGAGCGTAAATACCTGCTCTGCATGGTCGGCTGCTACGACCATAAGACGGGCATGCTGCGCCGTCCCGTCGTGGTTTACGACAAGGGCGTGGCCGGCGTCGGCGACCCCCACGACGACCCCACGATCCAGCTCGACAAGGATGGCTACGTCTGGGTGTTCGTCGCCGGACGCGCCAACAAGCGCCCGGGCATCCGCTACCGCAGCACGAAACCCTACGACATCTCGGAATTCGAATACGTCAACGAGAGCATCATGGCCTACCCGCAGGTGCACTACCATCCCGAGAAAGGTTTCTTCCTCTTCTTCACGCGCTACGACGGCGTGCGGCGGCTCTTCTACCAGAGCAGCAGGGACGGCATCCGCTGGACCGACTACCGCCAGATCGCCTCGATCATCGACGAGGGCGAAACCAAGTCGGGACACTACCAGTTCACGAACCTCTGCGGCGACAAGCTGATGTGCTGCTTCAACCGCCACATCAACGGCAATGTCGACACGCGCACGAACATCTATTACGTCCAGTCCGAAGACTGGGGCCGGACGTGGACCACGATCGACGGCAAACCGATCGACCTGCCGATCACCCGTTCGAAGAACCCCGCTCTGGTGCACGACTACCAGTCCGAGCACCGCAACTGCTACATCAAGGACATCAACTACGGACCGGACGGACAGCCCGTGATCCTCTACCTGACGAGCGACAACCACCTGACGGGTCCCGAAGGCGGCGTGCGCAAGTGGCAGACCGTACACTGGGACGGCGCCAAGTGGGTTTACAGCGACATTACGACCTCGACGCACTGCTATGACAGCGGCAGCCTGTGGATCGACGACAAAGGTGTCTGGACCGTCATCGCCCCGACCGACATCGGCCCGCAATACTGGGGCACGGGCGGTGAGATGGTGATGTGGCGCAGCCGTGACAAGGGCCAGACGTGGAAACGCGTCCGCACGCTGACCCACGACAGCCCGCGCAACCACGGTTACGCCCGCCGCCCGCTCCACGCCGATCCGGATTTCTACGCCTTCTGGGCCGACGGCAATCCCGATGCGCTGAGCATCTCGTACCTCTATTTCTGCAACGCCAAAGGCGATGTTTTCCGGATGCCCTACACGATGAACGCCGAGTGGCAGAAACCGGAACCCGTGCCCGGCGGAAAACCCCGCGACTGACCCCCAAGCCAGCCCGTAACCGCATGAAAAAACACGTCTTGTTTACCGTCGTATTGCTTGCAGCCGCGCTCCTCGGGGGCGCCGGCTGCAACGGCAATACGTCCGAAACCGAAACTCCGCTTCCCGTTCTGGAAAACGCCGGACTGCTGACGCTCGCGGGCGGCCGCAACCGGATCGTCTGCCGGTGGACCGGCATGCCGCAGGAGGTCACGTCGATCCGGCTCCGGCTCGGCGACGACGGGACCCCGCACGATATTCCGGCCGGCGACGGCAACGGCGAAAAGGAGCTGACCGGTATCGAAGAGGGCTCCTGGCCGGCCGAGGTCCGCTACGTCACCGATGACGGAGGGATTTTCGCTGGTCCGGCGCCGACGGTGACCGTATACGGCGACCGCTACGAAGCGTCGCTGAAAAACCGCACCGTCACGGGGGCTTATTTCGCCGGCGCCTCGGCGACCGTGACGCTCGGCAACTCCTGCCCCGAAGGATTGGTCGGACAAGAGTTCACCTACGTCTCGGCGGTCGGGGAGCCCCGAACCCGCTACTGCGAAGCGCGGCACGACGGTTCGAAGCAGACCGTTGCGTTCGACGATGCGGGCGGCGACATCTCGTACCGCTGCGTCTACCGCCCTTCGGAAATCACCGGAGACCTCTTTTACAGCCCGGCGGCAACGATCTCCAACTACGCCCGGGTGGACTCCCCGGAACAGACCCCCGTGGTGGAGGGTTACCGCGGCATCTGGTTCTCGATCGGCCAGGTCGCTTCGGAATACGGGCCCAAATACTCCGGCGGACTGGGCACCTACACGATGAAACATATCCCGATGGCCGTCTACGCCCCGGCCGTCGGACGGACCTATTTCGTTTACGGCGGCGCCCCGGACACGGGCCGGAAATACCTGCAATGCATGATCGGCTGCTACGACCACAAGACCGGACTGCTGCAAAAGCCCCGCGTCGTGCACGACAAAGGTATCGACGGGGTTTCCGATCCCCACGACGACCCGACCGTCCAGATCGACCGGAACGGCTATGTCTGGGTTTTCGTCGCCGGGCGCGCCAACAAACGCCCGGGCATCCGCTACCGGAGCGTCAATCCCTACGACATCTCGGCTTTCGAACGCATCAACGAAAGCATCATGGCCTATCCGCAGGTGCACTACCATCCCGAGCGGGGCTTCTTTCTCTTTTTCACCCGCTACGACGGCGTGCGCCAGCTCTTCTGGCAGACCAGCGAAGACGGCGTGAACTGGACGCCCTACCGGAAGCTGGCTTCCATCAAGGAGGGCTCCGAAAGCAAATCGGGACACTACCAGATCAGCAACATCTGCGGCACGAAGGTCTGCACGGCCTTCAACCGCCACATCAACGGCAACGTCGATACGCGCACGAACATCTACTACGTCCAGTCCGAAGACTGGGGCGCGACGTGGACCACGGCCGACGGCACAGCGGTCACGGTTCCCGTGACGGAGCGCTATTCGAACGCCCTGGTGCGCGATTTCCAGAGCCAGGGACGCAACTGCTACATCAAGGACCTGAATTTCGACGCCGCAGGACGCCCCGTGATCCTCTGCGTCACCAGCGACAACCACCTGACGGGCCCCGACGGCGGCGTGCGCCAATGGCACACGTTCCACTGGACGGGCCGGGAGTGGCGGGAGAGCCTGATCGCCACCTCGACGCACTGCTACGACAGCGGCAGTCTTTGGATCGAAGACGGCGCCTGGACCGTCATCGCCCCGACCGACGCAGGGCCCCAGTACTGGGGCGCAGGCGGCGAGATCGTCGTCTGGCGCAGTTTCGACGAGGGCGGGAGCTGGGTCCGCGCGCAGACGCTTACTTCGAACAGCATCTACAACCACACCTACGTGCGGCGACCCCTCGGCGCCGCAGAGGGGTTCTACGCGTTCTGGGCCGACGGCAGCCCCGACGCCCGGACCGCCTCGCACCTCTATTTCTGCACCGCTGCGGGCGATGTCTTCCGCATGCCCTACGACATGACCGACGAATGGGCGGCGCCCGAACCCGTAAACCGATAACCGCAATCAAACATCCGAACTATGTATAAAACACGATTCTTCCTCTTTCTGTTGGCCGCCGCGCTTTCGGGCGTCCCGGCCGAAGCCGCCAACAAACGCGACATCGAGATCGCCAACCGGGCGGCGCAATGGCAAATCGACAACTTCGGCAAACACCTCTCCCGCCCCGGCACGCGCAGCGACCAGCACTGGGCCAACGGCGCACTCTACCGCGGAATGCTCACCTGGGCCGAAGTCTCGGGATACAAGCCCTGCGAGGAGTTCATCCTCGAAATCGGACGCCGCAACGGCTGGCGCATGGGGCGGCGGCAGTACCACGCCGACGACATCTGTGTCGGACAGGCCAGTCTGATGCTGTACGAACGCTACAAGGACCCGGCGATGCTGCGCCCCGTAAAACAGCGGGCCGATTCGGTGATCGCCTTCCCGGCGCAGACCAAGATGCACATCAAGGCCAAAAACGGCTCGAACCGTTGGAGCTGGTGCGACGCCCTGTTCATGGCGCCCCCGGTCTACGCCCTGCTGGCGAACGTCACGGGCGACAACGGCTACCGGGAATTCATGAACCGCGAATTCTACGCCTCGTCGCGCAGTCTTTTCGATGCCGCCGAAGGGCTTTACTACCGCGACGCGCGCTATTTCGGCAAACGCGAGAAGAACGGCAAAAAGGTCTTCTGGGGCCGCGGCAACGGCTGGTGCTACGCCGCGCTGGCCATCCTGCTCGAAACCCTTCCCGAGAGCGACCCGATGTACGACTTCTACCGGCGGACGTTCCTCCGCATGTCGAAAGCCGTCGTCGCCTGTCAGGACGCCCGCGGATCGTGGCATCCGAGCATGCTCGACCACGAAACCTACCCGATGCCCGAAAACAGCGCCTCGGGATTCTTCACCTACGGACTTGCCTGGGGCGTGAACCGCGGACTGCTGACCGCACCGGTCTACAAACGCGCCGCGCGCCGCGGCTGGAAGGCCCTCTGTTCGTATGTCGGCCCGGACGGACGCCTCGGATACGTGCAGCCCATCGGCGGATCGCCCCAGCGGACGAACCGCGAAATGACCGAGGTGTACGGCGTCGGAGCCTTCCTGATGGCCGCCTCGGAGATCGTGCGAATGTAACCGCAGGCCGCCGCACAATGCGACGCTCGGACAAAAAACGAATACACTCGTGAAAAACGATTCGCGGCCATCGGAATAACTTTGACCTGACAACCCAAAACACAACCATCACATGAAAACCCTGAAAATCGCATGCACGGCCCTGATTCTGCTGGCAGGGATCTTCGCTGCGGCCTGCTCCTCGGACCCGGAGACCGAAGCTGCCGACCGGGTGGAGATCGACGGGCTGGAAGAAGGACTTCATTTCCCGTACAACCCCGAAGAGGGCGTCAGTTTCTCGATCTCGACGAACAAAACCTGGTCGATTTCCAAAAGCGGACTCGACTGGCTGACCGTTTCGCAGATGAACGGAGGATCGAAACTCCCGGCTACGATCACCCTCTCGGCGGCTCCCAACGACGACCTGGAACGCAGCGGCGAACTGACCGTCTACGCCGGCGCCCATGTGCAGCGGGTGACCGTCACGCAGGATGCTTTCCCCATCGTGCCGACCCTCACGCTGGACGGCCTGACCGACAACACGCTCGAATTCGAGTTCTCGGATCTCGACCCGGTCACATTCTCGGTCTACGCCAACGTCGCCTGGACTGCTCTCCCCGAAGAGCTGGGCTGGGCCGAGGTATCGCCGCTCTCGGGCGAACGCAAAAAGAGGACGACGATCACCGTAACCCCTTCGGCCAACGGAGGCGACGCCCGCCAGGGCACGATCACGTTCCGGGCCGAAGAGATGGAGCCCGTGGTGGTGACCGTCCGTCAGACCGCTTACCGTGACGATCCGCTGCTCACGGTAACGGGCTTCGGCGAGGGCAACACGATCGAGTTCCCCGAGGCGCCGGAAACCCCTGCCTCCCTGCAAATCCTCTGCAACCGCAACTGGACCGTCGTCAAGGAGGGCCTCGACTGGCTCACCGTCACGCCCGAATCGGGTACGCCTTCGGCGGCCCCGGCCGACGTCACGCTGACGGCTTCGCAGAACACCGGCAAGGCCCGCACCGGCACCCTGACCATCCATCCCGACGATCCGGCGCTGGAAGATGTCGTAATCACCGTTTCGCAGAAGGCCAAGAGCCTCGAACCGATCGCCTGGTGGAGCCTTGTCTACGAAACGATGCTGAAATACAACGATCCCACTTGGGTCAGCGAAGGCAAAATGATAGCCGACAAACCCGACGGAACGACCGCCTACGGCCAATGGAACCATGTCAACGACGCCCCGGTCTATACTCATGAATGTATTCTCAACGGAGACGGACACTATGCCGTTAAGCGGATATGGACGGACGACAATCTGGAACTCACCATCCCTGTAAAGGATTTCGCGGCGGGACAAGCCGTCAACATCCGCTTCGCCATGAGCGGCGTTGCCACGGCACCCAAGTACTGGACGGTAGAGTATTTCGACGCAGGAACGTGGAAACCCACCAGCACGAAAGAGTTCATTTACTCTAAAAACCAATTGCACCTCACGGCGACCTATGAATTGACAAAGGCGAATGCTGTAACCAACGTCAACGAAACCGCCCGCTTTACGGAGGCCATCGCCGACGGCGTCATCCGGTTCCGCATCCGCTGTGCCAATGGTACCTGCCAAACCGACAGCAAAGCCGTGCTGACCAAGCCCGGCGACAAGGCTACGATCCGTATCCGTCAGTGGAGTACGAAAGATCACGACGCCATTGCATTCTATCTGGTAGACTGAAACAGCTGTGCGAGGACTGCCGGCCGCGTCACCCGCTGACGGCCGGCAGTCCGCCGCAGCCATTTTCGATACCAACGGCATTGCGATCGCCGGCGCGGCGGTCACGGTCAAGGGAGGATCTGCCGGCGGTACGATCTCCGACGCGCAGGGCGCATTCACGCTCCGCGTCCGCAAAGGCGACGTGCTTCACGTCTCGTTCCTGGGCTTCCAGGCGCGGGAGATCGCCGTCACCGACGCCTCGCCGCTGACGATACGGCTGGCCGAAGAGACGCATCAGGTCGAAGACGTGGTGGTGGTCGGATACGGCGTTCAGAAGAAAGAGAGCGTCCTGGGCGCCATCTCGCAGGTGAGCAACGAACAGCTCGTCAATTCGGGCACCACGAACATCACCAACGCCATCGCCGGCAAACTTTCGGGCGTGACGACCATTCAGACGGGCGGACAGCCCGGCAACAACGACGCCAACATCTTCATCCGCGGCGTATCGAGCTGGAACGGATCCACGCCGCTGGTGCTCGTTGACGGCGTGGAGCGCAGTTTCGCGGACATCGACCCCAACGAGGTCGCCTCGCTGTCGGTGCTCAAAGACGCTTCGGCGACGGCCGTGTTCGGCGCCAAGGGCGCCAACGGCGTCATCATCGTAACCACCCGCACGGGCTCCACGGGCAAGCCCAAGATGAACATCTCGCTCTCCTACGGTCTGGACTTCCCGACGATGATCCCCGACCACATCGGCTCGGCGCAGACGGCCGAACTGCTCAACGTGGCGCTGAAAAACGCCCAGAGCTACGGCTCGATGATTCCCCGTTCGGAGATCGAGGAGTACGCCCGCCCTTCGTCGCGCATCAATTCGATCCGCTATCCGGACAACGACTGGTTCGACATCGCCATGCGCAAGTGCGCCCAGACCATCAACGCCAACTACAACGTCTCGGGCGGTTCGCAGCGCGTCAAATACTTCCTCTCGCTGGGATATACCCACGAGGGGTCGATCTTCAAGGATTTTTCGGAGTGGAGCAACGCCAATTTCCGCTACGACCGCATCAACTACCGTTCGAATCTCGATTTCGACGTGACGCGCAGCACGAAACTGTCGGTCAAGGTGGGCGGCGTGCTGGGAATCAAGGACACGCCGACGGACAAGACCGTATCGGGCATGTTCAACATGATGTATTCGGCCTCGCCGATGATGTATCCGGCCTACTACCCCGCCTGGGTGCTGGAGGAGATTCCCGACACGGACTATCCCGACGCCTCGGGAGGCCGTCTGTCGAGTCCGCGCACGGCCTACTTCGGGAACATCCGTACGTCGCTCTCGACGGGCGAGTTCGAACAGACCACGGACAACAAGCTCTATACCGACATCAACTTCGAGCAGAAGCTCGACTTCATCACCAAGGGGCTCTCGGTGAAAGCCAACGTCTCGCTGAGCACCTACTACTCCCGCATCTCTCAGACGGCGACCAACTCCAACCCCACGTTCTACATCGACTGGAACCGGTACGACGCCGGCGACGGCAACCCCTGGATCTACTCCGCAGCCAGCGAACACGTCTATGAGAACACCCCCTACGCCGTGACACGCGGAGCGATGCAAAACAACTACTACGTCACCTTCTACTGGGAGGGAGCCCTGAACTACAACCGCACGTTCGGCGACCACTCCGTGACGGCGCTGGCGCTCTTCAACCAGCGGGAAAACATCAAGGGCACGGCCTTTCCCTACCATTCGCAGGGCGTCGTAGGGCGTGTGACCTACGATTACAAACACAAATACCTCTTCGAATGCAACCTCGGTTACACCGGGTCGGAACAGTTCTCGCCCGAGAACCGCTACGGCTTCTTCCCCTCGGTGGCCATAGGCTGGGTGCCCTCGCAGGAGCGTTTCTGGAAAGAGGCGATGCCCTGGTGGTCGAAACTGAAGATCCGCTATTCGGACGGCCTGGTCGGCAGCGACTCCGGTTCGCGGTGGCTCTATTTCAGCGACTACGTGAAGGGCGGCGACAGCTACATCTACGAAGGCGCCGCGGCCAACGCGGTGGCCCAGTGGGAAGAGGCCCGCAAACGCGACCTGGGCATCGAGATGGGCTGGCTGAACAACCGGCTGACGCTCAACCTCGACCTTTTCGACGAAAAGCGCACCAACATGCTCGTCAAGCCCAACGTCACGATGCTCGTCGGCACCTCGTACAAGGAGGTCAACCGGGGCAGCATGAAGAAGCACGGCATCGACATCGAGCTGGGCTGGGCCGACAAGACCCCTACGGGCTTCGGATACAACCTGACGGCGATGGTCTCGCTCAACGAGAACCGCATCACCAACTACGAGGACGCGCCCTACGCCCCGGAGTACCAGAAGACCGCCGGAAAACCCTATAAGGGACAGACCGACGGCGTGAGCATCGTCGATTCGGGCTATTTCGAATCCATCGACGACATCCACAACTACCCGGCCTACACGACCGACTGGAATTTCGTCAACGTGGGCGCCTACAAATACCTCGACTATTCGGCCGACGGCCGGCTCTCCGTCGAGGACCTGCACGCCATCGCCGGCAGCCAGTATCCGCCGGTGGTCTGCTCGTTCCGGGCCGGATTCGACTACAAGGGTTTCGAATTCAGCATGCTGTGGTACGCCAACCTCGGCAAATGGGTCGAATACAACAAGAGCTGGGAGATCGAGTTCAACAAGGGCGACTACCGCATCACCCATTCGCAGCTCGACTACTGGCGGCCCGACAACCGGGACGCCAACCATGCCACGCTGGTCTACGGAGGAACGTCGGGACACCCGATGTACATGTGGGCCGGCGGCAGCGGCGACGCCGGAGCCAAAATGATGCTCGAAGGCCGCACGTGGCGCAAGGCCGACTACCTCTCGCTGCGGGAGGTTTACCTCGCCTACACATTCAACGCCAAACGGCTCCGCCAGAAGGTCGGATTCCGCAGCCTGAGCCTCTACCTCACGGCGAACAATCTGCTGACGTTCACCCCGCTGATCGAGGGAGACCCCGCGAGCACCACCTTCACCACGGGATTCTATCCGCAGATGACCAGCCTCAAACTGGGTGTTAAAATCGGATTCTAAAACCGCAACGACTATGAAAAAACTGATACTACTCGTTTTGGCTGCATGCAGCGCGATAGCTCCCGCCTGTACGTTCCTCGACATAGACCCCGAAACGGGGCTCGACGAAAATCAGGTGTTCTCGACCTGGGATAACTTCAAGGCCTATTTCAACAACGTCTACGAAGGACGCACGGGACAGAGCGGCAGCGGCGACAACATCAACATCAAACTGGGCTATCCGCTCTACCTCGATTTCAGCGACCGCCGCTTTACGTGGAACGCCCTGACGGACATGTGCGACGGAGGCCGCTGGCTCCGCGCACAGCAGATCAAGGCCGGAGCGCTGGGCGCCAACGTCTCCGAATGGACCACCGCCACGTCGAGGCGTCCGATCTCCTACTCGATGTTCCGCATCATCCGCGTGGCGAACAAGTGCATCGAGAATATCGACATGGTGCAGAACGCCAAGCAGATCGACAAGGACGACCTGATCGGACAAGCCTATTTCGTGCGGGCGTTCGCCCACTTCACCCTCTGCCGGATCTTCGGCGGCATGCCCTACCTCGACAAGGCGCTCGAAGCCGACGACGAATGGGACATGACGCGCCTCTCGGCCTGGGAGACCTACACGCGCTGTGCCGAGGACCTCGACCGCGCCTACGACTATCTCCTCGCCGCCGGGAAAGTGCGCCGCGACGCGGGCCCCGGCTCGGAAGGCCACCTCACCAGCAGCGACATGGCCTATCCGAACGGCGTCGCCGCCAAGGCGCTGAAAGCCCGCTGCCTGCTCTACGCGGCCAGCGAACTGAACAACCTGCACGGACAGAGCGACTGGGAGGACGCCGCCGAAGCCTGCGCCGAGGCGATCCGCATCGCCGAGGAGAACGGCTACGAAATGCTGCCCTTCTCCGAATGGAACAGCAACTTCTACGGCACGAAATACACCAACGAACACATCTGGGCCTGGAACTACGGCAGCAGCAAGATCAACACGAGCACCTGGTCGGGGACTTTCGCCTATCCCGCTTCGAACTACACGAACGGCAGCGGCGACTGTCCGACGCAGAATTTCGTGGACCGCTTCGAAACGCTCGACGGCGACCCGCTTCTGACCGAGGCCGACCGGGAGGCCGCCGCGAAACTCGGCCACTACAACGAACAGGCCCCCTACTCGAACCGTGACCCGCGGTTCGACAAAACCATCCTCCACGACGGCAGCGTCGTCGGCGGATGCCCGACCGGAATCAACATCCACTACGATCCGGCGACCGGAACCTATCCCACCTCGTCGCTCAACAACAACAACCGCTCGTTCGGCATCGCCTGGGGTTCGAACGACTCGAAAGGGTATTCCAACACGGGCTATTACGTCAACAAGCTGTGGAACGGCCAACTGGGAACCTCGGCCGCCCACCAGCACACCGACCCGCTGATCCGCATGGCGGAACTCTACCTCAACTACGCCGAGGCGGCCAACGAAGCCTACGGCCCCGACGGCAGTGCCGGAGGGCTGTCGATGACGGCGCTGGACGCCGTGAACGAGGTGCGCAACCGGGCCGGTATGCCCGACGTGCTCGACAAGTTCACGGGCAGCGCCCCGCTGCTGCGCGAACGCATCCGCAACGAACGCTGCGTGGAACTGGCCTTCGAGGGACACCACTACTACCACGACATCCGCCGCTGGAAGATCGCCCCGCAGACCATGTCCCAGACGCTTACGGGCATGTACATCGAGAAGGTGCCGGTTTCGGACGAATACCCCTGCGGACGTCGCTACGTCCGCCAGCCGATCCCCAACAACCGGCAGTCCAACTGGAAGAACGCCATGTACTACCTGCCCTTCCCCGCAGCGGAGGCCAACAAGATGAAGAATTTCGTCAACAATGAACTTTGGTAGAATCTTAGCCCGAATATAAAACCATGAGAAACCGCAACATACTCCTGACCGGCACGATGCTCCTGCTGGCGGCCGCAACGGCCGCGGGCGCCCCGCAAGGCGGCGGGCAGGGTTCCGAAGGACCGGTGCTGACCGCCGAACGGATCGCCGCAGACTCCGCGATCCGGGCCCGGCGGACCCTGCGCGTCTATCAGACGCTCGAACTGCCTTACGCCCGCACTTTGAACAAGGCGGTCGCCACGGGCAACTCGACGACCTATTACGAACACGACATCGACAAATACCCGACCAACGATTTCCGCAACTCGCTCACGGGTGTCGTCGCAGGACTCACCGTCCGCGAAATGACGGGAGTGCCCGGCATGACCTACGGCACGGAAGGGGGCCGTACGGCAATCTCCGCCCGCGGCGAGACGCCCACATACGTCGTGGACGGCATGCCGGTCTACATCACCCAGCTGCAACTCGATCCCGAGGAGATCGAGAGCATGACTTTCATCCGCGACATCGCCGACAAGGCGCTGCTGGGCTCGCGCGCTGCCGGAGGCATACTCTACATCACCACCCGCCGGGGAAGGACTCACGGACGGTCGATCCGCGTCGGCTTCGAAAGCGGCGTGAGCGTCGTAGACCGCTTCCCCGAATGGGTCAACGGCGTCGAGTACACCCGGCTCCAAAACCAGGCGCGCATCAACAGCGGCTATCTCCCGCCCTACTCGAACGAGGCGATCGAAAACTACGCCCGCAAAGACCCCTACGACCTGACCTATCCGAACGTCGACTACCGGTCGATGATGTTCAAGGACACGAAACCCTATTACAAAGCCAACGTCACCATCGACGGAGGCACCCAGAAACTCCAATACAGCGCCTACGTGGGTTACGCCGGCGAGGGCGACATCTACAAGGTGGGCAGCAAGGCCGATTTCAACCGGGTGAACGTCCGCACCTATCTCAAAGCGGCCGTCACGCAGGACCTCCTGATCGACCTGGGATTCAGCGGAGGGATCAGCTTCCGCCGCCAGCCCCGCTACGGTTACGGCAGCTCCTCGGCCACGGAGTTCGAAAGCGCTCTCAGCCAGGTCACCACGATCCCTGCGATCGCGTTCCCGCTGATCGTCTCGCACGACGAGGAGACGGGCAACAAGATCTACGGCGTCAGCACGGTCTACCAGGACAACCCCTACGCATCGCTGACCGAGAACGGCTTCTCGACTGAACGCGGCCGCTCGGGAGTGGTCAACGCCACGCTCTCCTACGACCTGCACGCGCTGATCAAAGGGCTCAAATTCCAGTCCTACGTGGGGCTGAACCTCTTCAACATGAACCGCATCGGCAAGAACCCCGACTACACGGCCGTCATCTACGACCCCGTCACGGAAGAGACCGTCAAAACTTCGCACGAGGGAACGCAGGTCTCCGGCAAATCGAGCATGGGCAAATGGACCCATCAGGGACTCTACCTGCACGAACGGCTGAGCTACGACTACCGGAACGACGACCACCGCGTCGGGGCTTCGGCGACCTGGTGGCTGGAATCGGTCGAGCGGACGGGCAACGCGGTCCGCGAACGAATGATGTCGCTCATCGGCACTTTCGACTACGCTTACCGCGGCAAATACCTCTTCCAGGCCGTCGTGAATTACGCCGGATCGCCGATGTTCGCACCCGGCAGGCGTTTCGAAGCATTTCCTGCGCTGGGTCTGGGCTGGGTCGTCTCCGAAGAGGGATTCATGCAGGACGTGAAATGGATCGACTACCTCAAGGTGCGCGGGCAGGCCGGCATGATCGGCTACGGCTCATTCGGCTCGCAGGACCTCTACGAAGACAACTACACGAAAAGCTCGGGCATCAAGTTCGGCCCCTACACCACAGGCTACCAGTGGATCGGATCGACCAACGCCAACCAGTCCTACGTCAACACCATCTCGCGGCTGGGCAATCCCGACCTCACCTGGGAGAAGCGCAAGGAGTTCACCGTCGGTATCGACGCCGCGCTGCTGGGCAACCGTCTTTCGGTCGAAGCCAACTACTACAACATCCTGCGCGACGGAATCATCACCGAGATGAGCGGCACGCTGCCGGGAATCTACGGCATGGACGGCATCAGCACCTATGAAAACTACAACCGCATCCGTTACCAGGGCTGGGAGGCGGCGCTCTACTGGTCCGACCGGATCGGCGATCTCCACTACACGGTGGGCGGAAGCCTCACGACGATGCGGGGAAAATACCTGCGCTACAACGAAAACGTCGTCTACGACTATCAGAAGGTCACCGGCACGGCGACCGGCTCCTACCGGGGATACGTCTGCCTGGGCAAATTCACCTCGCGGGAGGAGATCGAGACTTCGCCCCGCCAGCTCTTCGACGACGAAGTGCAAGTCGGCGACCTGAAATACGCCGACCTGAACAACGACGGACTCATCGACAGCAACGACCAGAAGGTCATCGGCAACAGCAGCCCCCGGTTCGACTACTCGGTGAGCATCAACCTGCGCTACCGGAATTTCGACTTCACGATCGTCGGAACGGGCCGCGCTTCGTACGACACGGGACTGACCAACAAGTATTTCTGGAACGGATGGAGCACGGGCACCTACTCGCACTTCGTGCGCGACAACATCGGCGGCGACTATCCCCGTCTGACGTACATCAAGCAGACGAACAACTTCCAGGCCTCGAACTTCTGGCTGCGCGACGGAGGTTATTTCAAGATCCAGAACATCGAGCTGGGCTACAACGTCCGCTTCCGCAGCCAGTCGGCCGTCAAGGGACTGCGCGTCTTCCTGCGCGGCGCCAACCTCTGCACCATCAGCGGCATCAAGGACGTAGACCCCGAAAACATCAATGCCGGCGTTACGACCTATCCGCTCTACCGGACCTTCACGGCCGGCTTCAAATTCACCTTTTAACCTGCAAGGACATGAAAAAACTGATAATCGCGCTGGCCGCCGTCCTGACGTTCGCAGGCTGCTCCGACTTCCTCGAACCGCTGCCCAACGGCCACTATACGGACAAAAACCTGCTGGAATATCCCTCGATGATCCGCGGTTTCGTGGAAAAGAGCTACGACCTGCTGCCCAAGCTCTACTCCGGCGGCGAATACGTCTACCTCGACGGCGCCACCGACGACGCGGTCATCACGGCGCAGACCCACGCCATGCGCCGTTTCGCGGTCGGCACGGGAACTCCCGCCAGCGACCCGTTCAAAACTTTCTGGATCCGCGACTACCGCGCCATCATGTACGTCAACAAATTCCTCAAAGACCGTCTGGGCATCAACACCCGCTACATGATCGACAACGAGCAGAACCGCCGCCTGCAACGCGCGTTGCAGGGCGACGCCTACGCCCTGCGGGCCTGGTACCAGTTCGACCTGCTGCGCAAATGGGGCGGCCGGGGCACCGACGGGCGGCTGCTGGGATTTCCCATCCTGCTCGAACCCGTCGATGTCTTCGACGCCGACGCCGGCTCGTTCGAACGCGCCACCTACGAACAATGCGTGGAACAAATCCTGAAAGACTGCGATTCGGCGCTGGTCTACCTGCCCGCAGCCAACCGCGACTGGCTGGCCGAAGACATCTCGGTGCAGGGCGCCGTGCGCTGGCACCGCTTCGACGGCGTCGCCGTGAAGGCGCTGAAAGCCATGACCTGGCTGCAATGGGCCTCGCCGGCGTTCAACCCCGAGAACGATCCGAAGCGCTGGGAGAATGCGGCGAAATATGCCGCCGAGGTGATGGACTTCAAGATCACGCAGGACGGCGCCCACGGATTCGACCCGACCGCCGCTTTCACCTGGACCGATCCCAACAGCCCCGAGATCATCTGGTCGTCCGACTATTCGAAAGGCAGCACGATGGAGAATCTCTTCTACCCCGACGGATTTCTCGGAACGGGCAGCGTGGGACCGACGCAAAATCTGGTCGATGCCTTCCCGGCAGCGAACGGATACCCGATCGACCATCCGGAAGCCAATTATAACGAGAACACGCCCTACGCCAACCGCGATCCCCGTTTTTACAGCACCGTCTTTTATAACGGCGCCGAAATCCGCCGCATCACCAACAACGAACTGATGTACACGTTCGACACCTCGGTCGGCGGACGTGACGAAGCGGGCGGCGTGAACAACACGATGACCAACTACTACGTCCGCAAATACGTCTACCTGGGCTGGAACAAGGACGACGACAAGGTCCAGACGATGCCCAAGTCGATCTTTTTCATGCGCTGGACCCACATGTGCCTGATCTTCGCCGAGGCCGCCAACCGGGTGTCGGGGCCGACGACGGAACTCTACGGCTACACCCCCAAGCAGGCCATCGCCTATCTGCGCAGCCGTCCGACCAACGACGGAATAGCGGGAGTCGGAGCGACGGCGGACCCCTATCTCGACGAGTGCGCCGCCGCAGGTCCCAAGGAATTCGAGAAGCTCGTGCGCAACGAACGCCGCATCGAACTCTGCTTCGAAGGGCAGCGTTTCTACGACCTGCGCCGCTGGGCGACGGACGTTTCCGAACTCAACGACGTAATCAACCGCCCCCGGATCACCCGCCAGTCGATCGCCTACGAAGAGGTCGAAAAGCGCAGCTATCCCTCGCTCTACGTGCCGATCCCCTACACGGAAGTAGTCCGCATGAAGGGCATCGTTCAGAACGCAGGCTGGTCCAACTGGGAATAAAACCGAAAAAACGATACTTATGAAAAAAATACTTGCAACACTGCTGGCTGCCGCGGCCCTTGCGGGATGCTACGACGAATACGTCAAAGATTACGATTACAGCGGCGTATACATCGCCTACCAATACGACTTGCGCACGTTCGTGGTCGGGGAGGGCATGAAATTCACGGTCGGGTCGGTGCTCGCGGGCGTCATGGACAACGAGCGCGACCGCTCGGTCTACTACGCGCTCGACGACGAACTGGTGACCGGAGACCTCGCGCCCTTCAACGGGCTCGACGAACTGGGACAGCCTTCGGCCCCGTTCACCGCCTTCGACGTGATGAGCGGCAAATCGACCTCCGGAACGGTGAGCCAGAGCTACGTCACCGCGGCCGTCAAGGCCAGCGGCATCAAAAAGTTGACGCCGCTGCCGCGCGAATACTTCACGGTCAGCAACGACGAGAAAATGACCATCCGGCGGGGCCGCCATACCGGAACGATCACCGTACAGGCCGATTCGGCGGCATTCCTGGCCGACGCCCAGGCAAGCCGCAACCCCTACTACGCCGTCGGATTCCGCATCACCAGCGCCGATGCGGACACGATCCTGCTTTCCAAATCGTTCGAGGTCATCGCCGTACGCTACGAGAACAAGCTCTTCGGCAACTACTACCACGGAGGCGTAACGCAGGTGGTGAATGCCCAGGGAGAGGAGCTTTCGAAAGAGGTCTACCCGACGGCCGTTCCCAGCGACGAGGGCACGCACGGCATCTACACGCTGACGACCGACGCGCCGGATGCGCTGACGACCAACTACATCGGCACGAAGGAGGGATCGGTGCGCCTGACGCTCGACGGCAAGGAGATCCGCGTTTCGGGATCGGTGGACGGAAGCAAGGAGATCGAAGACCTGGGGAGCGGCTTCAACGGCGCGCGGCTGCTCCAGAACCGGAAGCTGTACCTCCACTACCGCTATCCGAACGGCGACGGAACCTTTACGGAGGTCCGGGATACGCTGACGTTCCGCAACCGCATCCGCGACGGCGTGAACGAGTGGCAGGACGAGAATCCGAAAAACTACAACTGATCCCGGCAATGATATTCAATCGAAACGGCCTTCGGCGGGATGAACCCGACCGAAGGCCGTTTCGCATCGCCCGGCGGCGTCACTTGCGGGGCCGGTTGCGGAACGGAACGTCCATTCCGACGCCCGTATCGCCCTGCCGCTTCATCCACCCTTTCAGTTCGCGTTTCATGCGGTCGATCCGGGCGCGGTACGCAGGGTCGCCGATGCGGTTGTTCATCTCCCACGGGTCGTCCGCAAGGTCGTAGAATTCGAATTCCGGGCGGTGCACATAACGTCCGACCAGCCTCCGGGCAACGGAATCCCGCTTCGCGGCGTCGGTCCAGACGGGCCACCAGCCTTTCCGGTTAGCGGGCTTGCGGAGATCCATGAAGGTTTTGCAGAACGAACTGTCGGGAAGCAGGTTCCAGATCAGGACGTAACGCCCGTCGCGGATACTGCGGATGGGATAGGCGTTGCCCGCAGTGCAGTTGTTGTGCATGGCGTAGGCATACCGGCGGGCTTTCGCCTGCTCGCCGAAGAGCACCTTTTTGAAACTTTTCCCGTCGAGTTCCCGCCGGCGGCGGCCTCCGGCAAGGTCGATGAAGGTCGGAAGCAGGTCTTCGTACTGCACGACGGCATCCGAAACGCGTCCGGGCCGGATGCGCGCCGGATAACGCGCCAGCAGGGCGCTGTGCACGCCGGGATACCAGCAGGTCCACTTGCCGCCCGGAAGCTGGGGCCCCTGCTCGCCGAGAAACAAAACCAGCGTATTGTCCAGCTCGCCGCACTCGGTCAGCGTCTCCAGCACCGAACCGACCTCGTCGTCCAGCGCCCGGACCTCGGCCAGATAATGGGTAAAAATCTCCCGCATGCGCCGGTCGCCGATGCAGTTTTCCGGCATGACGAGGCGATCCGGATCGAATTCGGAGGGGTCTCCCCAGGTCCAGGGGGCGTGGGGATGGATGCTGCACACGAAAAGCAGGAACGGCCTGGGATCGTCGCGCGCGATGAACTCCCGGATGCCGGAGGTGTCGTAGGAAGCCTCGCGGCTCACGCAGTTCACCGGGAATCCCGGCAGCTCCTCGAAGCGGTAGACGTCGGGATTGACGGGATGGTTCTTGCCCGCACGGGCCACCCGGTAACCCTCCTCGGCCATGTATTCGCAAACGGTCTTCGTGCCGAGAAACGTGTCCTTGTGGTTGAGCCACGAGCCGTGGCGCGCGGGATAGAGCCCCGTATAGAGCGACGCCCGGATCGGGACGCTCATCGCCATCGAGGCATAGGCGCCGGTCATCCGCAGCCCTTCGCGGGCCAGGCGGTCGATGTTCGCCGTTTCGAGGTTCCGGCCGCCGTAACAACTGATTTCGGACGACAGCAGATCGTCCGCGACGATCACTACGATATTGGGTTTTTCGCCCTGTGCAGCCGCCGCCGACACGGGAAGAAGCCCTGACGCCAGGGCTGTGATCCGGATAAACCGGGTTGCAGAGTCATGCATGACATTCGTTTTTTGATGATTGTAAATTTACAAACATATCCCCGCGATGGAATGCCAGAATATCGTCAATCGATAACAGAAAATCGGCAGGACATCCGCTTCCGCACATCCGGGGACGGATGAAGCCCTCCGGCCGCCGGAAGGGCTGGCGCAAATCGAAAAAAATAGCTATCTTTGTTTGAACCCGAACCTATGGACATGAACCTCCGCACTGTTTGTCTTGCAGCGGCTCTTCTCACCGCCTGCACGCCCCGAACCCCCGATGTTACGACCGAACCTTTCGGAACCCTTTCGACGGGAGAGCCCGTCACGCTGTACCGCCTGAGCAACGGAACCGGCTCCTCGATGGAAGTCATCGACTACGGTTGCCGCGTGGTGCGGATCTGCGTCCCCGACCGCAGCGGCCGCATCGACGACGTGGTGGTCGGATACGGCGACATCACCTCGTTCGAAACGGGCAGCGAACGCTTCTTCGGAGCCCTGATCGGCCGCTACGGCAACCGCATCGGCGGCGCCTCGTTTCCGCTCGACGGCGACACGGTGTACCTCACCCCGAACGAGACGCTGGGCGGCAGGCCCGGCCATCTGCACGGCGGAACGAAGGGATTCGACCGCGTGATGTGGCGGGGCGAAGCGCTGCTCGAAGCCGACCGGGCCGGCGTGCGGTTCTCGCGCCTGAGCCCCGACGGCGAGGAGGGCTATCCGGGCAACCTCGCCTGCACGGTCACCTACTGGTGGACGAAAGACGACGTATGCCGCATCGAATACGAAGCCGCGACCGACAAACCGACGGTCGTCAACCTCTCGAACCACACCTATTTCAATCTCAAAGGGCAGCACGGCGGCTATGTGATGGACCACGAACTGCAAGTCGAAGCCGACCATTATTTCAGAAACACGGCCCAGTACGTGCCGGACGGAGCGATGCTGCCGGTGGAAGATACGCCTTTCGACATGCGCAGCCCGCACCGCATCGACTACGCCATAGACACGCCCGACCCGCAGTTGCAAATCATGCGGGGTTTCTCGGTCTGCTGGGCCCTGCGCAGCCAGACGGGCGAACTGACCCGGGCCGCGAACCTCTACTCCCCGCGCAGCGGGCGCGGCGTGGAGACCTGGACGACCGAACCGGGGCTGCTGACCTATACGGGACGCGGTCTGAACAGGCGGATGATCGGCAAAAACGGCGTGCCGCTCGAAAAATTCGGCGGCATGCTGCTCGAAACCATCCACTTCGCCGACTCCCCCAACCGGCCGGATTTCCCCTCCACGGTACTCCGTCCCGGCGAACGTTACCGTTCCGTCACCGAATTCCGTTTCTATGCAAAATAGGCTTTCGTTTTGTCCGCTCTTCGACATTACATACTCCTGGCACTGCTGACAGGATTTTCCGGGTCCGGCCTTCCGACAGCCGCCCGTGCCGCCGGGACAGCCTCCGACGCCCCGGACTTCAACTTCACGCACTACAACTCGGGAAACAGCGAACTGCCCTACGACCGGGTGAACAAAATCGTGCAGGACTCCCAGGGATTCATCTGGTTCGGAACCTCCTCGGGACTGAGCCGCTTCGACGGCATCCGCTTCCGCAACTACACCAAAGAGGAGATGGGGCTGAAATCGGCCTACGTGATCGCCCTCTGCACCGATTCCGAAGGCAATCTCTGGATCGGAACCGACCGCGGGGTCTCGGTCTACGACGTTGACCGGGACCGTTTCGAGCCGTTCCTCCGCGAGAGCGACATCGGGACGGTCATCCGCAACAAGGCCAACGTCATCCGACGGGGCCCCGACGGGGTGATGTGGATTTCGGTCAACAACCAGGGACTCTTCGCCTACGACCCCCGCACGCAGTCCCTCCGCAACCACTTCTTCGAAAACGGCCGGCAGACACTCCCGGTGAACATCCGCACACTGCACATCGATGGCGACAACGGCCTGTGGATCGGGCTCTTCTACCATTCGTTCCTCTACATCGGCCACGACAGCACGGGCCGTCTCCGACTGAACAACTCCCTGCAGATCACAGAGTTCCGGAACGACAACGTCGCGGCCGTCAACTCGGCTCCGGACGACAGCGAAACGATCTACGTGGCCAGCGCCCGGCGGGGGCTCTGCCTGCTGAACCGCAGCAGCGGCCGTATCCGGACGCTGATCCCCGTCCCGTCGCGGGGTTTCACGCCCGAAGACCTGTACGTCGGCCGGGAGGGCATCGTCTGGATGTCCACCAGCGAAGGCGTGTACCGCTACGACCCGCGAACGGATTCGGCCCGCAAACTCGCATACGACAGCCGCAACCGTTTTTCGCTCTCGGACAGCCACGCCTTCGCGGTCTTCGTCGACGCCTCGGACGGCATCTGGATCGGAACGAACGTCGGAGGAGTGAACTATTGCGGCGCTTTCCAGCAGCAGTTCGAAAAGTATTACGCCGTCGACGGGCATTCGCTGGAAGACTGCCTCGTGCGGGGCTTCGCGGCCGACGACGCGGGGCGCATCTGGATTGCAACCGAAAACGAAGGGCTGCTCCTTTACGACACGGAACGCCGCACGTTGAAGCGCATCGTGCACCGCCAACTCCCCAACACGCAGTTCTCGATCTGCTGCGAACCGGGAGCGCTGTGGCTGGGAACCGACAAGGGACTTTACCGACTCGACGTTCGGACCCGGGCCGTGCGTGAATACGAAACGCTCGGCTGTTCGGCAAGCATGCTGGACCAGCGCGTATTCGCCATCTACCGGACGGCAAAAGGCGAGCTGTTCGTGGGGACGACCGTAGGGTTGCTGCATTACGACCGTCAAAAAGAGGCATTCGACCCGATCGACGGATTCGAGGGCGTTTTCGTCACCGGCATGGATGAAGACGAACAGCAGAGATTGTGGGTCTCGACCTATGCCAACGGACTGATATGCTACGACCTGACGCAGGGTGAAATCACGGCCAACCACATCGGGACGGAGGACGACCCAGGGCCGCTCAACATGCTCTTCTCGGTATTCGCCGGCTCCGGAGGACGCATCTGGACCACGAGTTTCAACGGAGGGTTCGGGTGCCTCGACACCGCCACCGGACGCTTCGAGAGCTACGACACCCGCAGCTGCGACCTGTTGCCCACGAACATCTTCTTCCAGGTGCTCGAAGATCACGCCGGGACCGTATGGGTGAGTTCGGACAAGGGACTCTTCGCCTTCAATCCGCAAACCAAGGCCATCCGGCGTTTTACGATCTTCGACGGACTGCTGAACAACGATTTCAAGAACTGCGGACTCCGCTCCGCGGACGGCGACCTCTATTTCGGCTCCCGCAGCGGTTTCATCCGCTTCAATCCCGAGAAATTCGACCGCGAAAGCGGAGATCCCCGGCTGGCCGTCACCGAATTCCGCATCGGCAACGAACTGGTCGTCCCCTCCGACGACAGGCGTTCGCCCCTCGTCCGCAACGTGGACCGCACCCGGTCCATCCACCTCTCCCCGCGGCAGAATTCGTTCGGATTCGGATTCGCCGTCCTCAACTCGACGCTGCCGCAGCTCAACACCGTAGAGTGCCGGCTCGTGGGCTACGACACACAATGGCGCCGCACGGTCGCCGACAATACGATATTCTATTACAACGTGCCGGCCGGAACCTATTCGCTCGAAGTCCGCAGCCTGGCGTCGGGGACCGCACAGCCCATCAGCCACGAACCGCTGTCGATCGTGGTGGAGCAGCGCTTCTACAAGAGCACGGCCGCCATCGGGCTCTATCTCCTGCTGTTCGCAGGCGTGCTCATCGCAGCGTTCAAGGTCTACTACAAGCGGGCCATCGCCCGGGAGAAGCGCAAGCACGAAAACTACAAGAAACAGAAAGAGGCGGAGCTCTTCCAGCAAAAACTCACGTTCTTCTCGAATATCGTACACGAGATCAAAACCCCGCTGACGGTGATTCACACGCCTTTACAGCAGATACAGGCATCCGGGCACCTCAGTCCGGCCGACCGCGACAACCTGCAGGCGATCTGCAACGGCACGCACTATCTCGACCAGCTGGTCCGGGAGCTTCTCGACTTCGTGCGGGTCGAGAAGCGCGGCTACAAGCTCGACTGCAAGCCCATGAACATCGTGGAGCGCACCGGATTCCTCTGCTCGACGTTCCAGGAGACCGCCAAAGCACGCAACCTGCGGCTCTCGTTCACGGCGGAAAGGGACAATATCCGCATCGACGCGGACGAATCGGCCATGAACAAGATTCTCAACAACCTGCTGCACAACGCCCTGAAATATGCGGAATCCTACATCGAGGTAAACGTCCGGTCGCACGGCGGGACGGCGGCGGTCTCCATCACCAACGACGGGGAGCCGATCTCGCCCGAACAGCGCTCCGAAATATTCAAACCTTTCGTGCAGTACGACAAGTCTCCCGGGTCCCGGAGCTTCGGCATCGGACTCTCCCTCGCCCGTTCGCTCGCCGAAATGCACGCCGGGACGCTCGAACTCGCCGACGACACCCTCCGCACCACGTTCGTACTGACGCTTCCGGCCGCGGCGCCCCTTCCCGAAACGGCTGCCGGACAGGAGCCGCCGGCGCCGCAGGACCGGTCGCTACCGCTGCTGCTGCTCGTGGAGGACAACCGGGAACTCACGGCCTATCTCAAACACAAGCTCGCCGCCGACTATCGGGTCATCGCCGTACACGCGGCCGAAAAGGCCGTCGGCGTATTGCAGGAACAGGAGGTGGACATCGTCGTCACGGACATCGCCCTGCCCGGCACGAACGGCATCGAACTCTGCCGCACGATCAGTTCGGATTTCGACCTCTCGCACATCCCCGTCATCGTAACATCGGCCATCTCGGACACGGCGACGAAGATCGCCTGCATGGAAGCCGGAGCCAGCACCTATATTGAAAAGCCTTTCGGGCTCGACTATCTCGAAGCCTGCATCCGGGCCATTCTGGACAAGCGCGCCCGGCTGAAAAAAAGCTACCAGAACACGCAGGAGCCGCTCGATCCCAAACAGTTCGGGCTGCACAGCGCCGACGAGGAGTTCCTGCGCCGGATCGACGAACTGATCATGCAGCACCTCAACGAACCGGCCTTTTCCAGCAAACAGATCGAAGAGGCGCTCTTTCTGAGCCGCTCGACGCTGATCCGCAAGGTCCGGGCGCTGCTCGACACCACCCCGAACGACTACCTGAGGTCCAAGCGGCTCTCGATAGCGGCCCAGCTGCTCGCCCAGAACAAGTGCCGGATCAGCGAAGTCTGCTTCTCCGTAGGATTCAATTCCCCCTCCTATTTCGCCAAATGTTTCAAGGAGCAGTTCGGCGTATCGCCCGCCGAGTATCAGAAACAATAGTCCCGGACCGTCGGAAAATAGCCGATAAGAGGATTTTTCCAACCGATGCGACGATTTTTCCATTCCCGGTCCACCCTGTTCCGTCGTAAAACAAAAGCTCCTACATTTGCCGATGAGGACCTCAACGCTGCCATGCAGCCGGCCGGACGGAATTCGGATCAACCTAAAATCAACCCTTATGAAAAATCTCAAACTATTCCGTGCAGCAGGAACCGGAGCCCGATGGCTCATCGTCGCCTGCCTCACGCTGTTCTGCTGTCAAAGCCTGTGTGCGCAATCGCAAAAAAACGCGGACTACTCCTGTACGGTCCGCATCCTGGACGACGACGGAAATCCCGTATCCGGCGCCGCCGTCGTCGTGAAAGGCTCGAATACGGGCGAAATCTCCGACGCCAAAGGCTTCGTCCGCTTCCGCAACATCCCACGTAACGCCACGCTGCTGGTGACCTACCTCGGCATGGACAACCGCGAGGAGCCGGTCAACGGCCGCTCGGCATTCGACATCAGGCTCTCGCAGGGCAGTCTCGTGATGGACGAACTGGTCGTAGTCGGATACGGCGTACAGCGCAAACGCGACCTCTCGGGAGCCGTGGCCCAGGTCAAGGGCGACCTGATCAACGAATTCGCCAACGTCTCGGTGGCGCAGGCGCTCCAGGGACGTGTCTCGGGCGTGCAGATCAACCAGCTCAACGGACAGCCCGGAGCGGCCATCCAGGTCCGCATCCGCGGCGCCAACTCGATCAAGGGCGACAACGAACCCCTGTGGATCATCAACGGATTTCCCGGCAACATCAACATGATCAACACGTCGGACATCGAGTCGGTGGAGATTCTCAAAGACGCCTCGGCGACGGCCATCTACGGTTCCCGGGGAGCCAACGGCGTAGTGATCGTCACGACGAAGGGCGCCAAGGAGGGCAAGATCCGGGTGAGCTACGACGGCAGCGTCGGCATCCAGACCCTCTACAAGCAGATGGACGTGCTCAGCGGCGACGAATACATGACCTATCTGAACGAGAAGGCCCGTGTCAACGACCAGCCGGCGGTCTTCACGCCTGAACAGATCGCAGCCAACGTGTGGAACACCAACTGGCAGGACGAAATCTTCCGGTCGGCCGTGATCACCAATCACGCCGTGGACATCTCGGGCGGCGGCCCGACCTTCAAGGGATCGCTCGGCCTGAGCTACTTCGATCAGGACGGCATCGTCAAGAAGGGCGGATACGAGCGTATCTCGATCCGCACGAATCTCGAATACAACATCTCGAAATACGTCACCGCTTCGGCGAACATCATCTTCAGCCGGTCGAACCACGACCAGATGAACTCGCAGGGCGGCAGCCGCGGCACGACGGTGATCAACTCGGCCCTCACGGCCTCGCCGCTGGCCACGCCGCACTACGACGACGGCTCGTGGAACGACTTCCAGACGCAGCCCACCGCCGGCATGAATCCCGTGGCCTATCTGCACGAGGTGAAAAACCGGCGGTATGCGAACCGGCTGCTGGCCAACGCCGCCCTGACCGTGAAACCGGTCGAGGGACTTTCGGTCCAGATCGCCGCGAACGTGCAGAACAGCCAGGCGCGGAGCGACCATACCCGCTCGCTCGCCTATCCGAACTACGACGGTGCGGCGTCGATCAGCTTCGACGAGGTGGTGGACATCACCAGCAACAACATCATCACCTATGACAAGGGCTTCGGCCGGCACCACCTCAACGTCATGGGCGGCATCACCTACGAACAGAGCGTCTCCAAGTCCGTCGGCACGGGAACCGCATCGGGATTCCTGAGCGACGTGGTGGAATCCTACGACCTCGACGCCGCCGATGTCAAGGGCCTGCCCACATCGAGCTACTCCGACTGGCGGATGCTCTCGTTCCTGGGACGCATCAACTACAACTTCGACAACCGCTACCTGCTCACCGTAAACTTCCGGGCCGACGGTTCGTCGCGTTACAGCAAGGGCAACAAGTGGGGCTACTTCCCCTCGGCGGCCGTCGCCTGGCGCATTTCGCAGGAGCAGTTTCTCCGGCAGGCCGACTGGCTGTCGGACCTCAAGCTGCGCGTCGGTTACGGCGTGACCGGCAGCACCGCCATCTCGCCCTATTCGACGCAGAACACGCTCGAATCGGTCAACGTCGTGTTCGACAAGACCACCACCGTAGGCTACGCCCCCAAGAACACCTACCTCGGCGACCTGCGCTGGGAGACCACGGGGCAGTGGAACGTGGGTCTCGACCTGGCGTTGCTGAACAACCGCATCCGCCTGACGGCCGATTACTACCACAAGAAGACGACCAACCTGCTCAACGACGTCGAGATGCCCCGGTCGAGCGGTTACACCACCGCCCTGCGCAACGTCGGGGCGATCCGGAATGCGGGTGTCGAATTGCAGCTCGACACGCGCATCATCGACAAGGCCGTGAAATGGGACTTCGGCGTCAACCTCTCGGTCAACCGGTCGAAAGTGCTTTCGCTCTCCGACGACAAGGACATCTTCGGAAGCACGGTGAGCAACACCATCATCAGCGACCAGCTCAACCTGATGCGCATCGGCGAACCGATGTACGTCTTCTACGGCTACGTCGAGGAGGGATACGACGACAACGGACAGCTCGTCTACAAGGACCTCGACGGCGTGGACGGCATCACCCCGGCCGACAAGACGATCATCGGCAACCCGAACCCCGACTGCCTGCTCAACTTCAACACGGCGGTCAGCTACAAGGGATTCACGCTGAGCGCATTCTTCCAGGGCTCGATCGGCAACGACATCTACTCGCTCAGCATGGCCTCGGCCGCCTACGATTACAGTTCGAACGCCAACACCCTGCGCGAAGTGCTCTACAACCACTGGACGCCCGAAAAGCCCCATGCCAAATATCCCAATCTCCGTCAGGACATCGCGCTGAAGATGTCGGACCGCTTCGTCTACGACGGCAGCTACATGCGTCTGAAAAACCTCGAACTGAGCTACAACATCCCGTGCAGCAAGAGCCGCGTCATCAGCAAGGCCCGCGTCTATGTCAGCGCGCAGAATCTCTGGACGATCACGTCCTACCCCTTCTGGGACCCCGACGTGAACGCCAAGGGAGGCAGCACGTCGCTCGCTCAGGGCATCGACGCCAGCTGCTATCCCGGAGCCCGGACCTTCACCCTGGGATGCCGGCTTGTTTTCTAACGACCTAACCTTCGCAAACCATGAAACACATCCTATTCATACTGCTGGCCGCCGCCGGTATCGCAACGTCGCTTCCGTCGTGCGAAAAATGGGAGTTCCTCGAAGAACATCCCAAAAAGGTAGACGCCACGACCTTCATGTCCAATGCGGCAGAGGTGCAGAGCGTCATCAATTCGATCTATTATCAGCTGCGTCGCCAGGTGGGATTCGGGCGCTATCTCTCGGTGCTGAGCGAAAGCCTGGCCGACTACTGCTACGGACGGGGAAACTACGCCACCTCCTATGCCACGGGCCTCACCTCGGGCGGAGTGAGCTTCACGAACGACACGTGGGCCGTTCTCTACCGGGCGATCCGCTTCTCGAACGAAATACTCTCGCAGATCGGCGATGCGAAGCTCTCGCAGATCGAATACGACCATCTGAGCGGCGAAGCACGCTTCCTGCGGGCTTTCAGCTATTCGTATCTGGCCCGTTACTACGGCGCCGTGCCCTTCTTCGACGAGCACAACATGCACGACTTCAACAAGCCGCGCACGCCCGAACGCGACATTTGGGAATTCGTCGCCCGGGAAGCCGCCGATGCGGCCGCCCTGCTGCCCGAAAGCGTCGCCCAGGCGGGACGTCCCGCGCGCTATGCGGCGCTGATGCTGGAGACCGAAGCCCTGCTCTACCTCGAACGCTGGAGCGAGGCCGCAGCTGCCGTCGGCGAGGTGATCGACTCGGACCGCTACGGGCTGGTGGAGGTCTCGAAGGCCGACGACTACGAAAAAATCTACGGCACGACGGCCAACGCCACGCGCGAGGAGATCTTCTATTTCAAATACAACCAGGACGACGGCAACAACTTCATGTCGATGTATCTTTGCCGCCCGAATCCGGTGCGCGACGGCGGAAACGTCGGCATCTACACCGACTACGAGAAGAACCTCTTCGTCAAAGGATGGGACAAGGCCGACCTGCGTTACCAGTACAACCTCTGGATACAGACCGGCAACGGCACGCTCAATTCGCTGACGAAAACGGGCATGATCTGCCTGAAATTCCGCGATTACAACAGCACGGGAGCCGCCAACGACTTTCCGGTGTACCGTTACGCCGACGCGCTGCTCTACTACGCCGAGGCGATCTGCCGCCGCGACGGCAAACCCGACGAAACGGCCATGGAGGCGCTCAACCAGGTGCACCGCCGCGCCTACGGTCTGAAACCCACCCGTCCGCAGGGCTCGGACTTCCGGCTGGCCGACTACGCCACGCAGGACAAGTTCATGGAGCTGCTGCTTCAGGAACGCGGCTACGAAACCGCCTTCGAAGGAAAACGCTACTGCGACCTGAAACGCTGCGGCAAACTGGCCGAATACGCCGTCAGGGCGGGCCGTGTCGCGGCCGAATCGGAGGTGGGGCCCGCAGCCTACTGGTGGCCCGTACCCGCCGACGAATTCAACTACAACACATCACTCGATCCGACCAAGGATCAAAACCCCGGATATTGACAGACAGACCATTATGAAAAAGGCACTTATCTATTTCACGATCGCTCTCTTCACCGCAGCCTCCTGCGGCAAGGAAACCCCTGCCCCGGCGCAGCGCTGGTCGCAGGAGCGCGCCAACGCCTGGTATGCGGAGCAGGAGTGGCCCGTAGGCTTCAACTACGTCGCGGCCACGGCCATCAACCAGTTCGAAATGTGGCAGGCGGAGAGTTTCGATCCGGAGACCATCGACTACGAGATGTCCAAGGCCGAGGAACTCGGATTCAACACGGTCCGCATCTTCCTGCACGACATGGTGTGGGAGGCCGATCCCGCCGGATTCAAGCAGCGCATCGACGCATTCCTCGGAATCTGCCGCAGCCACGGAATCAAGACCATCGTGACTTTCTTCACCAACGGCGGCCGGTTCGAAAACCCGCAGCTGGGCAAACAGCCCGAATCGATCCAGGGCATCCACAATTCGCAGTGGATACAGAGCCCCGGAGCCCCGTCGGTCAACGATCCGGCTTCGTGGCCCCGCCTCGAACGCTACGTCAAAGACATCCTCACGACGTTCCGCGACGACGACCGCATCCTGTTCTGGTGCCTCTACAACGAGCCGGAGAACTTCAAACAGGGCGCCCAAAGCCTGCCGCTGCTGCGCGAGGTCTTCAAATGGGGGCGCGAAGCGAACCCCTCGCAGCCGCTCTCGTCGCCGCTCTGGATATGCCCCGGAGCACACGGCACGCGCAGCAATTTCCCGATCGTCTCGTTCCTCGGGGAGAACTGCGACATCATGACGTTCCACTGCTACTACGGTCCCGAAGAGATGGAGACCTTCATCTCCCTGATGAAGCAGTTCGGGCGGCCCATGGTCTGCCAGGAGTACATGGGGCGTCCGCGTTCGACCTTCGAGGAGATCATGCCCATACTCAAACGCGAGCGGGTCGGAGCCATCAGCTGGGGACTCACCGCCGGGAAGTGCAACTTCCATCTCCAATGGTCGAGCAAGGCCGGCGATCCCGAACCCGAGATCTGGTTCCACGACATCTTCCGCCTCGACGGCACCCCGTACAGCCAGCGGGAGGTAGACTTCATCCGTTCCATGACGCAAGACAAAAACATGAATTAACCGCTAATTCCACCGAATATGAATCTTCGACACAACATATCCAGCCTCCTGCTGCTGGCGCTGGCCCTCTCGACGGCCGCCTGCTCCAAGCCGTCGGCTGACGAAAACCCCAATCCCAAACCGGGTACGGGCGGCAGCGACCCCGCGCCCGTCGATACGGAGATCACTTCGATCCATGACCTGAACGCGACGCAGGGATACCTCAATTCGCACGCCTCGGAGTGGCAGGGCAGTTCGCTCGAAATGGATTTCCGCTCCTTCATGAAGCTGGAAAAGCCCCTGCTTTCGGCCGTGAACGCCCGCTATCCCCGCATCAAGAAGCTCAAAGACAACACCTTTCTGCTTATCTACCAGCAGGGACCGTCGGCCCACGATGTCTATTACGCCCGCAGCAGGAATTTCATCACATGGCAGAACGCCGACGAACAACTCTTCGCCAAGACGGACATGAAGCAGTACGAAAGCAATGTCGACGACCGCGTGCTTTTCACTTCGGCCGATGCCATAGTGCTCGACAACGGAGACATTCTTGCCTTCGCCTCGTTCCGGCTCAACAAGGGATACAGGCTCAACCCGCTGAACAACGGCATCATGATGCGCCGTTCGTCCGATAACGGAAAGACCTGGAGCGAAACTCAGATCATCTACCGCGGCACCACCTGGGAGCCGTCGGCCCTCCAGCTTTCGACCGGAGAGGTACACGTCTATTTCACGGATGCGAACACCACGACGGGCAATTCGGGCACGTCGCTGCTCCGTTCGACGGACCGCGGAGCGACCTGGACCACCGTCGGCAAGATCATCCGCCAAAAGGCCGGAACAGCCACAGACGGATCGGGAACGGTGATTTTCACCGACCAGATGCCCGTAGCCATCCAACTCAACGGCTCGGAGCGGATCGCCGTGGCGTTCGAATCGCGGTTCGGGCGCACGGGAACCTCCGAGGACAAATACCACCTGGGACTGGCCTATTCGAACGACAACTGGGCGGCAGGTCCCCCGGCAGGCGACGAAGACGGCCCCGCCGAGCGGCAGAACAACATCTTCCTGAATCAGGCAGCGCCCTATCTCCGGCAGTTCCGCTCCGGAGAGACCGTTCTTTCATGCAACATCAGCGGCGTATTCAACATGCGAATCGGGGATGCGAAGGCATGGTCGTTCAGCGATCCGATGCCGGGATTCCCCGGCAGGGGTTCGTGGGGTTCGATCGAACCGGTCGACGACCACACGCTCGCCGCAGTCTTCCCGGATGCATTCACGCAGACGATCGACGATAAGGAAACCGCCAGCGCCCGCATCCAACTGGCGAAATTCGTCCTGAACCACCGCATCAACGCCACGCAGTTCACCCCCGCCCTCACCGGCAGCAGCGCCCATTGGAAAGAGGTGCAGGACGCCCTGTTCATCGGCAGCGTCTCGCAGGCCCAGGCCGTTTTCCGCTTCGCCTACGACGACGACAACCTCTATTGCCTCGTGGAGCGGCTCGACAACGGGCTCGCCGCGGCGGACGGCATCGACCTGATGATTCAGAGCGGAAACGCCACCGGAGACCCGCTGATCCTGAAAATCACCCCCGATGCGGCCAAGGGCACGCTCGTATGCGACAATACGGCGGTGACATGCGCCGCGACCGTGCTCGGCACCTTCGACGAGACGGACAACGACCGGGGCTACGTGGTCGAACTCGCCATCCCGCGCGACCGGATCAACGCGGCCGCCGACCGCATACTTTTCAACGCCGTACTGCACGACGCCGCCGGCGACGACACCTTCACGGGACTGGCCGCCGGCAACTACGACAAATGGCTGCCCGTCGAGCTTAAAGTGCCGGCAGAACCCGTTCCCGAACCCGAACCGGGAGCCGACGACGACAACGGCCGCGGCCCCGGATGGAGCAACGGCGAAGAAGTCAACCCCTGGAAATAACCGTTAACAACCGAAAACATCATGAAAACACACCATATCATCGCCCTTGCGGCCACCATATGCGCATCGTTCGGATGTTCGCAGTTCGAGGAGGAAATCGACCTGCGGCAGCAGCCGGAGACGGACCTGTCGATCCGGTCGGTCGTCGCGGAGCCCATCGCGCAAACCCGCACGGCGCTCGACAACCAGCGCAACGTCGTCTGGAAATCGGGCGACCGCATTCAGGTGTTCAGCGCCGGGAATCCCTCCGGAGCGCCCTATGTCACCGCTTCGGACAACACCCGCACCGGCATTTTCAATCCGGTCGAAAGTTCGAAAACCGTCACCGACGCGCAGCGCTATGCCGTCTATCCGGCCGACGCCCTGACGAAAGGGCTTTCGGGCGACACGTTCGAAATCGACCTTTCGGCGCTGGCCGGACAATCCTACGCATCGGCCCTCGGCGCAGGGTCCGACATCGCGGCGCTGCCGATGGTGGCCGCGACCAATGACAATACGTTCGAATTCAAGAACGTCTGCGGCGGCCTGCTGCTGCGCGTCAACGACTATCAAGCGCTGGGCATCAAGATCGCACGTATCGAAGCGACGGCCCGCGGCGGGGAGCAGATCGCCGGAAAGATCACGGTGGAGGCCGCGACGGGAACCCCGCAGCTGAATCAGGGGACGACGGGAACCTCGGTCACGGTGGACTGCGGAAGCGGAGCCAACATCTCCTCGAACGGCGACCTCTCGAAACCGGACGGATTCCTCATCTTCCTGCCCGCCGGAACCTATGCGCAGGGATTCTCGTTCAGGATCACCGACACCGACGGCTGCCGCTACGAGATCGAGACGGCACAGGCCGTGACGGTGACGGCCGGCGTCGTAACGCCGCTGCAAAGCCTGCCGCTGACGCGCTATTACGGCACGGCGAACTGTTACCGGGCGGCCGCCTCAGCCCAGACCCTCTCCATCGACGCCACGCCCTATTATACGTTCAGCCGGAACTACGTGCACGAGGGAATCCGCTGCACGGACGCTTCCGGAGCGCCGGCCGGCGTCCCGGCCAAGGCCCAAATCGTCTGGCAGCAGCCTGCGAACGGGGCTTCGGGCAGGGTCTTACCATATTTGGGTCAGCGAAGTCGCTGACGTGGTGTTCAAGAACGATCCGCTCGGCAGTTTCCTCATGCTCGACCGCAACTTGGGCGCGACCTCGACTGCTCAAAAGGACCGCAACGCCTACGGCCTGTTCTACCAGTGGGGCCGCAAGGACCCGTTCGCCCGCAACCTAACCGCGACGCGCCCGGGCGGCAAGCCCTATGAAAGCGCTTCGAGCGACCTGGAGAAGACCGAAGCCGTCACAGAGGCCACCGGAACCATCGCCTATGCGACGCGCAATCCGCAGACCCGTCTGTTAGCGGACAATGACTGGCATTACACCTGCCGTAACAACGCATTGTGGGGCAATGCCAATGGTACGACCGAAGAAGGGGTCGGAGTCAAGACTGTATACGATCCCTGTCCCGCCGGATACCGCGTGCCGGAGATATTGGCATATGCCGGACTGACCGACAAGGACAAGAGCAACTGTACCAACCAATACGGACATATGTTCGACATCGACGGTGCCGGAACGACTTCATACTTCCCGACAGCAGGCTATTTGCCAAAGGACAAGCATACGATCCTGTATCTGGAGTATCGCGGATACCTGTGGACAAACGTGGCGGGAGAGACGGGAGCCTATTATTTCTACTACAACAACGCCAACCTGAACCGAACAGGACTCGACCGTGCGACGGGAGCCCCGATCCGCTGTATGAAAGCCGAATAACGAAAAATCGTTGAAATTCCAAAATAAAAAAGAATGAAGAGAACGAAATTCGCACTTGCAATCGTGGGCTTCCTCATTTGCGGCAGCCTTACCGCCCGGAACGGCGAGGTGAAAATGCGCGAGGGAACCATCACGCTGCCCGCCTACCGGGTGAATGCGCCGGAAAAGGCTCCGCTCTTCGAACGCGACTT
>QWCN01001613.1_pt1 | contig 33607 bp, 30 predicted proteins | sample 1972711 | NCBI WGS metagenome assembly QWCN01 (sample SAMN09866707, study PRJNA288562) | Human gut metagenome isolate term1_stool, whole genome shotgun sequencing... | isolation source: gut | host: Homo sapiens | place: USA: California
CCGTGACCCCATGCGTGACAGGCATGTATTCTAACCAACTGAACTAACGCACCTTTAAAAGAGGAATCAGGCGATTTCCTGATTGCGAGTGCAAAGGTAAAGACTTTATCTTAAATAGCCAAATTACTTCCGTACTTTTTTCAAAAACCAAACCTGTTTTTTTTGAAACTAAAACTTCTTCCGATACAAAACTACAGTCGGAAACTATAGATATAGGCTGATACGTAATCTTCTTCTTTGTCCCTTAGCCAATCCTCTAACAAAGATACACGTTTGAAACCGGACCTCTCAAACAAATGTTGTGCCTTCATATTCTTTTGGGAAACTATAGCATAAAGCTGGTGCATATACAAATGTTCGCGAGCATAAGAAACAAGCATCCCCAATACCTTGGTTGCAACTCCCCGCCCCCTATACTCCGGAAATAACAAGATTCCTATCTCCGCACGTAAATGCCGAGGAGAAAAATCCATCAAATCCACACAGCCTAAAACCAAATGCTCATCCTCCGTCTCTATAACCAAACGCAACTGTCCATCGGCATAAATGTCGTGGCGTGACTCTGCTATATATGTTTTTAAGGAATAACGGGAATAAGGAACATTCGAACTTCCCCATTGCCACAACTCTTCATCATTTTCAACACTATATAACCACTCCAAATCTTCCGGTTCAAGTGCACGCAACCGTATATTATCTGCCGCAAACATCATCGTATTTCGTTTTTCAATATACGTTATTCATCGTTATCAACTTAGATGTCTCCATAGAGTAAGTCGCTATCCGTACCCGGGTATGTTCTGCCCCGAGAGACAACAGGTACAGCATTTTCTCATAACTATATGCCCCGGTATCATATATGACATAATCATAGGCCTTCACCGAAAGAGACGGATCAAGATGGCCGTCCGGCTTATTCGATTCATCCGCTACCACAAAATCTATTTTCAGGTTATTTTCAAGCCCCAATCTGCATAGCGACTCTACAGCTTCCGGACGTCCCAAAAACAAGTATGATTTGTCAGCCTCGCGGTCTCGTCCTCTTCCTATCCATCCGAACAAACGCTCTTTCTGGTGCACACACAAATCCAAGACTCCCCGGACAATAACAGCCATTTGGATAAAAGGTGCCAACCAACGATTCGAACGACGGTAATGTTTGTCAAAAAAGATAAGCATGGCCTTATAAAAAACATGCACGTAACGGAAAGAGCTTTTATGCGTACTTTCTCCCTTATAGTGCAGAATCCTTAACGGCTGATAATAATTTTTATAGCCACATTGTAATAAACGATAAGAGAGGTCGATATCTTCTCCATACATGAAAAAATCCTCATCCAAAAGTCCGGTTTTATCAAGTGCAGAACGGCGCACCATACAAAAAGCCCCCGAGATGACATCGATCTGATTGGTCTTGTTCTTATCCAAATATCTCATGTAATAACGTCCCAAACACCGCGAATGAGGAAACAATGCACACAAACCGGTCATTTTGCAAAAAGACGTAAAAGGAGTAGGCAACCCCCGACGAGATTCCCAAGCAAAACCACCGTCGTCCTTCAACATAGCAACCCCCGTAGCACCGGCCTCCGGATGAGTATCCATAAAATGCAAACATCCGGACAATGTATTTTCTCCCACCACCGTATCCGGATTAAGTAGCAAAATATATTCACCTGTCGCTTGCCTTATCGCCATGTTGTTCGCACGGGAAAAACCTACATTTTCCTGATTTTCTATAAAATGGACATCTGGAAAACGAGAGCGTATATATTCCACCGATCCGTCGGAAGAAGCATTATCCACCACCCAGATTTCAGCATCCAGTCCATAGCACGCCCGTATCACAGAGCACAAGCACTGCTCCAAGTAATACTTCACATTGTAGCTGACGATTACGATTGAAAGTTTCATGCCTTTCTCTGGTTTTCTGTCTTTACACCGTCATGATTCAATTCCAGCCCCGTTTCATTCTCAAACTTTTCACGGGAAGGCCAGCAAAAACATAAAGCCAAAGCTGTAATAAGCGCACAAATAGAACCGGTTGAGTCCAATGTCAGATAATAAAATACGATATTCGTCCACCCCGTAACAGCCAGCATCGCCATACGTACCTCACTCCATCTTTTATATTTCAGACCGGACCGTTGCGGAAAGTCTACGGAATAAGAAGATTTCACCACCCTAAACGACATCATTTTCAGAGCCATAGGTACCAATACGATAACCATGATGATTCCCGTCAGATTGATATAGTAATCTGCCAGTTCATTCCCTACAGCCCATCCGGCAGTCCAAACGTCCCACTCAAACAGCCCTATAAGTACGGCCGCCCATATAAAAATAAGACAAAACTCCAACCGGAGTTTCTTTATAACATTCTCCATCTCTCTGTTCTCCTACATTTGTCCCGTAAAGACTACACGGTTCACAATAGAACGTCCCAACGTTACTTCATCCGTATATTGCAGTTCATCATTCTGCGCAACCCCACGTGCAATCACGCTGATACGTGCGGCTGTATTTTCCAACTTTCTGTAAATATAAAAATTGGTCGTATCTCCCTCCATTGTCGGACTAAGAGCCAATATCACCTCTCTCACGCCTCCGTCTTCCACGCGCTCTACAAGAGTTTGTATCTGAAGGTCGGAAGGTCCCACCCCGTCCATCGGAGATATCACTCCACCAAGTACATGATAAACACCCTTGTACTGATGTGTATTCTCTATAGCCATCACATCCTGAATATTTTCCACCACGCATATCGTGGAATGGTCACGTTGCATATCCGAACAGATTTCACAAACGTCCGTATCCGAGATATTATGACATACAGAACAATATTTCACATCATGCTTCAACGTAATCAACGACTGGCCGAAACTCTCAACCGCCTGTACATCCTGCCTCAACAGGTGTAGAACTAACCGCATGGCGGTCTTCGAACCTATCCCCGGCAACTTCGCAAATTCATTTACGGCCTTTTCTAATAATACTGAAGGATATTGTTGATTCATCTACAATCAAAATACATAAATTTGTGCAAAGATAACCAAAAGCCAAATAAAAAGCGTATATTTGCCAACAAAAAAATACAAACTGACATGGAAATCAAATCAGCAGAATTCGTCATCAGCAACTCTTCGGTCGGGAAATGTCCTTCTACCCATGCTCCCGAATACGCTTTTATAGGCCGTTCCAATGTAGGCAAATCCAGTTTGATTAACATGCTGACCAATAATAAAAAATTGGCAAAGACCTCCGCTACACCGGGGAAGACATTGCTTATCAATCATTTTTTAATCAACAATGAGTGGTATCTGGTAGACCTCCCGGGATACGGTTACGCCAAAATAAGCAAAAAAGAACAAGAAAAGTTGCAGCAAATCATCTCTTCTTATATACTGTGCAGAGAACAGATGACCAACTTGTTCGTACTCGTCGATTCGCGGCACGAGCCTCAAAAAATAGACATGGAATTCATCGAATGGCTCGGAGAAAACGGAATCCCGTTCAGTATTGTTTTTACGAAAGCCGACAAATCCAAGCCGACTAAGCTCAAGGCTAATATTGACGCTTATCTTAAAGCCCTAAAAGAACAATGGGAAGAACTGCCTCCTTACTTCATAACCTCATCCGAAAACAAAACGGGACGTACGGAACTCTTGAACTATATTGAAAGCATTAATAAGTCGTTATAAGCAAAGCCTCTATTAAAACGAGTAATTGATACCCAAGCTGAACCATTCTTTAAACATGAGATAAGAAAACTTTTTATCCTCATTCCGATAATTCTCCGAACTGTCATCTATACGAGGATAGAGAAACAGTTTGGAATTCAAGAACCTGTTTATCGTGAAAGTAAATGTGTTTTCCCATTCGATATCGGTCGTTTCCAAATTGCTGAACCAATATATACGGGCATCCCACTTGATGTTTTTCCATATCTCCCAACTATAATTCACAGTAATATTCGGACCGAAATTATTGTACATACTTCGTCCGGACTCCAATCCAAAATTACCGAATAACGACCTGCGCTCTACCGAACGAAAGTTATAGGCTACGGGAGACAAGTTGGCAGAACCTTTAAAACGTTTCAATTCCAATTTATAATCCATACCTAAAGAAACGACCAAATTGAACGGAGAAAGGAAATCGGAAGAAACCTCGTCGCTATTCGCCTTGAAACTCGGATAAAACTGAGTATATGCCTGAACCTGCAAAGTATAAAACCAATGTTTGGTAGCCTTGTAACCTATTTTAGTGGTCAAACGCAACAAGTCGTCATTAGTCTTGAGTTTATGCTTCTCGTCCGTTTTCGAGGTCTGAAATCCCAAACGCATTTCAAGTTTGTTGTCCCATTGTATTTTCTGTTTGTTATTGAAGTTTGCCTCCATGGTTGCCAAAGCCAACATCGTATAATTGTTATCACCGCCCTGATACCAATTCTCGGAATAATAATTTTGGGTAAACTGAAACGAATAATCTCCTTTGAATTTCCAAAAATTAGGACGCCGCACTTTTAAACGTATAGTATCTACATCCTGTGTTAAATCAACATTGATCTCATTTTCCACCAAATGGGTCACAGCAGGCAATTCCGGTAAGACTTCTTTCTGCAACCCACCGGCTTTTTCCAAGTCGTCTTCCGTAGTCTGAATCAACCATGGAGTACGGACATAAGCCTGCATCAGCATCCTATTCTCCTCTTCCAATACCAATCGGTCTTTATCTCTATAATCCAACAAAGAAGGGACATTCTTTTCACGTCCCGGAAGTGTGAAATTCCACTTTACACCAAACTCCTGCTTCATGGGGGCATCATAAAGCGTCCCCGGAGCAAACAACCGGAAATAATACGGAGTGAATCTCACGGTTGAATCCGTCTGTAAATTGCTTGTTTCCCAGACAAGTGCATTCAACAGAGCTGTATATCTTTGCACTACAGCGTTCATCGACAATGTATCCACGATACACGTACGCCTGTTTCGAGCCCCGATATCAGTACTGAACAAGTATGACAATATAATGATAAAAAAGAACCTTATTCGCATCCACGTTTTCTTTTGTCGACACAAAGATATATCTTTTTTAAAGGAAAAGTCCCACGGAACTCAAAGTTTTTTGTAATTTTGCAACTTAATAGTTGTATTATAATTGAATTCTAATCCAAAAATTATAACATTGTGGGAGAAACAAAGTATATCTTCGTTACTGGCGGAGTAGCCTCATCATTAGGCAAAGGCATTATATCCTCATCTGTGGGTAAATTGTTGCAAGCTCGTGGATACAACATTACCATTCAAAAATTCGACCCCTATATCAACATCGACCCGGGTACGCTCAATCCGTACGAACACGGCGAATGCTATGTTACCGTAGACGGTCAGGAAACGGATTTGGATTTAGGACATTACGAACGTTTCACCGGAATCCAGACTACCCGTGCCAATAATATAACTACCGGCCGGATATACCAAAGCGTTATCGAAAAAGAACGCAGAGGGGACTATTTGGGTAAAACCATTCAGGTCGTACCTCATATCACGGACGAAATCAAACGGAACATCAAATTGATGGGTAAAAAATACAAGTTTGATTTCGTAATTACCGAAATCGGGGGAACGGTAGGCGACATCGAATCCCTGCCCTTCCTGGAGGCCATCCGCCAATTACGTTGGGAATTGGGCAAGGATGCCATCAACCTGCATCTGACCTACGTTCCTTATCTGGCGGCTGCAAAAGAGTTGAAGACCAAGCCGACCCAAACATCGGTCAAGCAATTGCAGAGTTTGGGTATACAACCGGATATTTTGGTACTTCGTACGGAACATGAACTGAATGCGGACATCCGGAAGAAAGTGGCTCATTTCTGTAATGTGGATGAAGAAGCCGTCATTCAAAGCCTGGACATGCCGTCCATCTACGAAGTACCTCTGAGCATGCAAGCCCAGAAGCTCGATGCCATTATTTTACGCAAGATGAATATGCCGGTGGGTGAAACGCCCCAACTCGGTCCATGGCGCTCCTTCCTCGACCGTCGCAACAAAGCTACGGAAATCGTCCACATCGCCCTGGTTGGCAAATATGATTTGCAAGACGCATATAAGAGTATTTTAGAGTCACTCGCACATGCCGGAACCTACAATGACTATAAAGTCAAGACACATTTCGTCAATAGCGAAAAACTGACCCGTGAAAATGTGGAAGAGCAACTGAAAGGTATGGCGGGAGTGGTTATCTGTCCGGGGTTCGGACAACGGGGCACCGAAGGTAAAATCATTGCAGCCGAATACACCCGCACCCACGACATTCCGACGTTCGGTATTTGTCTCGGTATGCAAATGATGGTTATCGAATTTGCACGTAACGTATTAGGATACGTAGATGCCAACAGCCGCGAAATGGATGAAAAGACTCCGCACAATGTCATCGACATCATGGAAGAACAGAAAAATATCACCCAAATGGGAGGTACAATGCGTCTGGGAGCCTACGATTGTGATGTACGTGAAGGCAGTAAGACTTTTGAAGCATACGGACAAAAGCAGATTTCCGAACGCCACCGTCACCGCTACGAGTTCAACAACCAATATATTAAGGAGTATGAAAAAGCCGGCATGCAATGCGTCGGCACCAACCCCGACAGCAACTTGGTGGAGATCGTGGAAATCCCGACATTGAAATGGTACATCGGTACACAATTCCATCCGGAATACAGCAGTACGGTACTCAAACCGCATCCATTGTTCCTTTCATTCGTAAAGGCAGCCATTGAGAATTCATTGAGCACCAAAAAGCAATCTAAAGACAAATAAATAAGAATATGGACAAAAACACGCTTACAGGATTTATCCTCATTGCGGCAGTACTTATCGGATTCAGTTATTTCAGTCGCCCGAGCGAAGCGGAAATGGAAGCCCAACGCCGACAGGACTCTATCGCTACCGTGGCTCAACAAAAGGCACAGATGGCACAAGAAGCCAAGGAAGAGGCTGAAATAGCGCATCAGGCACAAGTAGCTTTAGACACGACGTCATTGTTTTACGCCCACAGGAAAGGAGAAGCACAAAACGTCGTATTGGAAAACGAGCTGATTAAATTAACGTTCAATACACGTGGGGGAACCGTCCAAAAGGTTGAACTCAAAGAATATAAGAACCAACAGGGCGGCCCGGTGACGCTGTTCGACGAAAAAGACGCACGCATGCAATTCATGTTGGGTGGGAAGACGGAGAACATCAACTCCGGCGACCTCTTTTTCACCCCAATCAACGTCAGCGACACGACCCTCACCATGCGTCTCCAGGCTTCCACAGGAGGCACACTGGATTTCGATTACAAGTTGTTGCCCCATTCCTACATGGTCGACTTTACCATCCAGGCCAACGGTTTGGGCAATATCTTCGCACCGTCTATGAAAACTCTGGACATCGCATGGAATGAAATGGCACGCCAACAAGAAAAAGGCTTCGATTTCGAAAGCCGTTATTCTTCCCTGACGTATAAAATAAAGAATGAGGGAACAGATTATCTGAGCGAAACCAGTGCCGAATCCGAAAAGATTGCAGAACCCTTGGACTGGGTCGCTTTCAAGAACCAGTTTTTCAGTTGTGTATTGATAGCACATCAAGATTTCACGGAAGCCCACCTCAGCAGCACGCCGCAGCAAAAAGCCAGCGGTTACCTGAAAGATTACGAGGCCGACATGAAAACGTTCTTCGATCCCAGCGGAAAGACCCCTACTCAAATGCAGATGCTGTTCGCTCCGAACAATTACCATCTGTTGCAACACACGAATAAACTCAGTGCCAGTGACAAAGACTTGGAATTGGAAGACCTTGTTTATCTGGGCTGGCCGCTCTTCAAGTGGATCAACCGTTTCTTCATCATCTACATTTTCGATTGGTTGAGCAGTCTGGGACTGTCAATGGGTATTGTCCTGTTGTTGCTCACGATATTGGTGAAAGTACTGGTCTACCCCACCACACGCAAGTCTTACTTGTCTTCTGCCAAGATGCGTGTGCTGAAACCGAAGATTGACGAGCTTAACGCCAAATATCCGAAACCGGAAGACGCCATGAAGAAGCAGCAGGAAACCATGCAGCTTTACAGCCAGTACGGGGTCAGCCCGATGGGCGGATGCTTGCCGATGCTGTTACAGATGCCTATCTGGATCGCTTTGTTCAACTTCGTTCCGAACGCCATCGAATTGCGCGGAGAAAGTTTCCTTTGGGCTTCCGACCTTTCGGCATACGATGACGTAATACGATGGGACAAGTCCATCTGGCTCATCGGAGACCATCTCAGCATTTTCTGCCTGCTGTTCTGCCTGACCAACATCGTCAACACATGGATCAGCATGCGCCAACAGCAGAACAGCATGACCGGCGAACAAGCACAGCAAATGAAGTTCATGCAGTATATGATGTACATCATGCCTATAGCCTTCTTCTTCATGTTCAACAACTACTCGTCCGGATTGAACTATTACTATTTCCTTTCCGGTCTGACCAGCATCCTCATCATGTGGTTCCTGCGCAAGACCACCGATGACAAGAAGCTTTTGGCCAAGCTCGAAGCCAACTACCAAGCCAACAAAGCCAACCCCAACAAAAAGATGTCGGGAATGGCCGCACGGTTGGAAGCACTGCAAAAACAGCAGCAAGCCATCTTGGAAGAACAGAAAAAGAAACAAGCTCAAAACAAAAAATAATAATACATCCTTAAGAATCATTCCGGGCTATCCGCAACCGTCCGGAATGATTCATTTTTTTTAGCTCACATCTATTATGAATCTCATTCATGTTATGACCGCAGCCCTTACCTTGGTTTCCGCCAGTCCGGTATCCGGAGCCAACGACGGACAAATCATCGGAAAAAACCAGATTACACTTACCGGAGACCGCCTCACTCCCGAGGCATTATGGGCCATGGGACGGATCGGGACTTTCGCCGTCTCTCCGGACGCCCAAAAGATTGTATACACCGTCAGCTATTACAGCGTACAGCAGAACAAGAGCCATACCGTTCTTTACCTGATGGATGCCGACGGCGCGAACCCGACCCTGCTTACCACCACGGCCGACAACGAAAGCGAACCGGCTTTCACTCCGGACGGACAAAAAATCACCTTCCTGAGCGGTAAAAGCGGAAGCAGCCAGATATGGGAAATGGCTTTGGACGGCACGTCACGCCGTCAAGTCAGTTTCTGCCATAAGGACGTGGAAGGATACAAGTTTTCCCCCGACGGGAAAAAAGTCATCATCGTCCATTCCGTAGACACTTATACTTCTATCGAGAAAAAATACGATGACCTGCCATTATCCAGCGGTATGGTCATCACCGACCTCAACTACAAACATTGGGACCGTTACGTGACCACCATCCCCCACATCTTCGTGGCGGATGTCCAAGACGGACGGACGGGTGACGGCATAGACCTTCTGAACGGCGAACCGTTTGAATGCCCGATGTTACCGTTCGGAGGCAGCGAACAATTCAACTGGAGTCCCGACAGCCGTTATATCGTGTACACCTGTCGCAAAAAGACAGGCCGGGACTACGCTATCAGTACGGACAGCGACATCTACCGCTACGATACGGCGACCGGACAAACCGAGAACCTATGCAAACCGGCTGACTACAAAGAGCCTGAAATCGACCCGTCGCGTTCCATGGAACACCAAGCCATAAACCATCTGGACCGGGATTGTAACGTGGGCTACGACACGAACCCGGCTTATTCTCCCGACGGGAAATATGTGGCGTGGCTCAGCATGGCGCGCAACGGTTACGAAAGCGACCGTACCCGACTGTGCGTCCTAGACCTGAAGACGGGTGCAAAAACTTACGTTACGGAAGCTTTCCAATCCGGAGTAGACGGATTCTGTTGGGCAGCCGACAGCCGCTCGTTCTATTTCACCGGCGTATGGCAGGCACGTAGCATGATACACTCCACCAACCTCAAAGGCGAAGTGAGACCGCTGACCACGGGGGATTTCGACTATGGTGCCGGACTGGCCTTATGCGGTAAAAACCTCATCGTCACCCGCCACAGTATCAGTGCGCCGGATGACATCTACAGCCTTTCCTTTAAAAAGAAGAAAAATGCGGAAGTCAGGCAGCTCACCCAGGAAAACCAATATTTTCAGGAACGCCTGAAGATGGGTGAAGTCAAAGAACGTTGGGTCGCTACCACTGACGGCAAGAAGGAACTCTGTTGGGTGGTTTACCCGCCTCATTTCGACCCGTCCAAAAAATATCCGGTACTCCTGTTCTGCGAAGGAGGCCCGCAAAGCCCCGTCAGTCAGTTCTGGAGCTACCGTTGGAACCTGCAAATCATGGCTGCCAACGATTATATTGTCATCGCTCCCAATCGCCGCGGCCTGCCGGGCTTCGGCATGGAGTGGCTGGAAGAAATCAGCGGCGACTATAGCGGCCAGTGCATGCAAGACTACCTAAGTGCCATCGACGACATTTGCAAAGAACCGTATGCGGACAAAGACCGCTTGGGATGCGTGGGGGCCAGCTTCGGAGGCTACAGCGTGTACTATCTGGCCGGGCACCACGACAAACGCTTCAAATGCTTCATCTCGCACGACGGAATCTTCAACACGCAACAGCAATATTACGAAACGGAAGAAATGTGGTTTCCCAACTGGGACCTCGGCGCAGGCCCTTGGCGTAAGGGCATCAGTGCCGACACGGGCAACGCGGAAAAGGTGGACGACCAGCAAAAGGTGAATCCCTTCACCACCAGTCCCCACCTCTACGTAGACCGTTGGGACACGCCCATCCTTTGCATCCACGGTGAGAAAGATTACCGCATCCTCAGCTCACAAGGGCAGTCGGCTTTCAGTGCCGCCGTCATGCGCGGTATCCCCGCCGAACTCCTGTTGTATCCCGACGAGAACCACTGGGTATTGAAACCCCAAAACGGCATATTGTGGCAGCGCACTTTCTTCCGCTGGCTGGACCGTTGGTTGAAAAAATAAATTAAACGATAAACGTCATGAACCAAACTTCGAATCAAAAATTAAATGACAAGACGTGGGCACGTTGGTCTGCCCTCTTCGTTGTGGCTTTCACCATGATGGCCGCTTACTACGTAAACGACATCATGGCTCCGCTCAAAAGCATGCTCGAAGGCGAACTGCACTGGACAAGCGGTGAGTTCGGCTTCTTCACGGGAGCCTACAGTTTCCTGAATGTCTTCCTGCTCATGCTCATCTGGGGCGGACTGATTTTGGATAAATTCGGCATCCGCTTCACCGGCATGCTGTCCGCCATCCTGATGGTAGGCGGCACGATATGCGAATACGCTGCCATCACCCGTTTCGGCGGAACCGAAGAGATGCTGTTCGGTTACAAACTGGATGTCTTCATGGCCTCGGCCGGATATTCCGTATTCGGTGTCGGTGCCGAAGTGGCCGGCATAACGGTAACAAAAATCATCGCCAAATGGTTTCACGGCAAGGAAATGGCTTTGGCCATGGGCGTACAGGTCGCCTTGGCCCGCGTCGGCTCGCAAGTGGCATACGCAGTAGCCATCCCCGTAGCCAAGAACTGGCATCTCGACACTCCGTTGCTCATCGGTGCCATCCTGCTCGTCGGCGGACTGGTTTCTTTCCTGTGCTTCACTTTCATGGACCGCAAGCTCGACCGCCAGGTCACGATCGACACCTCTTGCGGCGACGATGAAAAATTCTCCTTCAAGGATGTGGTGGCCGTAGTCAGCAATCCGGGATTCTGGCTCATTGCCCTCCTGTGTGTCCTGTTCTATTCTTGTGTATTCCCCTTCCAGAAATTCGCTACCGAATTGATGGTGACGAAATACAACGTATCCGAAGACATCGCCGGTACCTTTGCGGGTCTTCCTGCTTTGGGCGCGCTGTTCCTGACTCCTGTGTTCGGCGGAATGATAGACCGGAGAGGAAAGGCTGCTTCCATTATGATGTTGGGAGCTTTCATGCTCATCTGCGTGCATGCCATCTATGCCATTCCTTTCATCCACGCCTCTTGGGTAGCCATCATCCTGATGATTATTCTGGGCATCGCCTTCTCCCTTGTCCCGTCCGCCATGTGGCCTTCCGTGGCCAAGATATTCCCGGTCAAACAACTGGGTACGGCATACGCCCTGATATTTTTCATCCAGAACATCGGATTATGGGGTATCCCGGCTCTCATTGGCAGCGTACTCGAAAACTATTGCATCACGGGCCAGGAAGTGGTAAACGGTAAAACAACCAATCTTTACGACTATACCCTCCCCATGTGCATTTTCACCGGTATAGCCATTCTCTCCCTGTTGGTGGCCTTCCTGCTCAAGTCCGCCGATAAGCAATACGGTTACGGATTGGAAAAAGCCAACCTCAAGAAATAAATCTTTCCACAGCGGGAAAAGCCGGTATTTGGAGGTACGCCGAAAAATACCGGCTTTTGTTTTTCCCTTTTCTGTCTGTCCGGTTTTATTCCTCTTGGAAATACAACGTAAAGGTCTTAGCCGTTCCACAAAATCAGCATCATAAAAAGCTGTATTTCAAATACTAACAAAACACAAATTAATCTCCGCTGAACGAAAAAAAGATTGGCTGTGATTGAAAAATCAATCGGCTGAGACTAAAAAATCGTTTGGCGCAGAACCGTGTACCGATGTCCTTACCCCTCTACCGTGTTGTAAAAGAAAAGAAATCCAAATACTGAAATTCAAAGTAACACTCATATATTAATATAATATAAAATAGAGTGAATATATTCCTTCTTATATTAAAATTACTATATTTGCAGACGAAATAGTACATTCATGCTCAAGGAAATGAAGGGAAGCATTCCCGTATGCATGCAAGAAAAATACCGTTAACTTCCCACTTAAACCAACTAAGCAATGAGAAAAAGACTATTCTATTCTTTATTTTTAGGTGCGGCATTGTGTATGACAACGGCGTGCAGCGATGATGACAACAACGGAAATGAAGGTCCGGGCGGTGGAAATGGAAACGGTAACGTCCCCGTCACAACCGTAGAGCAGGCACAAGAGGAGATAGACCGTGTGGGCAAGGCATTGGCCGCAAAGATAGACGTGGAACGCCTCAAACCGACCATCTCTCTGTTGGAATATTGCGAAAACACGTTCTTCAACGAGGATGACGAAGTCATGCTCCCCGACAACCCGAACCGTCCGGATTACGGTTGGAGAAGCCTCATGCGCACCATGCGCCTTAGCGCACAAGGAGACATTGCCGCACTGGCCTCCAAGCGAGCTATCGGCGACGTGTACGAAATCAGCCAACTACACGGCAAGTGGCAATGGAACGAAACGACGGAAGAATGGGATAAGATTTCGGACGCTTCGATGAACAATTCGGCCATTTACATGTTCAAATACGAAGGCAAGGACTGCGTGGCAGAACTGAAGGGGAGCGGGCAGGTCTTTGATTTCGCACGCAAGGACTCTACCGGATATGTCTATTCCGAAACCATCAAGATTCCGGCTACCATTACCGGAACCGTGAAACTCGACGGCGAACTCATGGCCCAGCTTACCGTCAACACGGAAGCCTGCGACTATGCCGGCAAGCAATATTCCGCAAATGCAACGTTCGAGGCTGCCGATGCCGGTTATAAAGTCACCCATTCTTTGCTCGACAATAACAGCAAGGCTGCCGTGAAATCGGAACTTTACAGCGGAAACGAACGCCTGATTACCATGTCATGCAGCGTGGACGGGCGTAATTTGGCTGACATAGATTTGATCGAATCCGGATATTTCGACGGGAACGCCAACTTGAAAAACGGAATCCTGGGTTGCAACATCATGGACGACATAAGCCTGAACATCACTGCCGACAACAACAACGGATTGGTGGACGCTTTCGACTACGACGGATACTATTATTATTACGAGGGAGACACTGTCGGGTCGTTGGAAAGCGTGAAAGAGGCTGCCCGAATGGAAACGCAAAGGGCCGTCGATGCCGCCAACCAATACGTACAGGCTGCGATGTTCTTCAAGAACAGCACCTATTCCGTACCTCTGACATGGCAAGCCGTCCATTACGATTATTCATATCCCGGAAGCTATTATTATTCCGGTGAATGGTCGGCCGAACCGGTATTGAACTTCGAAAATGGTACGACCTACACGTTCGGAGAGTATTTCACGGTTGCACGTTTCCAATCTCTGATTGCCGCGTATGAAGAATTGTTCGGGCGCTTCGAGAATTTATAATATACTTTTCTTAATTTGATCATGGCAGGCTGACTCCGTTTCCACTTCGTGGGAATCCGTTGTCGGCCTGCTTTCACGTGTGTCCGGCATACTCGCATGTACAAAACCATTAGCACTTTGTTCCTGCTCGTTGGGTTCCACCAAAATCTACGTGCCTCGCTCGCAGACAGCCTGCAAAGCGAACGAATGGAAGAAGTAGAAGTGAAGGCTTATAGTCCACGCGCTTTATCGGACGACCGGAACGGACGTTTGTACTGGAACCTGGAGTCGCTGGCAGACATGCCTCATGTATTGGGCAGTGCAGACCCCTTACGCAGCCTGCAACTTCTTCCGGGAGTAGCCACCAATAACGACTATACCTCCGGCATCCACATACAGGGATGTGCAGCTTCCCAAAGCGTATTGAACATGGACGGGGCACCGATATTCAACGCCTCCCACCTGTTAGGCCTGTTTTCCGTATTCAACGCCTCTCACTTCCGCGGCATGGCATTGGTCAAGAACCGTCATGATGCCGCTTTCTCCAACCGTTTGGGCGGAGAAGTTTCTTTCTACCCTACCGATTCCATAGCCCGTAAAGTCCATCTTGATGCCACTGTCAGTTTTATGGAAAGCGAAGGTACGTTGACGCTCCCGACCGGCGAGCATTCCACACTCTACTTATCCGGACGGGGAAGCTATCTGAACCTGCTCTACGGCAACCTGTTGGAGATAGACGAGATGCAACTCCGCTATGGCCTGCAAGACTATAACCTGACTTTTGTACAACAAGCCGGAGCGCACGACAAAATCCGTCTTAACCTGTATCACGGACAAGACCGTATGAATCTGTTACAAGAAGACTTTGCAGACGAAAACAAGCTGAATTGGCAAAACACGGCTGCCGCATTGCACTGGCAACACCATTCTTCCCGGTTTATCCTCCAACAGAACGCCACTTTCAGCCGCTACCGCAACACATTGGATATGGGTATCAGTTCCGTATCCCTCAACCTGTCTTCCGGAATCACGCAAGCCGGTTACGCCGCCCGTTTGGAATGGACACGGGGCAATCTGCAATGGAACGGCGGTGTGGAATACAACTATTACCATTTCCGTCCCATGCAGTTCGAAGTCTCCGGTTCGTTCATCGAAAACGAAACACCCAAATTCCGTGAAGATGCCCACGAAGCCAATGCCTACCTTCAGGCCGACATTTCCATCCGCCCCTCTTGGTCGGTACTCGGAGGATTGAGATTGTCATCCTACCACAGCCATGGCCGCAGTTTTTTTTCGCCAGACCCGCGCATCACCCTGAACTACCATCCCTCGCCCTCCCATACTTTGTCTGTACATTACGGTCTGTACCATCAGTACCTTCATCAGATGTCCGTCTCCAACGGTGGGTTGCCCGTAGACTATTGGACCTCTTCGTCTCCTTCCGTACGCCCCCAACAAGCTCATTCCATTGCCTTGGGTTATCATTTCCGGTCACAAAAAAGAATGATGGAAATCAGTGCGGAAGTTTACTATAAGAAGCTGAGCCATCAGCACGAATATTCAGGTTCCATATTGGATTTCTTCACGCAGGTCTACCACATAGAAAACAATATGATACATGGGAAAGGCTATAACTACGGTCTGAATCTCATGCTGAAAAAGAACAGAGGCAAACTCTCCGGTTGGGTCAGTTATGCCATAGGAAGCAGCCGACGCCGTTTCCCCGAACTTAGTCCGACAGAATGGTTCAATTCGACTTTCGACCGACGCCACGACTTGTCCGTAGTAGCCAACTACCGGTTCAACCGGCATTGGAGTTTGGGAGGAGATTTCGTATACGCCAGTGGCACGCCCTACACCAAAGCCAAAAGCGTGTACGTCATCAATAACAATTTGGTGAGCGAATACGGAAAATACAACGGCTCCAACCTTCCTGCCACCCACCGCATGGACATCGCCCTGACCTACCGTTTCACTCCCCGTGGGTACAGGGAGCAAAGCCTGAACCTCTCCATTTATAATTTATATGCCCGGTGTAATGTCCTTTTCAGTTATTTGGGCTTTCAGGAAGAGAACTTCGGCTACAAACATGTGTATTCCCTTTGCCGCATGCTGCCTTCCATCGGTTATACTTTAAAATTCTGAGCCATGAAACCATATTGCATATACACACTCGGACTGATACTTCTGGCATGTGCCATACTTACGGCCTGCATGGAGGAAGAAGACGCAGAACTCCAAACGCAATTAGTCGTAGAGGGATGGATTGAGGACGGTGGCTACCCCGTAGTCTTATTGGGCGAAACCCATGCCATAGACGCCGGTATGCAGAATATCGAAAACTATATCGTACGTTGGGGGAAAGTAACCATCTCTGACGGGACCGATAGTGTGATTCTGACCGGAGGATATGACAATGACTTCTTTCCGCCCTATAAATACACGACATTCAAAATGACCGGACAGGCCGGAAAAACTTACACGCTGACTGCCGAGTATCGGGGGAAAAAAGCTACAGCCGTCACGACCATCCCCCAACCCGTCGAACTGGACTCCCTGCATGTCGTCCGCAGCGAAAGCGACACCTTATTCTATATAAAAGCTTTTTTTGAAGACAATCCCGACGAAAGGAACTACTATGGACTGTTCAGCAAAAGACACGGAAAAGACAAAGCTTTTCTCTTATCTTTCATGGGGGTATTCTCGAATGAAGTCATCCCCACGCACGTGGCGGCCGACGTGTACTGCGGGACCTCCGTCTATACGGAAGCCGACAGGAACGCATCCGCCTATTTCAAAAAGGACGACTTGGTACAAGTAAAACTCTGCCGTATGGACCAGGCCGCTTACGAATTCTGGAGAAGTTACTCCAACCTGAACAACCTGTCTTCCAATATGTTCTTCCCCTACACTAACGACTTGGAATCCAATGTCCAAGGTGGAAAAGGCTATTGGTGCGGATACGGAGCCAGTAGCCTATCCGTGAGCATCCGCTAAACGATTTCATTCTTATATCATAAAAATAGTTAACTACATATTTATTTATCCATTTATCTACTCCTTCATGAAAGAAATAATTTATATTTGCAAGTACTAATTTCATTATTAACCTCTAAATTTCTAAATCATGAGAAGGCATATCTGTGCATTTGCCGTAATCAGTTTAGTTTCTGCAAGTATAACCTTTTTGGGCAGTTGTTCTACAGAAGACGATTATTTATATCCTGAAGAAACTTATTTAGATATCAACAACCAAATACCTCGAAAAAGAAACACGAGCGGAGAAACACTCGGAACTAACCCCGAAACTGGTTGGGGAAAGATTCCTGTAAACGAAGACGAATGCGCCTTGTACGCACTAACCTCCTTAAAACATGATACTGATTTAGGTTGGTACAACGCAAACACAAAAGCAACTGACTATTATTACAGGATGTATGATTATGCCGCCAAAAATCATAATTATAAAGGAGGGAGCATGAAATATCCTACGATTTTGGCTGTCGGTAAACAATTTAATCTTATCAACGGAATGGAAAGTTTTGCATCTGGTACCAATGAGGCACCAATGTATTTTAACACAAATGCCAATTCTGGAAAAATCAAAATGGTTAATTTGGAAAACCATACAGCTAAATTTGAATCTTATAATCAAAGGAAGCAAAAAGTTACATATTCTGACAGCAAGGGGACCCATACACGCCCTGTAACAGTGATAAAATCCGTCTTCTATAAGTAAAGACTTACTATCCTCCAAAAGCTTATGCACATCAAATCATATTTATGTTTGTTTTGTTGTTTATTGACTTGCCTATTTGCACAAGCAAATAAAAAAAACAGTTTTATCTACGGTATATTTCTATGTACCGTAGATAAATTTGTCATAATCGCCACTGGAGATAGCACAGTAAGTATCACCAGTATAGACAGGAGTACAAGAACCCATCCTTTACTGTCTAATGACACACTCGTCATTCCTAACGCAGTAATACACAACGGATACGAATATCAAGTAGAGGGGATTGAAGACAACGCATTCATTGGTTGTAAGGACATAAAACACTTGATTATCAGCGAAGGTATAGATTATATCGGAGAAAACGCGTTTTCGTATTGCACCGAGCTCCAATCCATCCATATACCCAGTACTATAGATTATATAGGAAATGCGGCTTTCCACTCATGTCCAAACTTACAAACCATCGAAGTGCATGAAAAGAATGAAAAGTATGATTCACGAAATCAATGTAATGCTATCATTGAACATAAAACAGACCTCATTTTAGGATGCCATACCACCCAAATTCCACAAGGGGTGACACGTATTTGCGCGGAAGCCTTTAAAGGATGCCTGAAACTGGACAGTATCACGATTCCGGAAGGAGTTGTAGAAATGGAATCCGGAATATTCAGAAACTGCCCACGTTTAAAATACATAAAATTGCCACAGACTTTGGAAACGCTTAGCGGTGGAGGCACTTTTGCCGACTGTATCAGCCTACGTGGCATCCATATCCCCCAAAATGTCTCTTTCATCGAAGAAGGCAACCAGTTCCATGGATGTCTCTCGCTTGACAGTATAACTGTGGACAGCCGGAACAAAACGTATGATTCCCGTGACGGATGCAACGCTATTGTGGAAACCGCAACCGACAAGATTATTTCCGGATGTGGAAAATCCCGCATTGTAGGAAGCATTAAAGAAATCGGCCCTTCAGCATTCGGCAATAGCATGATTAAAAGTATCACCATCCCGGCTAACATTACCAAAATCCATAATGGAGCATTTTGGGGATGTAGGTTTTGCACTTCCATCTCCGTAGATCCAAGGAATCCTGTGTATGACTCGCGAAACGATTGTAATGCCATCATAGAAACAGCAACCCATAAGATTATAACCGGCTGTATAACAACCAATATTCCCCAGGATGTTGTCGAAATCGGAGAAAGAGCTTTCTGCCGGATGCCTTTACCTACATTCGTAGCGATTCCTGATAATATACAAAAAATCGGGGAAAGTGCTTTTGCCGGTTGTGAAAGAATATACCAAGTATTTATCCCCGGTTCCATAAAAGAAATCGGATCATCCGCTTTCAGCCTATGTAATTCCTTAAATGGGGTCTTTATGGAAAAAGGCATAAAGAAAATATCTTCCGGAACATTCAGCCAATGCAAAAACCTGAACATCATAGAAATTCCTGAAGGAGTCAAAGAGATTGACCGTTCTGCATTTTGGGATTGTTCCAACTTGCAATATGTATCTTTGCCATCCAGTCTGGAACATATAGCTCCATCGGCTTTTGACGGATGTCCGTGCGACAGCCTCGTAAAGCAAAATATGCACGCCATCATCTACTAATCAGGCATACAAGCCAGACAAGAATCTATGAATGTGCCCAAATGGCTTATCAAGACCCTACACATCCCTACATTCATCCTATGGAGCGGCAGTGTGTTCATCTCATCCACTTCGCATCCAGAAATGGCTGAATTATGGTGTCGGATATGGACGTATCTTAGTTTATTCACACTATGCGTTTATTTCTGTAACAGTATCTTTAAGGAACGGAATTGGAATACAGAAAGAGCACGTATATTCAAATCATTTTTTTGTATCGGTATATTGGAAATGGCATACACCTTATTACAATTTTTAGGTGTATTTCCTTCTGCCAACCGCCATTTCCTACTTACAGGAACATTCGACAACCCTGCTGCCCTCGCCATGCTCATCTCTCTATGCTTCCCCATTGGGTGCCATTTCACCGTGAACTCCACGGCACGGCACAAACGTATATGGAAAGGACTGACAGTAAGCATGGGCGTATGCCTAATCCTAACGGGTTCACGGACAGGAATATTGTCAGGCATCTGTTCTTTTGCCCTTATCTGTCGGCCTGCAATCAAGCAACATTTACAGAAACTATCAAGAACCAATATCGTCATCCTTTTATTTACAACCCTACTACTCACAGGATTATATTTCCATAAACAAGACTCTGCCAACGGACGCATACTGATATGGCGGATTGCCATGGAAATGATTGCCGACCGGCCGATGTGGGGATGGGGACGGGAAGGATTCGATGCATTCTACATGCCATACCAAGCAGATTATTTCTTACACCATCCTGCTTCCCAACATATACTGTTGGCAGACAACTTAACCAATCCTTTCAATGAATTCTTATTGTTTGCTATCCGGTACGGGCTAATAGGATTGACCGCCTTACTCTTATCCTTAGTATTTTTACTCCGAAGCATTCTCAAACAAAAATCTGATTTCCGAGGTTTGCTAATTGGTATTTTTACCACACTATTCTTATGGAGTATGTTCTCATACCCATTCCGAATACCTTTCGTGTGGCTCACAACAGCTTCTTTCATCTCCATTATTTTATTTTCGAATTTGTCCAGTCACAAATACGCCAAACCGCTGAGTACTTTTATTTTATTATGCTGTTTTCCTCCGATTATCCACATGCTACACTTCCACTATAATAAAATAGAATGGATAAAAGTACAAGAACGCTCATCGGATATAGAAACAACAGATTTGTTTACCCAATATGCACTGTTATATGAAAAACTGAAAGAAGACGGAGACTTCCTGTATAATTACGGTGCGGAACTACATTATGCCGGACAATACAAAAAAAGTCTGGATATTCTGAAAGAATGTACCACCTTGTACAATGACTATAACGTACAAATGCTAATGGCTGATAATTACCAACAATTAGGTTTTACAGACAAAGCCATCTTACGATACAAATACGCAAACCTTATGGTTCCTAACAGGTTCTTGCCATTATATTATGAAATGCAGGTTCACATAAAAGAAAGAGACAGTATCCAAGCCTGCAAAGTAGCCCGAACCATCATCAACAAACCCGTCAAAAACCAAAAGTCACGTACCGTAAAAAAGATAATAAGCGAGGCCAAAAAAAACCTTCACGACCACACCTTTTAAACTCCATGCAATCAAAAAATCACAACGCAATCAAATCGGCATATTCCGCCCTTGCCTCATGCAACAAATCCCGGGGTGACAACTTGACCTGCAAACCGCGCTGCCCCGCACTGACGTAAACATAATCGTACAGTGCCACCGTCTCGTGCACGTAAGTGGGAAAATGTTTCTTCATCCCTATCGGGGAACATCCGCCCCGGATATAACCGGTCGTAGGCAAAAGTTCCTTCATCGGCAGCAATTCGCATTTCTTATTGCCGCTCACACGAGCCGCTTTCTTCAGGTCTATCTCATGTTCTCCGGGTACTACGCAAACAAAATAACCGGTCTTGTCACCATGCAGCACGATGGTCTTGAACACCCGTTCCACATCTTCGCCCAACTGGGCGGCCACGTGCACGGCACTCAAATCCGATTCGTCCACCTCGTATGGAATCAATTCGTATGCGACCTTGGCCTTGTCCAATAAGCGTGCCACATTGGTCTTGTTAATCTTTTGCTTTGCCATAAAGCACCTCCTTTAAATATGCGGCTGTATAACCTTTCCCATAACGCACCAAATCCTCGGGCGTACCCTCGAACAAAAGCTCGCCGCCGCCACGTCCGCCGTCCGGTCCCATATCGATGAGGAAGTCCGCCGACTTGATGACATCCAGGTTATGTTCGATAACCATCACGGTGTTGCCTTTGTCCACCAAACGGTTCAGTACGCCGAGCAACACGCGTATGTCTTCAAAATGCAATCCGGTGGTCGGCTCGTCCAATATATATATGGTTTGCCCCGTGTCGCGCTTGGACAGTTCCGTGGCCAACTTGATGCGTTGGCTTTCGCCACCCGATAACGTGGTAGAGGGCTGCCCCAGTTTGATGTATCCTAAGCCCACATCCTGCAAAACTTTGATTTTATTCAGAATCACCGGCTGATTCTCGAAGAACTCCACTGCACGGTTAATCGTCATATCCAAAACGTCGGCTATGGATTTGCCTTTAAAACGAACTTCCAGCGTCTCACGGTTGTAACGCTTTCCGTGGCATACCTCGCACGGGACATACACATCCGGAAGGAAATTCATCTCGATGGTCTTATATCCGTTTCCACCACATGCCTCGCAACGCCCGCCCTTCACATTAAAAGAAAAACGTCCCGGCTTATAACCTCGTATCTTCGCCTCGGGAAGACTGACGAAAAGCGCACGGATATCGTTGAACACACCGGTATAGGTAGCCGGATTGGAACGCGGCAAACGCCCGATGGGGGACTGGTCCACACTGACCACCTTGTCCACGAATTCCAAACCTTCAACTTTGTCGTAAGGCAAAGGATCGCGCAAGGAACGGTAGAAATGTTGCGAAAGGATAGGCTGCAAAGTATCGTTAATCAACGTGGACTTCCCGCTTCCGGACACCCCCGTAACGCAAATCAACTGCCCCAAAGGGAATTCTACATCCACACCCTTCAGATTGTTTCCCCGTGCGCCCCTCAACCACAAAGAGTGTCCGTTGCCCTTCCTGCGCTGCCCGGGGATTTGAATGGAACAAGTACGGTTCAGATAACGTGAAGTCAACGTATCTTGCTTCAACATCTCTTCCGGCGTGCCCTGGAAGACCACCTCGCCGCCCAACCTGCCGGCTTTCGGCCCCATATCAATGATATAGTCGGCACTCTCCATCATTTCTTCGTCATGTTCCACCACAACCACCGTGTTTCCCGTGTCACGCAAAGCCTTCAGGGAGCTTATCAACCGACGGTTGTCCCGTTGGTGCAGACCGATACTGGGTTCGTCCAAAATATACAAGACATTGACCAGTTGAGAACCAATCTGCGTGGCCAAACGGATACGCTGGCTCTCGCCGCCCGATAATGACACCGACGAACGGTTCAAGGACAGATAATCCAAGCCCACATCCATAAGGAACTTCAGGCGCGAACGGATTTCTTTCAAGATTTCCGGGGCTATCTTTCTCTGCCGGTCGGTCAGCCGTTCCTCCACGTGCAACATCCAATCATACAATTCACCGATATCCATCGCCGACAACTCCGCAATGTTCTTGTCTGCCATACGGAAATGCAAAGCTTCCTTATTCAAACGGCGTCCTCCACATTCCGGACAAGTCACCGTCTTGGAGAACTGTTCCGCCCATTTCTGTGCCGAAGCCGAAGTTTCGTTCTCTTGCATCATCTGGATGTATTTCACCAATCCCTCGTAGGTCACATAATAATCCGACGAGGTGTGCACCAACTGAGACTTGATGCGCACGCGGTCCATGCTGCCGTTCAATATTTCGTTCAACGCTTCCTCCGGCAAATCCTTGACCGGTGTCTTCACATCAGCGTCGTATTTTTCCAACAAAGCATCTATCTGCCAGAATATCATGCTGTTTTTATACTTCCCCAAAGGTAGGATAGCCCCCTCGTACACCGAAAGGTTACGGTCCGGAATCACTTTATCCATGTCTATCAGGCTGACATAGCCCAATCCTTTGCACCGCGGACAAGCCCCCTGCGGAGAGTTGAAAGAAAAGTTATGAGGAGCCGGGTCACGGTAGGACAAACCGGTTTCGGGGCACATCAAACGTTTACTGTAATGACGTACGGTCTCTGTTTCGGCATCGTAAACCATAAGTTGACCTTCCCCCTGTTGCATGGCCGTGGCCACACTGGCGTGCAACCGTTTGTCATCCTTCTGCTGTACGCAAAGCTTATCCACAACGATTTCTATGCTGTGGTTCTTATAACGGTCGAGTTTCATCCCATGGGCTATCTCGCGAATCTCGCCGTCCACGCACACATATAAATACCCCTTGCGGCGTATCGTCTCGAACAGTTCTTTGTAATGTCCCTTACGGTTACGCACCACGGGAGCCAGCAGATAGATGCGCCGCCCCTCGTAATCCCTGATAATCAAATCTATCACCTGCTCTTCGGTGTAACGCACCATCTTCTTGCCCGACAAATAGGAATAAGCCTCTCCGGCACGGGCATACAGCAAACGCAGGAAATCATAGATTTCGGTAGTGGTCCCTACTGTAGAACGGGGATTTTTATTGGTCGTCTTCTGTTCGATGGAAATCACAGGACTCAACCCTGTAATCTTGTCTACATCCGGACGCTCCAAGTTACCCAAAAAGTTACGCGCGTATGCCGAAAATGTTTCTATGTAGCGACGCTGCCCTTCGGCGAATATCGTATCGAAAGCCAATGAAGACTTCCCGCTCCCGCTCAACCCAGTAATCACCGTCAGACTATTGCGCGGCAGTTCCACATCCACATTCTTCAGATTGTGCACCCGCGCGCCGAACACTTCTATTTTTTCTGTTTCGTTATCCATCATTCTATTAATCATTTCCATTGGTGCCCGTCCCCGAATAACCGGTCAGCACATTCACATCTTTTCTTATCTTATATTCTTTGCCGTCGGCTCCGCGTGCATTGACCACCACGAAATACACCCCGTCTTTGACGGTCTTGCCATGAAACTTCCCATCCCATCCGCCGTCCAGAGTATCCCAAGCGTACAATTTCTGTCCCCACCGGTTGAAAATGACAGCTTTGAAGCTGACGATGGACTGATAGCCTTCCTTTACCTTATATATATCATTGTAACCGTCTCCGTTGGGAGAAAAAGCATTCGGCATTTCCAGAACAGACTCGCTGATGGAGACCACAAACGGTTCTGCCGTCCCCTCTTCGGGAAATACGATAGTATCGTTGCCATGCACGAAAGTGGCATAAAATTGCACGTAAAACGTACCGCTTTCGGTGAAAGTGTACTCCAGATTCTCATCGAAACGGTCTATAATCGGAGTATTCTCTTGTCCTTCGCGATACACACGCCACTCATACCGTACCGTATAATCCCCTAAATCTTCCACATTGGAAGTAAAATGCCCCGCCAACGGAGCCGACTGGGGTTCGGACGCATCTTCCAACTCTTCGCCCGTGGCCGTCGTATAACGCGCAGCCGGATTAGCCGTAGGATAAGCCGTTTGTGCCGAAAGCGAAAAAGAAACAGCACTGAATAAACCTAAAAACAAATACCTCAAAATAGTTTTCATGCCTGAATATTTGTGCAAAAATAATGTTTCCCGTTGACATAACCACTTTTTTTATGTAATTTTGTCCGCAATATCAGAAAAAAAGAAATGGCACACTGGAAAAGATTTATATATGTCGTAATCGCCCTGTTTTCCTTACAACTGACGGCTCGTGCGCAGGAGACGGAAACTTTCGTACATACCATTAAACAAGGAGAAACGGTATATTCCATAGCCCGTACTTATCAGGTGTCTCCCGAATCTATCCTCAAGCTGAACCCGACGGCCTCTACAGGTATCAAGGCCGGAGAAACACTGACGATTCCGCAACAGCAAAACGGTACGCAAGAAAAACGTTTCCATACGATTCAAGCCGGAGAAACACTTTACAAACTGACTAAAACTTACCAAGTAAGTGCCGACGATATTTGCAAAGCCAATCCGGGACTTACGGCCGAAAACTTCAAAGCGGGAATGGTTATCCGTATCCCGGCTTCCACCACGCCCGTGAACACGCCCCCGGCGAAGGAGACCGCCCAACCGCAAGGAGTAGCACAATCCGGATGCCGGGAAATGCACAAAGTAAAACGCAAGGAAACTTTATACAGCATCGCCCGGGATTTCAATCTGACAGAAGCCGAACTGAAAGCGGCAAATCCGGAAATGAACGAGCCTGGTTATAAACTCCGCAAAGGAGACTTCGTCTGTATCCCTTTCCCTAAACCGGAAAAGCCGAAAGAAATCATTCCTACCAATGAAGAACTGATGGGGAAGAAAGCCGTATCAGCCCCTCAAAAACTGATACGTATGGGAGTCATCCTGCCTTTTAAGGGAGGTTCGGCGGACAACGATAAAATGATAGAATTCTACAGGGGAGTGCTGATGGCTGTAGAAGAGATAAAGAAATCCGGTACGTCGGTGAATGTTTTCGCCTATGATTCCGGCAAAAGTGCCGGTGACATCAAGGCCGTCGTGAACAGCCACCCCATTACAAACCTTGATTTCATCATCGGTCCGTTGTATCCGGAACAGATAGCCCCACTTAGCAAATTCTGTCAACAGCATCATATCAAACTGGTAGTCCCGTTTTCGTCTCTCGGTGATAACGTATATGAAAACCCATACTATTACGCCATCAACCCTCCCAAATCATACCAGTTTGCAGAAGCATCCCGGCTGACCACGGAACTCTTCGGAAAAGACAACGTCATTTTCTTGGAAGGCACTGAAAACGACAAAGATGCGGCTGCATTCATCGATGCCACCCGAAAACGGTTACAACAAAACGGCAGCAAAGCAAACCGCTTGAAACTCAACGATGACGAAATAAAGTGGATGGAAACGATGACTCAATACAAAGACAACGTCATCATTCCCAACTCATCCGGCATTAAACTGTTGAACCAATTGTTTCCCAAGTTGAAAGAGTTCACTAAAAAGAATCCCGAATACAGAATCAAACTGGTAGGCTATCCGGAATGGCAGACATACGCCAGCAATCATCTGGAGAACTTCTACCAATTCAACACATACGCCTATTCTTCCTTTTTCAGGAATCCGCTGAACGGTAACGCCGACGAATTTGAGAATGCCTACCAAAAGGCCTTTCACACACCGACCCTCGTGTCGTGGCCACGTTTCGGTATGCTGGGTTTCGACACGGCTATTTATTTCCTGAAAGGCATATCTACGTATGGAGAAGCTTTCGACCAGCATCTTTCGCAAATCGTCACGACTTCTTATCAACACCGCTTCGACTTCCAACGCATCAGTAATTGGAGCGGTTTTATCAACCGTGAAGTCGAATTCATCCACTATAGTCCATCCCACAGCATTGAACTAATCCGACTGAAAAAATGAGAAAAGCATTCCTCATCGCGATAGCGACCTGCTGCATCGGGACCTCTAAAGTGTACGGGCAAATCGGTGAACCGCGTAACGACCTGGCCATAGGTTTCAATGCGGGATACACGCTGAACCAAGTCATGTTCAACCCTACCATCCAACAAAAATTCAAAGGGGCGCCGACTTTCGGTTTTACGGCCAGATATACCTGCGAGAAGTATTTCAAAAGCTTGTGTTCTATCCAACTGGAAGTCAATTATACCAATTTGGGATGGGAAGAATTGATAGAAACGTCCGACGACACCTACAAACGGGATATCAACTATATACAAATCCCGTTGTTAGCCCGCATGGGTTGGGGCTACGAACAAAAGGGTGCTTTATTTTACGTCGTGGCCGGTCCGCAAGTCGGCTTTTATTTAGGCGACAAGGGGCACAAAGGCGGGCTTTTCAACGACTCAACCCTGAACCTCCGTCCGGGACAAGTAAACCAACAATACGACATGCCGGTAAAGAACAAATTTGAATATGGCATCACAGCCGGTGCAGGTCTTGAGGTCAATACCAAAATCGGACATTTCCTTTTGGAAGGCCGTTACTACTACGGTTTGAGCGATATATTCGGCAACGGCAAGAAAGACGTGTTCGGCCGGTCGGCCAATGGCACCATCGTGGTAAAAGCCAGCTACCTGTTCGATATTGTACGTACACGACGGACTTCGAACAAAAAATAAAAAAGGACGAAAAAAGTGCGTTAAAATGAAGCTCTCCATTCCAACGCACTTTCTTTTTATTCTATCCCTCTTTTCCCCTATCTCAAACGGTCAAGCGAACGGACGATCAATTCGTCCTTCATGATGTTCCGGAAAGCCAGATAGTCTAATATCAATCCTACCGCCGGAAAGGCCGCTGTCCAGGAAAGGGTGAAATCAGCATCATAACGAGATTTAAACACGTAAACGAAAACCCCGAACACGATATAGTAGCCCACCAGGATAAGGCTGCTGAACACGGACAAGCGCACCTGAAACATACGGCGCTTAAACAAAAATATGGCTACAAACGAAGTGAACGCTGCCAAAACCAACAGTACAAACATGGCCCACGGAGCAAAGACTCGCGCTCCGTCGGCCATCGTAAGCCATAAATTATAGAAATCTGCTATCCCGATACCGTCTTGGTGAAAATGTCCTACGGGCATACACAAGCATACCACCGCACATACTGCGACCAAGAAAAGATAGACAGACTGGATTCTTTGGATCATACAGTTCTACAATATTATAAAAATAAGTATCGGCTTATTCTATTGCATCTTTCTCCTTCAACGGATTACGGAAATATATTTTCCCTTCTACAAATTCTTGCGTGGCAATCAACGATGGCTTCGGCAGTTTCTCATAAAAACGAGAGATTTCAATCTGTTCGCGGTTCTCGAATACTTCATCCAAATTGTCACTTACAGAGGCGAACTCCTGCAATTTCTTGGACAACTCATTCTTGATGTCCAAAGAAATCTGATTCGCACGCTTGCCAATGATAGCTACGCTCTCATAGATATTACCGGTTTCGTCACACAGATCCATAATGTCACGGGTCACTGTGTTTGTAGGCGCATTTGTTTTTTTATAATCCATAATTATATAATTGATTTACTTGTTTCCTTTACCCTTAAGACTTCTTATTCACATATTTCTCCGACTGCGCAAAAATCCGCTGCGCGTCTTTTAAATATTTAGATTCGGGATATTCGTTCATAAAGCCGTAATATTCGTCTATGGTGTCACGATAACGCTCCAACCGTTTCTCTTCCACACTTTGCTGAGCCAGTTGATATTTGGCACGCAATATCATAATGGAAAACTCCTCACGACGTTCCGGGCTAGCGTATGGATAATCCAACAAAGCATTGCGGGCCGTCACGATACAAGCCTCATAATTACTTCCCCCATACGAGCAATTACCCATATACGAACCTAAATCGTAATACAGCTTTGCGGCCTCGAACTCTTTTTCCACCATCTTGTCCTGCAAAGCAAAAATCATCTCCTGTGTACGGTCTTTCAGATGCGTATAGGGATAATAATCCAGAAAATCCTGAAATTCTTTCACCGCAGCCATCGTGCTACTCTGGTCCAAACGCGTGTCCGGCACGCTTTCATAAAGGGAACGCCCCGCATAAAAACGGGCATACTCTACATAAACGCCTTTAGGATAAGACTGATAGTATTTCTTAAAATAGGAATGCGCCACATCGAAATTACCGTCGCAAAACTCCGACATCGCCAACATATAAAGACATTCCTCTCCTCGCGAAGTCCCTTTCATCAAAGTGACAAGCTCTCCCAACAATACGGACGAACGGGAATATTGCCCCTTGACAAAGTATTCCTTTGCAGCCTCGTACTTATAATCGTAATCTGCGGTCTTCATCACGTTGTTATACTGATTGCACGAAGCCAGCAACAACATCGCCCCAGACAGCCATAAAAAAATCCGTTTCATATTGTACAATTGAACTGCAAAATTATGGAAAAGCATCGAATTTTGCAAAGAAAGGAAGTTTTTAAATGCAAAAAAAGCACATGAAACGGCTTTTTAGGGATAAAATACCTATTTTTGTAGCTCGAAGAAACTTAAAATATCCAAGCCATAATATGCCTAAATTCGAGTTGACCGCCGATTACTCTCCTACCGGAGACCAGCCGGAAGCCATTGCCCAACTCACAGAAGGAGTCTTGCAGGGCGTACCGGCCCAAACGCTGTTGGGCGTGACCGGGTCGGGTAAAACTTTCACGATAGCCAACGTGATTCAGAACATCAACAAGCCTACGCTGATTCTCAGTCACAATAAAACACTTGCCGCACAATTATATGGTGAGTTCAAAAGTTTTTTCCCGCATAATGCCGTGGAGTATTATGTGTCGTATTATGACTATTACCAACCGGAAGCTTACATCCCGTCCACCGACACCTATATAGAAAAGGATTTGGCCATCAACGACGAGATAGACAAGTTACGGCTGGCGGCAACTTCTGCCCTCTTGTCCGGACGGAAAGACGTAGTGGTCGTCTCGTCCGTCAGTTGTATTTACGGCATGGGGAACCCGGCGGCTTTTTATGATAATGTCATAGAACTGAAACGAGGCAAATTGCTGGACCGTAACGTATTCCTCCGCCGCTTGGTCGACAGCCTGTACATTCGGAACGACTTGAATCTGGAACGTGGGTGCTTCCGGGTCAAAGGCGATACGGTAGACATTTACTTGGCCTATTCGGACAATCTCCTGCGCGTGACATTCTGGGACGATGAAATCGATGCCATAGAAGAGGTAGACCCCGTAAGCTGCCTCCGTTTGGGGAGTTTCGACGAATACCGCATCTATCCGGCCAACTTGTTCATGACCACAAAAGAAAGTACGGCGAAAGCCATACACCAGATAGAAGACGACTTGCACAAACAAGTAAGTTACTTCGAAGAGATAGGAAAGCCGTATGAAGCCAAACGATTATACGAACGAGTCACGTATGATATGGAAATGATACGCGAATTGGGGCATTGCAGCGGCATCGAGAACTATTCGCGTTATTTCGACGGGCGCGAAGCCGGTACACGTCCCTATTGCCTGCTGGATTTCTTCCCCGAGGATTTCCTGATCGTTATTGACGAGAGCCACGTGTCCGTACCGCAAATCAATGCCATGTACGGCGGCGACCGCGCCCGCAAAAAGAACTTGGTGGAATACGGTTTCCGGCTTCCGGCCGCCATGGACAACCGCCCTTTGAAATTCGAGGAGTTCCAACAACTGACCAGACAGGTCATTTATGTATCCGCCACTCCCGCCGACTATGAGCTGCAACAGAGCGAAGGAATCGTAGTAGAGCAGGTTATCCGCCCTACCGGCCTGCTCGACCCCATCATCGAAGTGCGCCCAAGCCTGAACCAAGTGGACGACCTGATGGAAGAGATACAGCAACGCATCGAGAAAGACGAGAGAATCCTGGTCACCACACTGACCAAACGAATGGCGGAGGAACTCACCGATTACTTCATGAAGCACGACATCCGCACAAATTATATCCATAGCGACGTAGACACGCTTGAACGCGTGCAAATTATGGACGATTTACGTGCCGGACGCTTCGATGTGTTGGTCGGCGTGAACTTACTCCGTGAGGGACTGGACCTTCCGGAAGTTTCCTTAGTAGCTATCCTGGATGCAGACAAAGAGGGTTTCTTGCGTTCGCACCGCTCGCTCACACAAACCGTAGGCCGGGCAGCCCGCAACGTGCATGGCAAGGCTATCATGTATGCCGACCGCATCACGGACAGTATGCAAAAAACCATCGACGAAACCAACCGTCGACGCGAAAAGCAACTTAAATACAACGAAGAACATGGCATCACTCCGCAACAAATCAAGAAAGGCCGGAAAATGACTGACCTTATCAGTGCCAATGCGGAAGCTCATGCGGAAACCCGTGCTTACATCGAACCGGAAGAAAGAATGGCTGTGGCCGACCCTATCATGGAATATATGACACGCGACCAATTGGAAAAGAGCATAGAACGCAGCCGAAAACTGATGCAGGAAGCGGCGAAGAAATTAGACTTCATCGAAGCCGCCCAATACCGGGACGAAATGCTGCGCATGGAAGAGATGCTGAAAGGAAAATAAAGCACCCGGAGAAAAGGAAAGGAGGAAGGACTTTTAGATTGCGCCTTCCTCCTTTTCCTATTTTATATAAACTTCCTCAACATACGGAAGCTTCTGTTCAGCCTCAAAAGTCTAAAACTCCCACTTGCATGCAATCGTAGGTATGGCATAAAAACGGTTGTTCTGTCCGGTTTCCGTATACACGAAATTATTACTGATTTCAACCTCCGTACCAATACTCAGCTTGAAATCATCACTGACCCTTCTCAACGCAGCCAGATTAAACCAAAATTGCGGTTCCGACATCAGGATGAGATTCCCGTTCACGGTATTATTGTACCACAAATCGACAAAACCGCTGAACGTACACAAGCCTCCGGCAAAACGGTTTCGCCAAACGCCTGTCAACTGCCAGCTATGGCAATAAGGGCCATTCTTAGCTAAGTATTTGTACATAGCCTGTACGGAAAATCCCTTGGCAAAGTCTTTGCTATTCCAGTTGTAAGCCACGCCGGCCAAATAGGCATCCCCGAAAGCATAACCATCTCCCTTTCCGGTTCCATAACTCAAACCACCGTTGTACTCCACATGGAATGCCACCGGCATTTTCTTCGTTTGGATTTCCCGGGAAAACTCGCCATAGGCTCCACGCAAAACATTGTCACCGAAATCGGCATCCATAAAGAAATAGGTACTTCCCCACTTGTCGGCAGAGAAATTCTCAACGGTTGCTGTCAGATGCTGGCGCGAAGAAATCTCGTTGCCATACATCCCATGACCCAGGTCGTAATGTAACTGGACGTTGAGTTGGGCGAGGCTTTTTGTGGCCCACAGGCACAATACCCCGACATAAAAAAACTTTTTTTTCATTACTTTTGATTTTAAAAAAACGCCGGCAAAGTTATATAAAATACTCCAAAAACGAATGTCCCCCCTAAAAGAAAGTAGAAGACCATCCATTCTACATTTCTGTATATAAAAAAAGACAAGCCTCATAACCCTATAAGAATTAGATTCTTAAAAAATATCACAGCATACATGCCCAAAAAACATCGAAAAAAAAATCCTCAAATGTTTGCCGAATTAAAAAAAGTGCGTACCTTTGCAACCGCAAACGAGAAACAACACAGGCAAAACTTAAAAGTCTGAACGTTTTTCAATGCGAAAAGAGGGCGTTTAGCTCAGCTGGTTCAGAGCATCTGCCTTACAAGCAGAGGGTCGGCGGTTCGAATCCGTCAACGCCCACCACCTCTTACGGCTCCGTAGCTCAACTGAATAGAGCATCTGACTACGGATCAGAAGGTTACAGGTTTGAATCCTGTCGGAGTCACCAAGAGCGGGTGGATACCAGAGTGGCCAAATGGGGCAGACTGTAAATCTGCTGGCTTACGCCTTCGGTGGTTCGAATCCATCTCCACCCACAACCATAAACCTTGCGGAAATAGCTCAGTTGGTAGAGCACGACCTTGCCAAGGTCGGGGTCGCGAGTTCGAGTCTCGTTTTCCGCTCTTAAAGGTGCGTTAGTTCAGTTGGTTAGAATACATGCCTGTCACGCATGGGGTCACGGGTTCGAGTCCCGTACGCACCGCAACAACATTTTAAATCCCTTGAAAGTCAATCACTTTCAAGGGATTTTTTCTTGGGGTCTCAATCGGGAGACCAATCTGATGACACACCGTGATGCATTCTGATACATTGCAGTTTGCAGTAAACCACCCTCTTATTATATTCCTGTCTGCAAATAGTCTTTTCCCACAAATCGCTGTGTTCATGTTTTGACGAAATATGGGTCAGTAGCAATTTAGTGGGGATAAATTTTCAATATTCGCTTTATATTCCTTTCTTTGCTTCATGGAAAACGATTACTTACAAATGTTGGCACGT
>QWCN01001616.1_pt1 | contig 33600 bp, 31 predicted proteins | sample 1972711 | NCBI WGS metagenome assembly QWCN01 (sample SAMN09866707, study PRJNA288562) | Human gut metagenome isolate term1_stool, whole genome shotgun sequencing... | isolation source: gut | host: Homo sapiens | place: USA: California
TTTAAACTTGTCTCTGATATGGAACATAAGTGGAAAGTAATGGAGAATATTGTGAAGAAGTATATGTAAGACAAAACAGTGGCATTGACAATTTCCAATGCTTAAAAGGCGTCAGTTCCGGAAATACCGGACTGACGCCTTGATTGCATTAAACGTTTGTATTTGATTCTTCTTCGCCCCAGAAATCTACAGGCTCATAATCCTGCAGTTTGGCCAGAAAACCTTTTTCTGCGAGTTCATTTTGAATATCATCTAAAATCTCTTCGGATTCAGCTTCAATCGTATGGTAATGATAACCACCGGTTACATTTTTAAGAAGGCTGGAACTTCCGGAAGAGAGTCCTTCTAAAAATTTCTTGACATTGCGTCTTGTACGGATATTCATATCAGCCCGGATAACACCATAAACCTTGTGATAAACAAAAACATCTTTGACAACACCGCCATTATCAACGATCAGAGAGAGTTCTTCTCCAACCTGATCATCTGTATGGATCACTTTAAATACCCGCTGGCAGGCGGATTGTTTTGGAATAATATAACCTTTGTTTGTGGAAAGGATCGTCAGGCCATTTGCACGAAGAAGAGCAATGTCCGAAACGATGATCTGCCTGCTTACATCCAGGTCTTTTGCCAGAGTAACTCCAGGGACAGGCACAGCGCTGGATTTCAAAATATTTTCTATTTTTGCTCTCCTGATCTCTCCGTTCATCTGTCAAAGTCCTTTCTAAACTGCATGTAAATTTTTAAGTGAAATATCCAAAATTGGAGCTGAGTGAGTCAGAGCTCCACTTGATACATAGTTTACACCAAAGTTCTTAATTCTTTCAATGTTTTCTTTTGTAACATTTCCGGAAATTTCGATTTCAGCTCTGCCGGCAATATAATCGATGGATTGTTTTAAAAGATCATTATCCATGTTGTCTAACATGATAATATCAGCACCTGATTCCACGGCATCCTGTACCATTTCAAAAGTCTCAACTTCAACTTCGATTTTTCTTACAAAAGGTGCATATGCCTTAGCCATTTTGACAGCTTCTTTTACACCACCTGCGGCACCGATATGGTTATCCTTGAGAAGTACTCCATCAGAAAGGTTGTATCTGTGGTTATTTCCGCCACCGACTCTCACGGCATATTTTTCAAAAATACGGTTGTTCGGTGTAGTCTTTCTTGTGTCTAAAAGCTTGATCCCGGTTCCTTCAAGGAGCTTTGCCACCTGGCTTGTATAGGTTGCGATTCCGCTCATTCTCTGAAGGTAATTAAGAGCAGTTCTCTCTCCGCAGAGAAGCACACGGATATCACCATGAACCTTGCCCATAAGTTCACCGGCTTTTACATGGTCACCGTCTTTTACAAAAAATTCTACGGTTGTATTGGAATCAAGCAGAGTAAAGGTTCTTTCAAAAACCTGAAGACCGCAGATAATGCCATCTTCTTTGCAGATCAAGTCTACCTCGCCCTGCTGTGGATGTGGCATAACACTGTTTGTGGATACGTCCTCACTTGTGATATCTTCTTTTAAAGCACTTAATATAAATGGGTCTACATTTAACCCTAATGTTACCTGATCGTACATATTATCTCCTTTCGCCAGCAATTTCTTTTGCTGCTCTTTTTGCAAATACAAGACTCTCTAAAAGGGAGTTGCTTGCAAGTCTGTTTTTACCATGAACCCCATTGCATGCGGTTTCACCGACTGCGTAGAGATGATCCATAGAAGTTTTACTGTTATGGTTTACCTTGATTCCGCCCATAAAATAATGCTGAGCCGGAACGATGGGAATACATTCATGGAACACATCATAACCGGCCTGGCTGCAATGTTCAATAATATTTGGAAAATGACTTATTAATTCGTCACGCGGGATGGTTCTTAAATCTTCCCACACAAAATCGGTGCCGTCTTTCTCCATCTGTTTGTAGATTTCCTGTGTAAGCAGATCTCTTGGCAACAGTTCATCTACAAAACGGTTCATATTCTTATCATAAAGCCTGGCACCTTCACCTCTTACAGATTCAGAAATAAGAAAGCTTCTTTCTTCTTTATTATCAGAGTAAAGAGTAGTAGGATGAATCTGGACATAATCAAGATTTTTCAGTTCAATATTATGACGTCTGGCAATCTCCACGCCGTCACCGGTCAGGTGTTTGAAATTAGTGGAATGCTTGTATGTTCCACCAATACCGCCGGTTGCAAGTATTACATAGTCAGCTTCAACCTGTTCTTCCCTGCCATCCGGCCACCTGATAATTCCACCACAACACTTGCTGCCATCGCAAAGGATATCTAAGAGAGTCGTATATTCATACATTCTTACATTCTTTAATTTTTTGACGGCATTTAAAAGGTGGCTTGTGATCTCTTTTCCAGTGATATCTTCATGGAAAAGTATTCTGTGATGAGCATGTGCACCTTCTCTTGTATAGACAAAATCACCATTTTCGTCCCGGGTAAAAGAGACACCGTATTTTACCAAATCTTTCACTACATCAGGGGAAGACTTGATCATGATCTCGACAGACTTCTGGTCATTCTCATAATGTCCGGCTTTTAATGTGTCCTCAAAAAAGCTGTCATAATCAGACGGATCTTTTAACGTACACATGCCTCCCTGAGCCAAAAAGGAATCACTGCTTTCAAAATCAGACTTCGTGATCAGCATAATATCTAATTCCTCAGGAAGATTTAAGACTGCATATAATCCGGAACAGCCACTTCCAACTATAAGTATATCTGTTTTCATATTCTTTTCCTATTCTTTTATGTTAATAAAATAGTGTTTTTTTACAGATTGCTCCAAGTATAACACTTAATTTTACAACTGACAAGACACCTGTAAATTTTTTGTGTTGACAGTGTATATTTCAAATCGTATACTTTTACTAAAGTGAGCAAAAGGCAGTGAGATCCGGTATTGATACTGTCGTTTGGAAAACAAATTAAAAATGAGATCACATTAAGACAGAACGAATACCGGAAGAAGAAAGCCTTTCTGTGATAAAAGAGGGAAAGATGACGACAAGAGAAATTCAGGACGAGATCCTTAGATTAAAAAAAGAAAAAGAAGTATGTATTCTGGCACATGCCTATCAAAATCATGAGATATTAGAAGTTGCGGATTATATGGGAGATTCCTTTGCATTGAGCCAGCAGGCTGCCAAAACACAGGAGCAGACGATCCTTATGTGCGGAGTCCGTTTTATGGCAGAAACCGTGAAGGTTCTCTCACCAGACAAGAAAGTACTTCTTTCCAGCGGTGAAGCAGGATGTCCTATGGCAGAACAGCTTTCTGTGGAAGAATTGAAAGAATTAAAAAAACAGTATCCGGATTATACAGTAGTAGCTTATATTAATACAACTTCTGAATTGAAGACATTGTGTGACGTATGTGTTACATCTGCATCAGCAGTATCTATTGTTAAGAAGCTGGAGAACGACAAGATTCTTTTTATTCCGGACTGTAACCTCGGAGCATGGGTAGCAGAACAGATTCCTGAGAAAACTTTTAAATTTATCAAGGGTGGTTGCCCAACTCATCTTAGAATGGGCAAAGCAGATGTGGCAAAAGCAAAGAAAGCACATCCAAATGCGAAGCTTCTTGTCCATCCGGAATGTGCCGCTGCAGTAACCAAGAATGCAGACTACATAGGAAGCACAACTGGAATTATGTCCTATGCGAAGAAGAGTACAGATAAGGAATTTATCATTGGAACAGAAAACAGCATAGTTTCCCATTTACAGTATGAGTGTCCGGATAAGCTGTTTTATCCACTTTCCAAGGATTGTGTATGCCACAATATGAAACTTACAACTTTAGTAGATGTATATAATTGTCTGAAAGGCCTTGCAGGTGAAGAAATTATTTTACCTGAGGAAGTAAGTAAGGGAGCAAAACGCTGTATTGACAGAATGCTCGAATTAAATTAACACAGGCGGTCGTAGAGGTAGATTCTACGACCTGTGCTGTGAAATTTATTCTATAGACTGTGAGAATAGCGTCTATACAATCTCAGTTGGTACAGAAGGTAGAAGTATTTTCTTGCTTCTGCTTCTGCTTTTGTGCTATAATCAAACAAAGCATATTTTACAAAATCTTCATGACAATTTTGTCATCTATATTCTAAGAACTACAGATTAGTTTCCCAAATAATCTGTGTGTTTCATTCGTATCTATGCTTTTTGTTACCCATCAACAATTGAAAAGCAGGAGACGAACGAATTTAGAGATAGTATCTGTTACTCTCCTGTTAGGACAGTGTTTATTATGAACTGTCCCACCAAAATCAGGAGGAAACGATTTATGGCAAAATGCAAAAGAAACCGGAACAGGACAAAAAGGAGTTTTACAGTCAAAGAACCAAAGGCAAACCGAAATTATAAAGACACTGTCTTTCGGATGCTGTTTTCTGACAGGAAAAATCTGTTATCGCTTTATAACGCAGTGAATCAGACAGATTATAAAAACCCGGAAGAGTTGGAAATTGTTACATTAGAGAATGCCATATATATGGGTATGAAAAATGATCTGGCATTTGAAATCACTGTTCTCTTCCACCTTACAGAAGATTCCTGCCCCCAATTTTATTGAATTTTATAATGGTTCGACGGGAATTGCTGATTGCACAGAACTTCGGCTTTCCTCGGCATTTGAGCATTTGTCAGGCGAGCCAAAACTTGAATTGGTTGTTACGGTTTTCAATGTCAATGAAGGACACAATGCAGAGTTGATGCAGCATTGCAGTATGTTAAAAGAATATGCACAGTATGTTGCCAAAGTACGTCACTATGCGGCATACATGCAATTGAACCAGGCAGTGGAACGTGCTGTAAACGAATGTATCCGGGAAGGAATCCTGACAGAATTCCTTATCCGAAACCGGCGTGAGGTTATTAATATGAGCATTTTTGAGTATGATAAAGAATTGGAAGAGAAGAAGTTGAGAAAGGCAGAGTTTGAGGCTGGTCGTGAGATTGGACATGAAGCTGGACTGGCAGAAGGCAAAAATCAGGCAGCTTTTGAAACAGCAAAGCGTATGCTTGCTTTAAAGGAATTCACATCTGAAAAGATTGCAGCTATTTCAGGACTTTCGTTAGATGAAGTGAAAAAGCTGCAGGAGTAGACGGTCAGAAAAAGTAAAGTAGATGAATGAATTTACAGATATGATATCAATGACAGGAGAAAACAAATGAAATACTATACTGAAAATGAATTACAAAACTTCAGATTTGAGGGCGCATACATTGCAGAAACCTGCGCAGTCAATGGGATCTTTGAAATGATATTGGACAATGTGACGATTTTACCACAAAATTCGTGCAATCGTGATATCCGCGAAATGCGTGCAAATGAACTGAAACTGAAAATCCGTGAGCCGGAGATTACGGCATTTGTCGAGGAAGGCTATAAAGTTTATGACGCAGATGGTAATCTGAAAGAAAAGAAAGAGGATATACTGATCGCGGCAGAAGATCAGGCAGCAAAATTAAAGGAACTGGAAGGATGTGAAATCTATTCCATTGAGCAGGAGAAAGGTGTCTATACGGTATCCATTGATACGGAAGACCATACTTTCATGATTAAAGTAAGCGGAAGCGCAGATGCCGAAGAGTGGGACCGGTTTCTGAGTAAAGATTAAAGGAGCAGGGATTACGATGGAAACAAATGAAAAAAGCCGTGTGCTGGATATGACAAGGGGAAATCCGTTCCGGCTTGTATTAAAATTTGCGCTGCCACTGTTTTTTGGAAATCTGCTGCAGCAGTTTTATAATCTGGCGGATACTGCAATTGCCGGACATGTTCTGGGAGATCACGCACTCGCACAGATTGGAGCAGTTTCGGCGCTATATGGACTTATCACGAATTTTGCATTTGGAATGAACAATGGACTGGCGTTGTCTTTAAGCCGCAGCTTTGGAGCAGGGGATGAGCAAAAAATGAAGCATGCCTCCTGCTGGATGGTAACAATTTCCATGTCGGTATCCATTGTCTTAATGTCTATTTTTCTGTTGTGTAAAGAACCGCTGCTAATCCTTTTGCAGGTTCCGGAAGAGACAATGGCAGGTGCGATGGAATATCTTACGATCATACTGATTGGAATACCATTTTCGATGGCATATAATATGGAAGCTGCTATGCTGCAGGCGGTTGGAAACAGTATGACACCGCTTTTGTTTTTGCTGTTCAGCAGCGTTTTGAATATTTCATTGGATTATGTGTTTATGGCACTATTGGCGATGGGAATCGGAGGTGCTGCGTTTGCAACGGTTTTGTCACAAGGAGTAAGTGCATTTCTGGCGTTCATACTTATATGGCGCAATTATCCACTGCTTCATTTTAAAAGAAATGATTATCAGGTGGAGAAAAAATTTGTACTTGAAATGGTTGTTGCAGGATTTAGTATGGCTTTGATGAGTGCAATCTATAATATTGGAAGTGTTATTTTACAGGGAAGCATCAACGCACTTGGAAATCTGTATATTACGGCGCAGGTAGGCGCAAGAAGGCTGGCGGAACTTTTCCATACGCCGGGACTTGCGCTTGGAACGAGTGTTGCAACTTATACGAGCCAGAATATGGGCGGCGGAAATCGAAACAGAATCAAAAAAGGAGTATGGTCAGCATTCTTTCTTTTTGCAATCTGGTGGATTTTTTCCATGATTTTTGTCACTTTCTTCGTGGAAGATGCTGTCATACTGGTAACAGGAAGCAGTAATGTGGATATTATTTATAATACTGCATTATATCTCAGGATCAGTTTCCCGCTGATTCCTACGATGGCAGTGATTATTATTTTGAGAAATATGCTGCAGGGAATGAATCATTTGATGATGCCGCTTGTGTGCAGCAGTCTGGAATTAATTGGAAAGGTGATTTTTGCTATCTGGATTGTGCCGGTATATGGGTATTTTGCAGTGTGCCTTTGCGAACCGGTCACATGGGTGGTCTGCTGTATTTTTGTTATGATCTGCGCATTTTTGTGCAGGAAGGAATTGAGATAGAAGCTTAACGAGAAAACGTTTCAATAACAGTGTTGACACGTTTTCTTTTTTTGTGTAATATATGCCTATAAGTTAGATATGACTAACCATAAAAAGCAAAGGAGAGCAAAGTGAGTCAGGAAGTATATGAGATGATCACAAGATTAGACAGAGAAAGAATTGAGACACATCTGGTCGTACAGTGTGCACCGATGATCTCCGGCATGAAGGTTTCTAATTTACTGAATGTGGAGAAAAAACTTGCACCACAGATGAAACAGGTGTTGGAACGTTCCGGTATTTCCTATTATCTGCTGTTGGAAAGCGAAGATAAAGCAACCTTTTTAGTGTACCGCGAGGATGGGTTGAAAGCGTACCTGATGCAGGATAGAGTCTGTCAGTCGATGAAGAGTTTTGGATACGAAAGCCTGGATTTAAGCGATGTTTTAAGCCGTTTTCAGAAACGCTATGCAGACTGTATGGAGCAGATTGCAGAATTTCCACATGAGATGGGATTATTGCTCGGTTATCCTGTGGAAGATGTGGAGGGATTCATTGAGAACAAAGGTCACAATTATCTGTATGCCGGTTACTGGAAAGTGTACGGACATGTAGAGGAGAAGAAGGCTTTGTTTAACAGATATGAAGAGGCAAGAAAAGTTTTGATACAACTGCTTGCAAGTGGACGCAGTGTGAGCGAGATGGCTTCCTGTTATGCTTAATTTTTATTTATAGGTTAGCGTATACTAACTTCATAAACTGATAAAGAATAGAAAATGCAGGAATGTGAAAAAATAAAAACATAAAACTGCAGGTAGTATGGAGGAAAGAATCATGGATAAAGTAACAATCGTATTCTGGTCACAGTCAGGAAACACAGAGAGTATGGCAAATGCAGTTGCAGAGGGTGTAACGGCAGCAGGAAAAGAAGCAGTGGTGGTTGATGTCGCAAGTGCATCTTTAGATGATTTAAAAGCTGCAAAAGGTTTCGCAATGGGCTGTCCTGCAATGGGAGCAGAAGTACTCGAAGAAGGCGAGATGGAGCCATTTGTATGTGATGTGGAAGGATTTGCCGCAGGTAAGACAATCGCTTTGTTTGGCTCTTATGGATGGGGCGACGGACAGTGGATGCGCGACTGGGCAGACCGCATGACAGCAGCCGGAGCAACCGTTATGAACGGAGAGGGCGTGATCTGCCAGGAAGCACCGGACGATGCAGCCTTAGATGCATGCAAAGACCTCGGAAAACAGCTCGCAGCATTATAATAAGGTAAGCGTTATAACGAAAGGATAATTTATGAGCGTAGTCATTATTGGAGGACATGACCGTATGGTGTGTCAGTATAAAAAGATTTGTAAGGAGCATAAATGTAAGGCAAAAGTATTTACCCAGATGCCGGCAAAGTTAAGCAGCCAGATTGGGTCACCGGATCTGATTATCCTGTTTACCAATACAGTTTCCCACAAGATGGTAAAATGTGCGGTAGCGGAGGCGGAGCGCAGCAAAGCCGAAGTGGTAAGAAGTCATTCCAGCAGTGGCAATGCCTTAAATGAAATCTTAGAAAAAGTTTGTTAATGGAAAGAAAAAATTTACATCAGGTGCAATAGCGGAACGTGCGGTCTGTCAGGATTCTTGCAAAAATCAGACCAAGCGGAAGCGCAATGATGATCATGATCGCAGCAGCAAACCAGGAGACAGCTTCTGTCAGTGACATGATCCCGAAATTATAAATTGCACGATAAAGGTAAAGTCCTGGAACCATAATAACAATGGATGGAACGGTTAGTGAAATACGTGGATAACCGTTCCATTTTTTTATGATGGAAGCCAGAAGTCCGGCGGTTAATGCGCCTATAAAAGCGGCGACAGCGGCAGGTGTAGCCGTAAAGTTGACCAGTTCCAGACGCAATGTATTTGCGATGGCACCGATAAAGGCAGCCGTGGCTGCCATCGGGATCGAACTGTTGAACATAATAGAGAATCCGAATACACCGCAAAAACTTGTGATCAACCGCAGTAACAGATGAAGGACAGGATCGATGGATAATGAGGAAAAATCCTGTGGCTGCAATTTTAAGAGCAATGCCATGATCCATGCAAACATAGTAGCGACCAGCACGATGATCACGGAATAAGTGAGGCGTTCCAGTCCGGATCTCAAATCAAGCTTGGCAAGGTCGATTCCACTTGTGATGAATGGAAATCCTGGTATGATAAACAGCATGGAACAGATATATCCTGCCTCGTGGAAGGACGGAATATGGAATAACATTTCTGCCAGATGCAGACATACGGTATAAGTCAGACAGGCGGCAGAGATTGATACTGCAATATTTAAAAATAACGTATAATGGTGTTTGATCAGTTTGGTGCGGATCACATTTCCAATACCGGCTGCGATAAAGGCGAGAACCATTTCAATCGGACCACCACCCAGCAGGAACGTGAAAGCACAACATGCGAGTGCAGCGGCGAGACCAAGTTTGGCAGGGGAGTAGAGTGTGTGAATAGACTCGATTTCATCCAGACGTCTGTGAATCTCTTCACCTGTCAGATGGGCTTCCTGTTTTGGAAAATTGTCAACAAACTGTTCCATACGGTAAAGCTTTGAGGTATTGACACCTGTATTGGCAATGCTTAAGGATTGTGAGACACATTCTTTTCCGTCAAAACAGTTAAATTCGATGGACATAAGTCCGACATCCACGGTGCAGGTGACACCAAGTTCCTTTGCAAGACGGTTCATGGAAGTGCGGACACGCCATGCTCCGGTTCCACAGGAGAGCATGATCAATCCGACTCTTCCGATAACAGAAGCCTTCTCGATCAGCCCTGCTTTATTGATCAGAACATTGCTGTCGTTTTCCGTGTAATCGTGCCAGGGGATTTCCATATGATTTTTTTCCATGATATCCATATAATTATTCTTCTGCATAAATGATCGCCTCTGCTTTTTTTACATGTCGTTCCAGATTCTTCAAAAACAGCGAATCCGGTAGAAAAATACCAATCTCATCATAACGGGTGTTTTCCTCTACCAGAGAATCCTGCCCATAGAAAATGTACGCCATAGGAAGACTTTTCTCCAGTTTGATCATAAGATCCCAGACAGCAGAATAAGCTTCTGCCTCTGTCTCTTTCAGCTTGACAGTGTCGGGCAGCTCGCGGATGATCAGTACACCGGTATTTTTTTCCAGAATCTGCTGTTCCATATCCATTTTTTCAGAAGCATAGGCATGGCGGTAACGGTAGGCCTGTGCAAAATAAATATTTTTCTTATTGTCAAGATCACAGTAGACATCATAAAAATGCTGGTAATTTTTTTCATGTACGGTTGTTTTATATCCGGGCAGTAAATTGCCCGATTCGTCAGTCATGATAATCGGATTCGTTCTGCCGTCTGCGTTAAAACGGTACGGAATCAGAAATGAATTCCGGAGCAGATCGAATAATGTATTTTGACAGATTGCCATAAGAAAAGCTGACAGATCTCTGTTGTGATAAGCATTAAAAAGTGCCTGGGAAAATTCAGCGGGAGATAATGGAAAATTGTTATCCTCATTGCAAAACAGGGAATTGCAGAAAGTCCCCTGGAGTTTTTCACATGCCCATGGATCATTTAATATTTTGTTGAATAAAACATCTGCTTTTTCTTCACGTGGAAAAATTGTTTTTTCTGCCATAAATGAATCGCTTCCTTTTCTTTTTTTCGCTAAAATTATACTATTGAAATAGAAATATGTGAAAGCTATAATTGATATAGCAGAAATAATAATTTGATATGATTGAGGGCGAGCTATGGATGTGAATTTTGAGTATTATAAAATTTTTTATTACGTTGCGAAATATAATAATTTTACGAGGGCTGCAAGGGTGTTGGGAAACAGCCAGCCGAATGTGACAAGGGCAATGAACTGTCTGGAACAGCAGCTTCATTGTACGCTTCTGGTGCGGACGAACCGTGGAGTTTTTCTGACTACGGAAGGGGAAAAGCTGTATACACATGTAGCAGCGGCCATGGAACAGCTTTTTACGGCAGAGGAGGAACTGGCAGAATGTGTGGGACTGTCCCATGGGAGTATTGCAATCGGAGCCAGTGAGACCGCGTTAAATTTGTTCCTTCTGGATAAGTTAAAAGAGTTTCACAATACATACCCGGGAATCCGGCTGAAGATCTACAATCATTCCACACCGCAGGCGGTGGAAGCGGTGAGAAGGGGAACGGTTGATTTTGCAGTCGTTTCCACACCTGTAAAAGCGGATGCACCGCTCCACATGACAATGCTTCATCCATATCAGGAAATACTGATCGGTGGAACAGAGTTTGGGCATCTGGCAGGAAAGCAAACAACATTTGAGGAGATTATGCAATATCCGCTCATCTGTCTTGGAAAGGAGACGGTGACCTTTCAGTTTTACAGGCAGTTATTTGCTTCTTATGGTCTGGACTTTGAGCCGGATACAGAGACTGCAACGGCGGATCAGATCCTTCCACTGGTAAGAAGCGGACTGGGGCTGGCTTTTATACCAAAACCGATGGCAAAGGATGCGATTGACAGGGGAGAGGTGTCAGAGATACCCCTGTGTGAGAAGATACCGTCCCGGAATATCTGTCTGATCTATGACAGCACGCACCCATTTAAGGAGGCTGCCACACAATTGAAAAAGATGATCGCTGCGAATAGTTTTGCCAGTGTTGAATAGGTTTTTGGAAAACGATTGATATTTTTAAAAGCATATGTTATAGTTCAAACGAACTTGATAATGAAACAAACAGGTGTCAGATAGGCAGGGTGACCTCACTCTGCCGGATCTGGTGAAAAGGGAAACAGGTGCGAATCCTGTACGAACTCGTCACTGTATTTAGGGAGTGCATGCCAAAAACTCACTGGGCAGCCGGGAAGAGGGCAATGCATGATGATCTGTAAGTCAGGAGACCTGCCTGATTGTTGTACGGGAAACAAAAATGTTTCCACGCCACGAGTAACTGGCTGTACGGATGAGAAAATTTGACCTGTTTTTAGATCATTTTTGTAAGATAGGACAGGAAAAATTTTATATTGTGATTTGAGTGCAGCGTTTCTTTTGTGAAAAAGAGACGCTTTTTTCATATTCAGGCAGAAAGACTCCATAGAACATCATCTGGAACAGACCGTCGAACAGGAAAGAGAGAAAAACAGAATGCAAAGCAACGGAAACGGAACCGAAGTATGGGAAAAAGGAATACAGGTTGATCTCCCGGATGGAGAGTATGAGATTGAAGTGCAGCTGACAGGGGGAAGCGGCAGGGCGTCTGTCACATCACCGGCAATTCTGCAGGTGCAGGATGAGAAGGCCGTCATCGAGATCGAGTGGAGCAGCCCTAATTATGACTATATGACGATGGACGGAGAGACTTATCTTCCGGTCAATACAGAGGGCAATTCTGTTTTCGAACTGCCTGTGACTGCTTTTGACAAAGAAGTGCCGGTAACGGCAGATACGACAGCCATGAGCGTGCCGCATGAGATTGAATATACGATTCTGCTCGACAGTGCTTCCATTGCAAACGCCGGGAAAAAACCGATGGAAGTGATCGCAGTTGTCTACGTCGCAGCCGTGATTGCAGTAAGTATCACAGCGTGGCAGATACATCGGAAGAGAAAAGGAAAAAAAGAATGAAGCAGATAAAAAAAATCGGTCTGTGGTGTATATTGCTTTTTGCCTGCATCCAGATATCGGGCTGTGGAGACAGCCAGACCTCCTGGAAGAGTGGGGATCATGAGATCAGCAGTGAACTGAATTATGAAAAGAGCATGGATTTAGATTATGCCACAGAGTTTGCAGTGGATTATTATGAGAACGGTTTTACACTGATTTCCATATCGGATGGAAGCAGATTTTTGCTGAATACCGAAGGGGAACAGGTACCGGAGGATTTAGAGAATGGGATCACAGTCTTAAATGCCCCGGTGTCCGATATTTATCTGGTTGCCTCTGCGGCTATGGATATGTTTTGCAGTATCGGTGCACTGGATCACATCTGCCTGTCCGGACTGCCTGAAGAAAAATGGGAGATCCCGGAGGCAAAGGCGGCAATGGAGAGCGGACAGATCGTATATGCCGGAAAGTATAATGCACCTGATTATGAACTGATCTGTTCGAAAGAGTGCGGGCTTGCCATTGAGTCAACGATGATCGGACATTCACCGGAGGTAAAGGAGAATCTGGAATCGTTTGGCATTCCGGTTTTAGTCGATCATTCCAGCTATGAGTCTGATCCGCTCGGCAGGACCGAGTGGGTAAAGCTTTATGGAGTGCTGACCGGAAATGAGGATGCGGCGGTGAGAGCATTTGAGGAACAGAAACAGTATGTACAGGAACTTTCCGATGTGGAAACGACCGGAAAGACAGTCGCATTTTTTTATGTTACAACAGCAGGAACGGTCAGTGTGCGAAAGAGCAATGACTATGTTCCGAAAATGATAGACATTGCCGGTGGGGAGTATGTGTTCCGGAATTTAAAGGGGGAAGATAACGCAGCTTCCAGTGTCAATATGCAGATGGAAGAATTTTATGCGCAGGCAAAAGATGCGGACTATCTTGTCTATAACAGCACGATCGACGGCAATCTTGCTTCCATTGATGATCTGCTGGCGAAAAACAGTCTTTTTGCAGATTTTAAAGCAGTCCAGAATGGAAATGTATGGTGTATCGGGAAAAACCTTTATCAGGATACAATGGATACCGGAAGCATTATCCATGATTTTCATGAGATGCTGAACTCGGAGGATACGGATGAACTTACCTACATGTATAAGCTCAAATAGAAAAATAAGATATACGGTCTGTTTTGTCATTCTGATCACATTATCAGTACTCTTTTTTATCATCAGTGTATGTGCCGGAAGTGTGCAGATTCCGCTCTCAGATATCTGGAGACAGTTCAGAGGGGAACAGGATGAACTTTATGCAGCCATTCTCTTTCAGATCCGTATCCCGAGAACGTTTGCGGCAATCCTGCTCGGCGGTGCGCTGGCATTGTCCGGGTATCTGCTGCAGACTTTTTTTCATAATCCGATCGCAGGACCGTTTGTCCTTGGCATTTCTTCCGGGGCAAAATTATTTGTGGCGGTCGTGATGATCGTGTTCTTAAGATATTCCAGAACACTATCTTCTGTGGATCTGATCGTGGCGGCGTTCGCAGGATCTATGCTGTCGATGTTTTGCGTGCTTCTGATGTCACCGAGAGTTCAGAATATGTCATTTTTAGTACTGATCGGAGTGATGATCGGCTATATCTGTTCTGCAGTCACAGATTTTCTTGTGACATTTGCAGAGGATTCTGACATTGTGAATCTTCATAACTGGTCGATGGGAAGCTTTTCCGGCATCACATGGGAGAATGTGAAAACGATCGTGTTTGTTGTAGCCGTTACCGGCATTTTGACATTCTTTTTGTCAAAACCGATGGAGGCGTACCAGTTAGGAGAGACTTACGCAAAAAATATGGGTGTCAATATCAAAATGTTCCGCGTACTGCTTGTGATCTTATCGAGCATCTTATCCGCAGTGGTAACAGCGTTTGCAGGACCGGTGTCGTTTGTCGGGATCGCGGTGCCGCAGATGGTAAAGCGGTTATTCCGGACGGCAAAACCGATCATCATGATACCGGCATGTTTTTTAGGTGGGGCAGTATTCTGCATGTTCAGTGATCTTCTGGCGCGGATGGTGTTCGCACCGACGGAGATGAGTATCAGTACCGTGACGGCGATTTTTGGCGCACCGGTAATGATCGCAGTCATGTTGAAGCAGCGACAGGAGCGGTACTAAGGAAGAAAAATTGAAATTGTGAGAAGCATGCATCCAGGCATTCGGTAGGTAATGAAATATCTTGACAATGGAAAATGAGGAACGGAATGGAAGAACGGGAACTTTTACACACGGACGGACTGTCCGTTGGATATCACGGAAAAGAACTGATAAAGGAGATAGGGATTTCTCTGAAAAGGGGAGAGATCGTGACATTGATCGGACCAAACGGGGCAGGAAAATCCACTATTTTAAAGACTGTCGCAAAGCAGCTGCAGGAGATCTGTGGCAGTGTTTATGTGGAAAACACCAGTCTGTGTGAATTGCCGGAAAAAGAACTGGCGAAGAAAATGTCCATTGTTTTCACAGAGCGCATCACACCGGAGTTGATGACAGTGGCAGACGTTGTGGCGATGGGGAGATATCCGTATACCGGAGGACTTGGCATCCTGACACCAAAAGATGAGGCGGTGGTGGCGCAGTGCATGGAACAGACCCGCATTTCACCGTTAAAAGAACGCAATTTTATGAGCCTGAGTGATGGGCAGAAACAGCGTGTACTGCTTGCAAAAGCGCTGTGTCAGGAGCCGGAGATTCTGATCCTTGATGAGCCGACATCTTATCTGGATGTAAAGTACAAACTCGAATTTTTATCCATGCTGCAGGAGATGACGCGGAAGAAAAAAATCGGTGTTCTCATGTCGCTGCATGAACTTGATCTTGCAGAGCGTGTGTCGGACAAAATTGTCTGCGTTAAAGGGAAAAACATTGAGCATTATGGCACGCCGGAGGAAGTCTTTACCGATGGATTTGTCGATCAGCTTTATGAGATCACGGACGGAACGTTTCAGGAGAAAAACGGTTGTGTGGAACTGAAAAAGTGCGATGGCATACCGGAGGTATTTGTGATCGCCGGAAATGGTACGGGGAGTTTTCTGTTCCGGCAGCTTCAGAGAAACGGGATTCCATTTGCAGTGGGGATCTTAGGAAAAAATGATATTGATTATCCGGCGGCAGAAGCGCTTGCGGTGCAGGTGATCGCTGCGGAGGCGTATCAGGACTTTGAGAGGCAACATTATGAGGCGGCAAAACAGGTGATGTGCGCATGCAGAAAGGTGATCTGCTGCCAGACGGTATTTGGATCACAGAATGTGCTTAACAGACAGCTTTTGCAGGAGGCAGAAGACTGTGGAATGGAGATAGAATTATGGCAAAAGTGATCATGGTGCAGGGCACGATGTCAAACGCAGGAAAGAGCCTGATCGTGGCAGGACTCTGCAGGATTTTCAGACAGGACGGATACCGGGTGGCACCTTTTAAATCCCAGAATATGGCACTGAATTCTTTTATCACAAAGGAAGGGCTTGAGATGGGACGCGCACAGGTGATGCAGGCGGAGGCAGCAGGGGTGGAGCCGGTAGCTGCAATGAATCCGATTCTGTTAAAACCGACCACACATGTCGGCTCACAGGTGATCGTGAATGGTGAAGTGCTTGGGAATATGAGCGCCAGAGATTATTTTGCGTATAAAAAACAGTTGATCCCGGAAATCAAAAAGGCATTCCGGGAGTTAGAAAGAGATAACGACATTATCGTGATCGAAGGCGCAGGTAGTCCGGCAGAGATCAATCTGAGGGAGAATGATATTGTCAATATGGGATTGGCAGAGCTTCTGGATGCACCGGTGCTTCTTGTGGGAGACATTGACCGGGGCGGCGTGTTTGCACAGCTTCTCGGAACGCTGATGCTGCTTGAGGAACCGGAAAAGGAACGTGTAAAAGGGCTCATTATCAATAAATTCCGCGGGGATAAAACCATATTAGATCCGGGCGTTGTGATGCTGGAGGAGCGGGGACATGTGCCGGTCGTGGGCGTTGTGCCTTATATGGAGCTGTCCATTGATGACGAGGACAGCTTAAGCAGCAGATTTGACCGCAGGGAGGAAGGCCTGATCGATATTGCAGTCATCCGTTATCCAAGAATTTCCAATTTTACGGATCTGTCTGTCTTAGAGCAGATCGGGCAGGTTTCCGTGCGCTATGTGGACAGTGTGAGAGACTTACACCACCCGGACATGATCGTGCTTCCGGGTAGCAAAAATACAATGGCAGATCTGAAATGGATGCGGGAAAATGGTCTGGAGGCGCTGATCAAAAAGAAAGCGCAGGATACCATTGTTTTTGGAATCTGTGGCGGATATCAGATGCTGGGTGAGACGATCAGCGATCCATATCAGGTGGAAAACGGTGGAAGCATGAAGGGCATGGGACTGCTTCCGGCTGCGACGGAGCTGAAACAGGAAAAAACAAGAACACAGGTAACGGGAACTTTTGGAGAAATTTCCGGAGCACTCTCCGGACTTTCCGGAAAGAGCGTGCGCGGATACGAGATCCACATGGGCAGTACCGTAGACAGTGAGAATGTCAGACAGCCGGAAAGCAGAAGTGACGAAAAAGGCTATGTATGCAGAATACAAAACGAAGCAGATGGCAGTGTAAAATACGACGGAATCTTTTCCGGTAACGTATATGGAACCTATGTTCATGGCATTTTTGACGAGGGAACGCTGGCAGAGACACTGGTTGGTATCCTGGCTGAACGGAAGGGAGTGGTGCTGGATACCGGACAGATGATAAGTTACGGGCAGTTTAAGCAGATGCAGTATGATAAACTTGCAGACGGTGTGCGGAAATCCATGGATATGGAAGCAGTGTATGCGATGCTGCGGGAAGCTGCGATTTAAAACAGAAATGTTGTTACTGGAACGAGGTACGAGTGAACAGTAACGAAAATGCGCAGTGCATAAAGAGGAAAAATAATGGAATTTAAAATAGAGGAACCGGATAAAAAAATCAGGCAGGAAATCAAAGCAAACTGGGATCGTGTGGCAAAACCGCTGGATGGTCTGGGGGAGTTTGAGGGACTTCTCGCAAGAATCGGTGCAATCCTTGGGTCGCCAGAGATTGATATTGCGAAAAAAGCAGTGATCGTCATGTGCGCAGATAATGGCGTTGTGGCGGAAGGCATCAGCCAGTCCGGGCAGGAGATCACGGCAGCGGTGACAGAGAATCTCGGAAAAAGAAATACTTCGGTCTGCAAAATGGCGCAAACAGTTGGCGCAGAGGTTTTTCCGGTGGATATCGGTGTGAACACCGATCAGATTTTTCCGGGAGTCATCAGCAGAAAAGTAAAAAAAGGTACAAATGATTTTCTGCTAAAACCTGCGATGTCAGAGAGAGAAGCCATGCAGGCGGTCCGGGTTGGGATGGAACTTGTAAAAGAGTGCAAAGAAGCTGGATATACGCTGCTTGGTACCGGAGAGATGGGAATTGGCAATACGACGACAAGTGCAGCGATGGCAGCAGCTCTGCTTTCCGTTCCGCCGGAGATCGTGGCAGGGCGGGGCGCCGGATTAAGTGATGAAGGGCTTGTCAGAAAAAGACAAGTGATCTCAGAGGCACTGGAAAAATATCAGTTGAGAGAGACTGAGCCGATGCGTATTTTATGCTCGGTCGGCGGGCTGGATATCGCAGGGCTTTGCGGTGTGTTTTTAGGTGGTGCAAAATACCATATGCCGATCGTGGCAGACGGTGTCATCAGTGCGGTGGCAGCGCTTACAGCAGAGCGGCTTTGTCCGGGAACAAAAGAATTTATCATTCCCTCCCACAAAGGAAAGGAACCGGCTTCGGAACTTTTGATGCGGGAGCTGGGGCTTTCTCCGGTTCTGGATGCAGGACTTGCATTAGGAGAGGGAACGGGGGCAGTCATGATGTTTTCCCTGTTAGATATTGCCATGAGTTTATATGAGACAGGGGCTACTTTTGGCGATTTTAAAATTGAGGAGTATCACAGGTTTTGATAAAGTCAGTGTGAACATATTTTTTACATGTGACAGAAAGGTGCAGTTATCAGGATGATCACATTGGTGACAGGGGGAAGCGGCAGCGGAAAATCTGCATATGCAGAAAGCCTGCTGTATTCCTGCGAAGGAATCAGATATTATATTGCGACCATGCAGATTTATGATGCAGAGGGCGAAAAAAAAGTAGAGCGGCATCGGAAACTGCGGGCAGGAAAAGGGTTTCTTACGATCGAAAGCCCGATGAATGTAGGAAAAATCCAGTTTGTAGGTGCTGGAGAATCAGGGCAGGCGCAATACCGGCAGGAAGCAGAGAGGAAAGGGCAGTGCAGCTCAGAAAAGAAATCGGCACTGCTTGAGTGTATGTCAAATCTCACAGCAAACGAAATGTTCACGAAAGACGGCATGAAATCCGAGGAGGAAGTAGTTGAAAAAATTGTATCTGAGATACAGACTCTTTCACAGAAACTCGACAACCTTGTGATCGTCACGAACAATGTATTTGAGGATGGTGTAATCTATGACGCCGGAACAATGGAGTATTTGAGAGCACTTGGCAGGATCAATGCAGCACTTGCGCATCTGGCAGACCGGGTGGCAGAGGTCGTGGTTGGAATTCCGGTGGAGCTGAAAGGATGAAGTTATGAAATTATTAAAAGCGATGGCAATCGCATTTTCCATTTATTCTAAAATCCCCGTGCCGCAGTTCGAGTGGAAGGAAGAGGACATGGAGTATATGATGTGCTTTTTTCCGTGGATCGGTGGGGTGATCGGACTGTTTTTTTTCGGATGGGCGGTGTTATGTGAGAAATTTGCGGTAGGAAATGTCTGCTATGCACTGATCGGTGCGGCAATTCCGTTAATGATCTCCGGTGGATTTCATGTGGATGGGTACATGGACACGATGGACGCATTTCATTCGTACCAGAGCCGGGAAAAAAAGCTGGAGATTTTAAAAGATTCCCATATCGGTGCGTTTGCGGCGATCATGCTGGCTCTTTATTATATGATCGATATCGCAGCAATTTCAGAAATACATACCCAAAAGGCAGTGTCTGCGCTTGCAGCCGTATTTTTTCTGGCGAGATGCTTTAGTGGGATTGCAGTTATGACATTGCAGCCGGCAAAAAAAGAGGGGCTTTTGTATACCTTTGCTTCCAGTGCACAGAAAGTCAGGGTAAAAGCAGCCTTATATTTTCAGGCAGCGCTTTGTGTGGTACTTATGCTGCTCGTATCCGGATGGTATGGAGCCGCGGCAATCGGGGCGGCGCTGCTCAGTTTCTTTTATTTTAAAAAGAAAAGTTACAAAGAGCTTGGTGGTATCACAGGTGACACGGCCGGATTTTTTGTGACAGTCTGTGAGGCGGCTGCGGCAGCTGCGGTTGCGGTGGCCGGATATTTCTTGTAACTTTTAAAATAGTATTCGGCAGAAGGGGAGAAAAAGCATGCAATTATATATCGGAGGATATGCGCAGGGCAAGCTTGCCTATGTGCAGGAAAAACTGAAAGGGCAGAAGGTACCGGTTGTAAATGACCTGCATCTCTGGGTGAAACAGCTTTTACAGGAGGGAAAACCGGCGGAAGAGATCGTGCTGCAATATTATAAGGAGCACCCGGATTGTATCTTTATCTGCGATGAGATCGGCAACGGCATTGTACCGATGGAGAAGCAGGAGCGGGAATACAGGGAACGTGTCGGCAGATTATTGATCCGGCTTGCAGAGGAAGCGGAGACAGTGGAGCGCATCATATGTGGAATGGGACAGAAGATAAAATAAAAGTAAAAATCACATGGATCAGACATGGCATGACACAGGCGAACGGAGAACACCGTTATCTTGGAAAAACAGATGAACCGTTGTCTGAAACAGGAATCCGTCTTTTGCAGGAAAAAAAGAAGGAATATTTTTCCAGTCCACCGGAATTTTTGTATACATCTCCGATGAAACGCTGCGTTCAGACAGCGGAACTGCTTTTTGAGAGGAATCCAATTCTGATCCCGGAATGGAAGGAGATGGATTTCGGGCAGTTTGAGGGAAAAAATTATGAGGAATTAAAGGACAATCCCTGCTATCAGAAGTGGATCGACAGCAATGGAACACTGCCATTTCCCGGTGGAGAGTCAAGAGAGCAGTTTATCCGGCGTTCCATGGAAGGTTTTGACCGTATGATGTCTGATATTTTAAAAAGATCAGAAAAGAACACTGGAATACAAACCGACACAGATTCGCAATATCTGAAAAGTGATCGTGGAACAGAAATCCCGGTCACGGCCGTAGTGCATGGCGGTACGATCATGGCGGTGTTAAGCAGTCTTACCGGAGGAGAATATTTTGATTTTCAGGTGAAAAACGGGGAAGGATATGAAACTGTGCTGGAATGGATCCAGGGCAGATGGAAGATGACAAGTCTGACTAAGATAGGATGTGAGAACTCAAAAAGTGAACATTTACAATAGATAAGAAAGGAAATTAAATCATGATTTATCATATTGCCGCCATGCTGGCGGGATTTCTCATGGATCTGCTGCTTGGAGATCCTTACTGGCTGCCGCATCCGATCCGTCTGATCGGAAATTGGATCAGTTTTCTGGAAAAGAGACTTCTCGGCAGCAAAACAGAAGAAAAACATACCACACCGGAGCAGGAACAAAGGAGAGGAATGCTGCTTGTACTTGCAGTTTTGAGCAGTACGGTGTTTGTGACGGCTGTGCTTTTACTTGGCGCGTACAGGCTGCATCCTTATCTTGGTGCTGTGATCGAGAGCATTATGACCTACCAGATCCTTGCCACGAAATGCCTGAAAGTGGAGAGCATGAAAGTCTATCAGGAGCTGAAAAAAGGGGATATTGCGGCGTCACGGAAAGCGGTATCCATGATCGTCGGCAGAGACACGGAATGTCTGGATGAGACAGGCGTTGCAAAGGCTGCGATCGAGACTGTGGCAGAGAATACTTCGGATGGCGTGATCGCACCGATGATCTTCACAGCGATCGGCGGTCCAATCCTTGGATTTTTCTATAAAGCTGTCAATACCATGGATTCCATGGTAGGATATAAGAATGACAGATATCTGTATTTTGGCAGAACTGCGGCAAAACTGGATGATATCGTAAACTACATCCCGGCAAGGATCAGCGCACTGCTCATGGTGGTTTCCTGTTTTTTCTGCGGAAAAGAGTTTGACGGAAAGCGGGCATGGTATATTTTTAAGAGAGACCGCTACAAACATGCGAGCCCCAATTCAGCACAGACGGAAGCGGTGTGTGCAGGTGCCCTTGGAATCAGGCTTGCGGGAAATGCAAGCTATTTTGGCAAAATCGTGGAAAAGCCTTATATCGGGGATGCAGAAAGAGCGGTGGAGACAGAAGATATTAAGCGTGCAGACCGGTTACTGTATGCGACGGCTATCTTGTGTGAAGCAATCTGTCTGTCGGTACTTTGGATCATCCTGCTTATTTCTTAGGACAGAGAGGAGGAGAGAAAATGCGTCCGGTCATACACGGAGGAGACATCTATCAAAATGAAATAGAACTGGATTTTTCGGTCAATATCAATCCTTTTGGAATACCGGAAAAAGTGAAGGAGGCAATGCAGGAATCTTTAGAACTCTGTGAGCATTACCCGGACATTCATCATGCAAAACTGATCGAAAAAATCGGAGCGCACTATCACATCCCGGAGGAACACATTTTGTGTGGAAACGGAGCATCTGAGTTATTTATGGCAATCGTCCATGCAATCAAACCGGGAAAAATTGTGATACCGGTGCCGTCTTTTTATGGTTATGAGAAAGCTGCAAACGTGACAGAGGCAGAGGTTTCCTATTACGAGATGAAAGAGAGGGACGGTTTCTGCCTGACCGAAGCGTTTCTGCAGGAATTGCAGGAGGATGTGGATTTATTATTTCTGGCGAATCCGAATAATCCGGTTGGCAATACAATAGAAGACGTGCTGCTGGAAAAAATATGTGACAGATGCCGGGAAAAAAAGATAACCGTTGTGATAGATGAATGTTTTCTGGAATTTACAAGGAAAAAGGGATTTTTTGAAACACATTCCATACAGGAATACCCAAATGTCATCCTTGTGAAGGCTTTCACAAAATTATATGCGATCCCGGGTGTGCGTCTGGGCTTCTTATTCTGTGGCAGCCAGAACAAGGCAGGGCAGATTTTCAATCAATTGCCGGAGTGGAACATCTCAACAATTGCGGAGGAAGCAGGACTTGCGGCATTGGATGAGACGGAATACTGTAACAAAACCATTTCATACATTGGAAAAGAGCGTGCATATCTAACGGCGGAACTGGAAAAGCTGGGAATCAAAGTCTACCCCGGGGAAGCAGATTTCCTGCTCATAAAGACAGACGATCCCTTATACGAAAAGTTATTAAAGAAAAAGATTCTGATCCGGGATTGCAGCAATTATAGAGGATTAAGCAAGGGATACTATCGTATTGCGGTAAAAACACATGAAGAGAATGAAAAATTAATCGCACAATTAAAGGATACAATTTGAAGAAGAATCTTATGAAGCGTTTCGCAATCACCCATATCAACACTGCAGGAAAGTAAGGAGCATCAGTATGGAAAACATAGAATACGTCAGACCACAGGATATCGAAAAACGAAGCTTTGCCATAATCTCAAAAGAGCTGGAGGAAAAAGGAATCGTTCTTCCAAAAGAGCAGGAGCTTGTGACGAAGAGAGCCATCCATACCAGCGCAGATTTTGATTATGCAAAGACCATGACTTATTCCGCCCATGCGGTCGGGATTGCAAAAAAACTGATACAAAATGGTGCAGACATTGTCACCGATACAAACATGGCACTTGCCGGCGTGAATAAAAAAGAACTGGCAAAATACGGAGGAGAGGCACACTGTTTTATGGCTGAGGAAGAGGTGGCAAAGATTGCAAAAGAGCGCGGTGTCACAAGGGCAGCTGTGAGCATGGAAAAAGCAGCACAGATAGAAAAGCCGGTGATCTTTGCCATAGGCAATGCGCCGACAGCATTGATCGAATTATATGAAATGATACAGAGCGGAAAATACCGCCCGGCATTTATTATCGGGGTTCCGGTTGGCTTTGTGAATGTGGAGGCTGCAAAGGATCTGATTTTAAAAACAGATGTACCGTATATTATCAACCGGGGAAGAAAAGGTGGCAGTAACATTGCAGCGGCAATCTGCAATGCACTTTTATATGAACTTCGAGATGAAAATTAAATGTAAATTTAAGTAATAGATTCGCTGGTCTGCTGAGTTGCCGTGCAGATCATAAGAAAATCATGCAAGAGTGGATGAATGATGCGATATGGATTTACAACAGGAAGCTGTGCGGCGGCTGCCTCGAAAGCAGCAGTATATATGCTTCTGACAGGAAAGTTAAAACAAAATATAACAATACAGACACCGAAAGGGATTCTGTTTCAAACAGAGATACTTGAAACTACAAGAAGTGAAACAGAAGTTACCTGCGCAGTACGAAAAGATGGTGGAGATGATCCCGATATTACATCCGGGACACTCATTTTTTCCACAGTGTGTTATGCAGACGGGGAGAAAAAAATACCGGGGCAGAATAACAGACAACTTTCAGGCATTCATGTGGAAGCGATGCAGGAGAAACGGGCAGTCATTTGCATTGACGGTGGCGAGGGTGTTGGCAGAGTGACAAAGCCCGGATTAGACCAGCCGGTCGGAAATGCAGCCATTAATCATGTGCCGCGGGAAATGATCGAAAAAGAAGTGCAGGAGGTATGCGCATTGGCAGATTTCTCCGGAGAACTTCATATCACGATCTCGGTGCCCGACGGAGAACGTTTGGCGGAGCAGACCTTCAATCCGAGGCTTGGGATCGTCGGGGGAATTTCTATTTTGGGAACTTCCGGGATCGTAGAACCGATGAGCAGTCAGGCACTTCTTGATACGATTAAAGTGGAATTGAACCAGAAAAAGGCAGAAGGTTATGGGATCGCCGCTGTTTCGCCCGGTAATTACGGGTTGGATTATATGAAAAAAACATATGGTTACGACCTTGACCGGAGCGTAAAGTGCAGTAATTTTATCGGAGACACCATTGATATGGCAATCACCACTGGATTTGAAAAAATGCTGCTCACAGGACATATCGGCAAGCTTGTGAAAGTGGCAGGAGGAATCATGAACACACATTCCAGGGAGGGAGACTGCCGTATGGAAGTGCTTACCGCAGCTTCTGTGAGAAATCAGGTGCCTTATCCGGTTTTAGAGGAAATCCTGCAATGTGTCACCACGGAAGAAGCAGTCAGGAAACTGGATGCCTGTGGAAAAAAAGATGCTGTGATGCAGGAGCTGCTGTCAAAAATCATGTTTTATCTGAACAAACGGGCGGCAGGAAAAATGCAGATCGAGGTTATCCTTTACTCCAATGAATTTGGAGAGCTGGCAAAGTCCGCTGGGGCAGAGAAGTTTTTACAGGAATTAATGTGATTTATTAGACAATTGCGAAACTCTTAAAAACCTAAATTGAATTTATATAGGAAAGGAAACAAAACAATGGTTTATTTTGTGGGAGCAGGACCTGGAGCGGCAGATCTTATCACGGTACGTGGAATGCGTCTGTTAGAAAAGGCGGATGTGGTAATTTATGCGGGTTCGCTTGTGAATCCGGAACTTTTATCTTATTGCAAAAAAGAGTGTGAGATACATAACAGTGCATACATGACCTTAGAAGAGGTACTCGCTGTCATGGAAGAGGCAGAAAAACAAAAGCTTACGACCGTGCGGCTTCACACTGGGGAACCGAGCATTTACGGAGCAGTGCGGGAACAGATGGATCTGCTGGATGAAAAAGGTATTTTGTATGAAAGCTGTCCGGGAGTAAGCGCCTGTTTTGGAGCTGCAGCTTTGTTAAATCTGGAATATACTTTGCCGGAAGTGTCCCAGTCATTGATCATTACCCGCATGGAAGGCAGAACCAAAGTGCCGGAGAGAGAGAGCATTGAGAGTTTTGCAGCACATCATGCTTCCATGGCAATCTATTTAAGTACAGGAATGCTGGGAGAACTGGGCAGACGGCTGATCGCAGGCGGGTATGGGAAAGACACACCGGCGGCGATTGTATACAAGGCGACCTGGCCGGAGGAAGAAGCGTATCTGTGCACGGTGGAACAGTTAGAAGAGACGGCAAAAGCGCATGACATTACAAAAACAGCGCTGATCATCGTGGGAGATATTGTGGCACATCAGCATTATGGAAAATCCAGACTGTATGCGCCGGATTTTGAGACGGAATTTCGTAAGATAAAAAAATCAAGGGAAAAAGAATGAATATCAGTATCATTACGTTTACAGAGAACGGAACAAAACTAGCAGAAAAAATCAGACAGGCTTTTGTGAACACGAAAACGGAAGAAGCAAAAAACCTTGGATTATCGCTATCTGACTGGACAAGACAGCAGTTTGCAGAGAAAAATGCCATCGTTGTAATTGGAGCCTGCGGCATTGCAGTGCGCATGATCGCACCATTTGTGTCGGATAAGCTGAGTGACAGTCCGGTGGTTGTGGCAGACGAGGCAGGGACGTTTGTGATTCCACTGCTTTCCGGGCATATGGGAGGCGCCAATGAGCTTGCAGAACAGATTGCAGGACAGATTGGCGGGATTCCGGTCATCACAACGGCAACCGATGTGAATCATACGTTTTCTGTGGATCTGTTTGCAAAAAAATGTGGTCTTTCCATTTATAACCGGGAGGGGATCGCAAAAGTCTCAGCCAAAATACTGGATGGAAAAACGCCGGATATTGTGATCTCATCAGAGAAAACAGACTTAGAGCAGGGAGTACTCGGATTGCAGCCGAGAGAATATATTTTAGGAATCGGCTGCCGCAGGGGAAAAAGCTTTGAAGAACTGGATGCATTTATACAAAAGTGGCTGGATCATGCAGGCATTGAAAAAAGACTTGTGCGCGCAGCAGCTTCCATTGATCTGAAAAAAGAGGAGGAAGGCCTGCTGAGGTGGTGCATGGCAAACCGGATTCCGTTTTTAACCTATTCCGCGGAGGAGTTAAAACAGGTAAAGGGAGACTTTCAGGAGTCCTCCTTTGTGAAAGAAAAGACAGGCGTGGACAATGTCTGCGAGCGGGCTGCAATGAAAGCGGCAAACGAAGAAGGAACTTTCATTTTGCGGAAGCAGGCAGAAAATGGTATGACGATCGCAATTGTAAAATACGACTGGAAATTGGAAAGAGAACTGGCAAAGGAGTACAGGATCGATGAGCAGTAAAATTTATATCGTGGGAATGGGACCTGGAACCGGGGACATGATGACTCCACAGGCAGATCATGCATTGTGCGGCAGCGATGTGATCGTCGGATATCCGGTGTATTTAAAATTATTAGGTGTTAAATATCGGGAAAAAGAATTTTTATCCACACCGATGAAACAGGAAGTCAGACGCTGCGAGATGTGTTTTGAGGAAGCAGAAAAAGGAAAAACGGTTGCGATGGTATGCAGTGGGGATGCAGGCGTGTATGGAATGGCATCCCTGCTCTATGAGATGTCGGAAGCGCATCCGGGATGTGAACTTGAGGTGATCCCGGGGATTACAGCGGCAAACAGTGGGGCGGCGGCGCTTGGAGCGCCACTAAATCACGATTACTGCGTCATCAGCTTAAGTGATCTTATGACACCGTGGGAACTTATCGAAAAAAGGCTTGCGGCAGCGGCGGTGGGTGATTTTTGCATGGCGATTTATAATCCATCCAGCCACCACAGGGCAGATTATCTTAAGAGGGCCTGTGACATTTTACAAAAAAACGATGTGGAGCCGGAGAGAGCCTGCGGATATGTGGAAAACATCGGAAGAGAAAACACAGCCTGTGAAGTCTGCACACTCGCAGAATTGCGGGAGCGTCAGGTGAATATGTTTACAACGGTATTTATTGGAAATTCCAGAACAAAAATCATAGGTGGGAAACTTATCACACCAAGAGGGTATGTGCTGCCGGATCCGGCGGTTTAAAGTATGCCGTATTTTAATTTGCATGTGACAATCGTGTAAACAGGAGAAAGAAATTCATGAATAGAATTGTAATTTTTTCAGGAACAACAGAAGGACGCATGTTAGCACAGACATTGTCTGAAAATGGAATCCAATGTATTGTTTCCGTGGCAACAGAATATGGTGAGATCGTCATGCCGGAGATGGAAGGAGTTACGGTTCATAAAGGCAGGATGGATCTGGAGGAAATGCAGAAGTTCATCACACAGAGCGAGGTGGCAGCGGTGGTGGACGCAACGCATCCGTTTGCAACGGCAGTTTCGGAAAACATCAGGGAAAGCCTGAAAAATACGGAGATTCCATATATCCGGCTGCAGAGGGAGACTTCGGATATTGCGTTAAATAAGGATACAATACAGGAAAATCACTCAGATGTGATACTGTGCAGTGACGCCACAGAATGTGCAGACTTCTTAAGCTTCACAGATGGAAACATCCTGCTCACGACCGGGAGCAAAGATCTTGCCACATACAGTCAGAATGAAGCATTAAAAGACCGCCTGTTTGTCCGTGTATTGCCGGGATTGGAGAGCATATCTCTCTGCGAGCAGAACGGCATCTGTGGAAAACAGATTATTGCGATGCAGGGTCCTTTTTCATTGGAGATGAACCGCGCACTGATCAGACAGTTTGATATAAAGTATCTGGTCACAAAGGAGAGTGGCAGAACCGGGGGATTTCTGGAAAAAATAAAAGCTGCCGGGGCAGAAGGGATCACTGCCTGTGTGATCGGCAATCCGGAAAAACAAAACAGTGGTGATACATTTACACAGGTGTGCAGAAAAATTTCCCAAATTACAGGAAAAACAATAAAAAACCAGATCGCCCTCATCGGAACCGGTATGGGAAATGAGCAGACGCTCACGATGGAAGCGGCAGAAAAAATCCGGGAAGCAGATTACATTTTCGGAGCAGAACGGCTGCTAAGGATAATAAAAAATGAGCAGGCAGTCCGTTATCCCTATTATCTTGCAACGGATATCATCCCGGAACTGGACCGGTTATCTGGTTGCGGGGTAAAAGTGGTCATTCTTTTTTCCGGTGATACCGGTTTTTACAGCGGATGCGGGAAACTATATGAAACACTGAAGGGCAGAAGTGACAGCAGTGTGCGTATCTATCCCGGAATTTCATCGGTATCTTATTTTGCGGCATTGACCGGGTACAGTTATCAGGATGCGGCTGTTTTAAGTATTCATGGACACGGAGCGGAGACAGAGTGGATCGGAAATCTGACAGAGACTATTCGTTTTTCTGCGAAAACATTTTTGCTGATGTCCGGAAAAGAGGATGTGCAAAAACTCGGCAGACTGTTACAGAAATATCATTTGCAGAACTGTAAGGTACTTGCAGGTTTCCAGCTGTCCTATCCGCAGGAGAAAGTTTTGGCATTAACGCCGGAAGCATGTGAGCATGTGGAAGAAACCGGATTGTATATATGTCTCATCTTAAATCCGGATGCAGAAAAAAAGGCAGTTACCTGTGGGATGCGGGATGAGGAATTTTTGCGGGATAAAGTTCCGATGACGAAAGAAGAGATAAGGGCGTTGTCCATCTGCAAATTGCATTTAAAAGAGGATTCCGTCTGCTATGATATCGGAAGCGGAACAGGTTCTGTCGCAGTGGAGATCGCAAAAAGAAGTGGGAAGATCCGGGTTTTTGCGATTGAAAAAAAGCCGCTTGCACTGGAACTGATCAATAAAAACAGAGAAAAATCTGCATTGTCCAATCTTCAGGTGATCGCAGGAACGGCGCCGGATTGTCTTCAGACCGGGGAACGGAGTGAAAATCCGACACATGCGTTCATCGGTGGAAGCAGTGGCAGATTAAAAGAAATCCTGGATGTTTTGTATGAAAAAAATCATGCAATGAGGATCGTGATCAACTGCATCAGTTTAGAGACAATCCGTGAACTGACATTGCTGGAAACAGACAGCCGTATTACGGATCTCGAGATCATCCAGGTGCAGGTATCCCGTGCGAAAACAGTCGGCGGTTATCATCTGATGCAGGGCGAAAATCCAATCTACATCTGCTCTTTTGATTTTACCGGGGAGGTATCTTAAATGGGATTGAAAATACCTAAAGTTATGATCGCTGCGGTAAAAAGCGGCAGTGGAAAGACAACCGTCACATGTGCTTTTTTAAAACAGTTAATATGCAGGAAAAAACATCCGGTGTCCTTTAAGTGTGGACCGGATTATATTGATCCGATGTTTCATGAACAGGTGTTAAAAATTCCATCCAAAAATCTGGATACATTTTTTTCGGATGCATTACAAATACAGGCATTGTATGAGATGGAACTACCGGGGCATGATATCGCAGTGTTAGAAGGTGTTATGGGACTTTACGATGGACTTGGCGGTATCAGGGAGGAAGGTTCTTCTTACCATCTGGCTAAGACACTGGATGTCCCGATTATTCTGGTAGTGGATGCGCGTGGCATGGGAAAATCTGTGATTCCGCTTATTGCAGGATTCTTACAATATGATGAGAAGAAGCTGATCAAAGGTGTGATCCTAAACCGGACAAGTAAAATGTTTTTTGATACCATTGAGCCGTTGATCGAAGAAGAACTTGCGATAAAAGCACTGGGATGCATTCCGAATGAAAAAGAACTGACAATCGGCTCCAGACATCTGGGTCTGATCCTGCCGGAAGAAATGGAAGAACTGAATTTTCAGCTGGAAAAAGCCGGACAATTGCTGGAAAAATATGTGGATGTTGATGCGATGATCGGGATTGCAGAAAGTGCTTTGTGGGAAAAAGAAGAAACAGTAACAGAAGAAGTAAAGCCGGAAGAAAAAGAAAATTTAGAAGAAAAAGCGTATTCTGGGAAAGTTACAATTTTTTCTCAGGCAATTTTCAGTGGAAAAAAAGAATTATATGACAGAGAGAACTCCGGTACAAATACAATACCGCCCCGCATCGCAGTAGCGAAAGACGAAGCATTCTGTTTTTATTACCGTGACAACCTAAGAATGCTGGAACACTATGGAGCAGAGCTGGTATTTTTTTCACCGCTGCATGATGAGAAGCTTCCGGAAAACATTCATGGCATACTGTTAGGCGGCGGTTATCCGGAATTATACGCCAGCCAGCTTGAAGAAAATGAGAGCATGCGGAAATCAATCAAAGAAGCGTTGGAACAGCAGTTACCTTCCCTGGCAGAATGTGGGGGATTTATGTATCTGCATGACACGCTCACAGACAGGGAGGGAACAACTTATCAAATGGCAGGTGTGATCCCGGCAGAGTGTCAGTACACGGGAAAACTGGTACGTTTTGGTTATGTGGAAGTACAACTGCCGCAAGGGCTTACGGAGAAGGGAACAGCAGAAATGCCGGAGCCGGAAAAAATAAAGGCGCATGAGTTCCACTATTTTGACAGCACAGCGAATGGAGAGGATTGCATTGCCACAAAACCGGTGACAGGAAGAAGCTGGAAGTGCATTCATGCATCGGACGATCATTTCTGGGGCTTTCCACATCTGTATTATCCGTCAGATCCAAAGTTTGTGAAATGGTTTTTGGAAAGAACAGAAAAACACATTTGAGATTGCAAAAAAAACAGGGGTGTGCTAACATGGATAAGGCTTTAGACTGCTATATCATTCATGCGGTTTGGAAGCGTAAAAAAATGACAGTTTCATAGAGAAGACAGTTGGTGCCAGCCGGTTTTGTTAAGACCAGACTGGTTAAAAGGGAAACAGGTGTGATTCCTGTACGATCTCGTCACTGTGATAAGGGAGTGCAGATTCTTTTTCCGCATGGAAAGCCACTGGTGCATGGCACTGGGAAGGCAGAATCTGTATGAGGATCTTTCAGCCAGGAAACCTGCCAATCGTCTGGTACAGGGAAATGAATTCCCAGATCACGAGTAATTGGTCGTACTGTTTAGAGGGCTTTCTGACAAAAAGCCTGATTTTCATTGACTTTTTACTCCGTTCAGAACATCTGACCGGAGTTTTTTATTGTCTGTTTCCGTAAGGATTGGATAATAAATTTTTCTTTGTGTACAGATCTCTATGAAGCAGAAGTAAATCACAAAGAGGAGAAAAAAATGAAGAAAAAAACACTTGCACTTGTTCTTGCGTTTACAATGACAGCAGTTCTTTTTACAGGCTGCGGAAGTAAGAACGAGACAGAGACAACACAGACACAGACAGAAACAGCTGCTGAGACAGAGAGTGGAGAGGTCGATGATCAGGCCGCAGCAGACGAAGTTGCAGCACTCATCGATGCCATCTATGTGCAGACTAGAAATGAGAACACAGATGAGCAGTGTGCAGCAGCAAAAGCAGCATGGGACAAGCTGACAGATGCACAGAAGGAACTTGTTGAGGGAGAAAATGCTGACCCGGATTATTTCGGAAGAGATACAGGAGATGCATCCAAGGATGATCCTTTGAATGCGGACGGAATTGGCGAGAACGAGCTCTTAGTTGTAAGCTTTGGTACATCCTTCAACGACAGCAGGGCAGAGGATATCGGTGGTGTGGAAAAAGCACTGCAGGAAGCAAATCCGGACTGGTCTGTAAGAAGAGCTTTCACAGCACAGATCATCATCAACCATGTACAGGCAAGAGATGGTGAAAAAATTGACAATGTAGAACAGGCGCTCGACAGAGCAGTAGAAAATGGTGTAAAAAATCTCGTTGTACAGCCAACTCATTTAATGCATGGTGCAGAGTATGATGAACTCGTAGATGCATTAGATGGATACAAAGATAAATTTGAGACAGTTACGATCGCTGAACCGTTACTTGGCGAAGTTGGAAGTGATGCAGCTGTTGTCAATGAAGATAAAGCAGCCGTTGCAGAAGCTATCACAGCAGAGGCAGTAAAGACAGCAGGTTTTGATTCCTTAAAGGCAGCAAAAGAAGATGGTACAGCATTTGTATTCATGGGACATGGTACTTCCCACACTGCAAAAGTAAGCTACAGCCAGATGGCTGCCCAGATGGAAAAATTAGGTTATGACAACGTATTCATCGGAACAGTGGAAGGTGAGCCGGAAGAGACAGCATGTGAGAACGTGATTGCAGCAGTAAAAGAAGCAGGATACACAAAAGTGATCCTTCGTCCTTTAATGGTCGTAGCCGGAGATCATGCCAACAACGATATGGCTGGCGATGATGATGATTCCTGGAAGAGCCAGTTTGTTGCAAGCGGTAACTTTGAAAGCGTTGACTGCCAGATCGCAGGACTTGGTGAGATCGATGCGATTCAGCAGATTTATGCAGCACATACCAAAGCAGCCATCGATTCTCTTGGGGATATCGCAACAACAGCATCTGCAGACAGTGATGTCCTTGCAGATGGAACCTACTCTGCAAAATTCGATACCGACAGCAGCATGTTTCATGTAAATGAAGCATATGACGGACGTGGAACACTTACGGTAAAAAACGGAAAAATGACACTCCACATCGTAATGCCATCCCAGAACATTGTAAATCTTTTCTTAGGAACTGCAGAAGATGCACAGAAGGATGGAGCAAAACTGATCCAGCCAACAACAGAAGAAGTTACATACTCTGATGGTTCCAAAGAGGAAGTATATGCTTTTGACGTTCCGGTAGAAGCATTAGATCAGGAGTTTGACCTTGCACTGATCGGAACAAAAGGAAAATGGTATGACCATAAGGTCAGTGTTTCTGATGCAAAAGCGGAGTGAGCTGGTGTAAAAAACAAAATAATATATCTGTAAGTGGAAGCCTGAGATATGGATAACATATGGAAAGGAGCGGTTTGCAGATCATAAAAGAGACGCACAGATTGTTTAGATGAGAGACAATCTGTGCGTTTTTGTTATGATTTTTGATAGACATGCAAATTTGAAATATAAATTTGGAAACAGACATTTCTGGTCGGAGGGATATTACGTATCTACTGTAGGATTGAATGAAG
>QWCN01001797.1_pt1 | contig 33518 bp, 25 predicted proteins | sample 1972711 | NCBI WGS metagenome assembly QWCN01 (sample SAMN09866707, study PRJNA288562) | Human gut metagenome isolate term1_stool, whole genome shotgun sequencing... | isolation source: gut | host: Homo sapiens | place: USA: California
TAATTCCAGCTTTGCGTCACGAAATCGGTAACGCACATCGTCCCGAAGGAATGATACAGCACCACTGTTCCCGTCTTTCCGTCCGCCGAGAACGCCACGCCGTAGCCGTTCGTCGGCTCCGTACCGATAAGCCGTACAAACAGGCCTTCCTTCGTCCAGCCGAGATAACATTCCGCATTTCCGTTCATCCCGAAATTTTGTGCCAAACGACTCATAACGGGTAGCTCGAAACTCTTTTCCACTTCCCCCTTCACGGCGTCCGCAATCGAAATTTCCGTTTCGTAAACCGCGTCGGAACCCGCCGCGCTCACCGACATTCTCAAAACGGGTCGGTCGAACACACAGCTGAGCGAATACCTCCCGTCGGCGGAAAGCGTCGTTTCCGCGTCCCCTATTTTCACCGTCGCGCCTTCGACCTTTCCAAGCGAGGTAATCGTCCCTTTCACCGTCTGCGTGATCTTATTTTTCTTCGTCAGAAGTTTCGGCGTGACGGTGAGCGTCCCGCCGTTCAGTACCCGCATTTTGTCACGCGGAACGGAAAACTCCTGTTCGCCGAGCAGACTTTCTCCCGTCGCCGTCAAGACCAAATCCCTGTTGGCGTCTACGTTCTCCATCACGAAATTACCGTTGCGGTCAGTCGTCACGCCTTCGTCGAACGTCACGCCCGCAAGCGCCTCGCCCGTAATATAGTCGACAGCCGTCCCCTTCACGGTGACGTCCGGCATCTTATAGTCGTAATACTCGTAAAGCCGATTGTCGCCGCCCCAGACAATATACGTATTCGGCGTATTGAAATGGTGCGTGTCGCCCTTGTACCACCACTCCCGTTCGATCATGGAATTGCTTGCGCTCACTCTGTCGCAGGAACGGAAGGTGACGCCTACGGGACTGTCTTTTTTCAAACCGATCTGAGTATAGGGCACGACGAGTTCCACGCCGAAGCCCGTTACGGTCTTTCCGTCGTCCGCATAATGCAGAGAGGCCTCGTAATCGAGCACGCCGCTCCACGCGCCCCAGGTACCCGCGACGTTGGCGCCGCGGCGGAAACAGTTGTTGCCGAACGCCGTGACGATAAAATAGTAATCGTCCGACATGGGGACGACGCCGCCGTCGATCGCCGTACAGAGATTGACGAGAATGTTGTCCGTCCAGATGGCGGGATCGCCGTCTTCAAGGCTCAAATAGGCCACGTCGTCGTCTTTCACCTCGAAGCCGAAATGAAAGCCCACGTTTCCCCGGAACATTTTGATGATGGCCCGCTTCGAGTGCACGTAATCGGCGGTATCGGAAACGATCGCGCCGTATTCCCCGCTTTCGGCGTCCGCGTCGTTCCAGCTTCCCAGGGAAATGACGTCTTCCCCCGCCCACCGTTCGTCGTCGAGAAACCCGTCGAGCTTCACGTCCGCCGAAAAGGAATTGGACGGGAAATCGAAATCGGAATTCCCCTCCGATTTATTCGGCTGAAAAACCGAATACCCTCCGTTTGCCCCGACGGCGCAGCCCGCCGCAAACATACTTGCCGACAAGAATATTCCCGCCGTAAGCAGCAAAGTTCTCCTTTTCATTCTTTTCCTCCTTATGGATTCTTCCCTTACCCCTTTATGCCCGAAATGGCAAGAGATTCGACAAAAAATTTCTGACAGGTCGTAAATACGATCAGCATGGGAATACTCGAAATCACCGAGCCCGCCATCACCATGTTCATGTCCATCAAATTGTTCTGCTGTTGCTGCAAAGAGAGCAATTGAAGTTGCAGCGTCTTTACCTCGGTTTTGTTGAGATAGATGGACGGAATGAAATAATCGTTCCAGGTACCCACGAAGGCAAATACGATCTGCGCGCTGAGCGCGGGCTTCACCAGCGGAAGCATGATGGCGAAAAACTGATTGAGATATCCCGCGCCGTCGATTTTCGCAGCTTCGAACAGATCGGTGGGAACGCCCTGCATATATTGGATAAAGAAAAACGTCATCAAAGCCCCGCCAAAGAAATTCGGAATTATCAACGGCCAGAGCGTGCCCACGAATCCCAGCGACTGCCAAATCTGATACTGCGGCAACATCAACGCCGCATAGGGCACCATCATGCTGCTGAGAAGGACCAGCAGCAATACCCGCTTGGCGGGAAGCACGAGCTTTGCGAATGAAAACGCTCCCATTGCCGAAACGACGGGCGGAAAAAGCACCGCAAAGACGACGAGTACGAGAGTATTCTTGATCCCTGTCCAAAGGTTGAGTTCTTCAAAGGCTCTTCGGTAAGCCGTAAAATTAGGATTTTTGGGAAATATCCGTTCGGGATAGGTAGAGATCTCTATTCCCGTTTTAAAGGACGCCAGCACCATCCAAAGATAGGGGAAAATCGTCGTGATCGCCGCCAGACCCAAAAGCGTATAGATAAGAATTTTGATTCCCGCAGACGAAAACGGCGTTTTCTTTTTGCTCTTTTTCTCAATTTCTCCCATGGCGTTACTCCGAATAGACCCATTTATCCGACAGCTTGAATTGCAGGACGGTGATGATCATCACCGCAATCGCCAGCAGAACGGACGCCGCGCTCGCATAGCCGTAGCGATAGTTGTTGATGCCGTTGTCGTAGATGAAATATACGATTGTCTGCGTCACGCGCGTATCCGCCAGCAGCTGCGTATCCATGAATGCTTGCAGTCCGCCGATGACGGAAGTGATGAGGTGATAGAATGTGATGGGCGTCAGCATGGGGACGGTGATGGCCAGAAATTGCCTGATCTTTCCCGCGCCGTCGATTTCCGCCGCCTCGTAATAGCTGGAAGAGATATTCAAAACGCCCGCCACGTATAAAAGAATTACCCCGCCGATTCCGCCCCATATGTTTTTTAAAATGAGCACCAGCCGCGGATAAATCGTACCCGAGGTGATCCCCAGCCAATTGATGTTTTCGTCGATCGCCCCCATCGCTTTGAGCGCGACGTTGATGATCCCTTGCGTTTCGTTGAACATCAATTTCCACACCAATGTAATCGCCACCGTTCCCGTCACGGCGGGCAGGTAATACACGACCCGGAAAAAAGTGCCGCCGCGAAAACTCTTCTGACTGATCAAAGCCGAAAACAACAGTCCCAGCAAAAGATTGACGGGAATGCTCAACATGATGATCAGCGTGTTGAGTATCGCCTGGCCAAATCCGAGCATCGTGAGTTGATTTTTGAACAAACTGATATACACTTTAAAGCTGACGGGAGAAATTTTGCCTTGAAGCGGCATATAATCGACGAGGCTGTAAATGACGGCGACGACCAGAGGAACCGCCGTAAACAGCGCAAAGCCTATAAACAGCGGCGCCACGAAACCGAGCGCGGCAAACTTTTCTCTTGTCTTCAAGCTGCTTTTTGCCATAGTCTGTATTTTTCCTTATTCTACGATGATTCCCGCGATTTGATTGGAGTGATCGAGATACGACTGCATCTTCGGATCGTACGCTTTCAGCCGCGCCCTGATATCCGCTTTGTCTTTCAGTGCGTAAATATCCGCGATCTCCGTATTGAGGGCGGTCAGCCACGAATTTTCAAACGTGTGATAATGCGGCCGTACCTTTCCCCCGATCTTATCCCCGCCCGCTTTTCCGAGCGCCGCCTTCGTATCCCCGCCGAAGCCGTCGACGATGTCGCAATACACGCTGCGGTTTTGAGGCCAAAGCGCCACGGAATCGTCCTTTTCCGATAAAAAGGTCTGCGTGTCCAAAGCCATCGATTTTAAATTGGGAATCAACTGACCGCGCGCATAAAAATCCTTCTGCGCGCTCTCGTTCAGACTGAGATATTTCATCAGGGCAAGCGCCGCCGCGGGCGACTTCGTCGACTTGCTGATCGCCAGCCCTAACGTGCCGATCCAAGTGGTGCTCCTCGCGTCGGCATTTTCCCCGTTATACGGGACGGGAAGCAGGCGATAGTTCATCTTCTGCTGATGATACATGGGCGTGAGATAAGGCCCTACCCAGCAGAACGCCGCATTCCTCGCGAGAAACATATTTTGCGCAGAATCCCCCGTGGATTTGGGCACGACCTTGTACGTATACATGAGATCCCAAAGCCATTCTATCGTTTCGCAAAATTCGTCGCTCGAAATCGTGCTGTGCATGGCGTTTTCATCGAAATAATCGGCGTTGTTTGACCAGATTGCACTGCTCAGTTCGTAGTACGGAATAGCGTAAAACTTATCGTTATTTTTTTCCATACCGAAATAGCTTTGTATCTTTACGCAAATGTCCGTAAACTGTTTCCAGGTGAGAGCGTTGTCCGAGTCCGCCAGCAAATCCGCTTCTCCCTGCGTCAGCTTCCCGTTTCTCACCATTTCCTCTACCATATCGACGTTATACATCAGCGTCCACGGACCGATGTCTTTGGGCAGACAATACAAATCCGAGCCTTCCGAAACGCCCAGCGTTTTTTTCGCGCGGTTATACGAATACCAGTCGACCGCAGTCGACCAAAGGGAGGAATATTCTTCTTCCGTAAAGCCGTTGCTGATGGAAAGAAGCCTTCCCGAATCCACCCAGGGACGGAATTCGTATTCGGGAAGATAGAAGAGATCGGGCATAGTTCCCGAAAGCCGTCCCGTGAGCGTACTCATATACTGCGTCGAATCCTGCGTCGTGATGCTCACCGTGATATTCTCGTTTTCATCCATGAATTTATCGATCAGCGCCGTATAGTTGTCCACCTCGTCCTTCGCGCCCCACATCATGAACTCTATCTTGTATTCCCTGGCGGGATCCAGCGTAAAATCCGACGCCTCTATATTGTCGTCGCCGCTCCCCTGGCTGCCCGTAAAGAAACAACCGCTCGCAAAAATCAGATTGAATCCGAAAAATATCGCCATCAACAGTTTGCCGGTCCTTCTCATTTTATAATCCTCCTTGTTCTTTTCAAATTCATTTTATCATATCGCACTTACACTTTCAAGCCACATTTTTAAAATACGCGCAATCTTCATTTAAACTTCGATATCCATCGAAGTTTAGGGCAATTTTCTTGACTTTATAAAACGGCGCGCGTATAATGAAAGAAAAGAAGCCGCGCGCTAAAAAAGGAGAACGCTATGCCGAAAGATTTTTTCGCCAACAGGGATTTGTTGCTTCAAAAAAAGCTCACCCTCACGCTTTGCAACGACGAGCATCTCGAACGGGTAGCCAACGCGCTCAACGCACCCACGAGAAGAAAGATACTTTCCCTGCTGACGGCGAATTCGTACACGATACAGGAAATTGCAGATCGGCTGAATATGTCGCTGTCCAACACTTCCTTTCACGTAAAATTTTTACAGAAAGCGGGGTTAGTCAATCTCACGCAAAATCACTCGAAACGGGGAAACGAAAAGATCGTCGCGCTGGAAAAGCATTGTTTGGAAATTTTATTTATAAACGAAGCGGAAAATTCTTTTCCCTCCTCTTCCCACGCGTTCAGCACCGAACTTCCCGTAGGCAGTTTTACTCTTTTCGATATCGTCCCTCCGTGCGGGATCGCTGACGCGGACGGGAATCTCATCGGCGCCGAGGCTCTTCCCGATATTTTTTATAACTATAAACGGATCAAAGGAGAAATCATCTGGTTTACGGAAGGGTATCTCGAATATCACGTTTCAAACGCCGCGATTAAGAATAAAGTGCTCGAAGCCCTGCAAATATCCTGCGAAGTCTGCTCAGAATGCGCCAATTATAACAATTCCTTCAAATCGGACATCACCTTTTGGATGAACGATAAAGAGATCGGGACGTACACCTCTCCGGGGGATTTCGGCGGACGCAGCGGCAAATATACGCCCAAGAGCTGGCCGGCGGCGTCCACGCAGTATGGAATGCTGGTACAGATAAGAATAGACGAAATGGGCGTGTGGATCAACCAGGTAAACGTTTCCTCGGAGATCTCAATAGACGATTTCGCCTTTATCACCAAGGAAAAATGCCTGCGTTTTAAGCTCGGCGTCAAAAAGAACGCCAAATATGCGGGAGGCTTAAATTTATTCGGAAGAAATTTCGGGGATTTCCAGCAAGGCATCCGAATTTCCGCCACCTATTTGGAGCCTTAAAAATTTTCCCCTTTCGCATACGACGGACAAGTGTTCGGCAATCGGAACTGTAATTTAAAATGCGGAATCAGAACTTTTGTCCGTTATCTCATAACAGTCCCGCCTCCTACGCAAAACGGCTCTGCGTCCCTGCGGGAAAGTTTTACATACGCAATACTATTCATCCCATAAAATCCTTCGACAAAATACATTTACTCCCTATAAAAAGCGACAAAAACATAACGAGCGTTTCGTCCTGCGATAAAGAGATACACTTTGCACGAAAGCTCATAAAATATCATGTTTTACTTGTGAATAAAAAGCCCTCGGCAAAGCGCTTTGCCGAGGGCTTTTTATACGTATTTTGCTTTCTCTCGTCCCGAATTTCCAAAGGCGAACCACGAGTCGGAATAGGGCGAAAGCACCGCCGCGTTTATCGATATAGTACGAAGTCGCAGAAAAAGAAGTAGGAGGAAAGCGACGCAAGCGCGAAGAAAGTGTATCCGGACGTTCTGTGCCACATATCGGTTGATCAATTAAATTTCTGTGCGTCCATACTCGTCTTATGCGCAGCCGCTTTTCCCGCCGCCTTGCCGATTATCTTCATCGCGGCATTGTTGTAATGTCCCGCCGCTTCGGAATTGAGCCAACGCTCCTTTAAAGAGAGCCGTTTCGAGATATCAGTCAGCAGCAGAAAATCGGGATCTTCCCGGCAAACCTTTTCCTGCGCCCGCATAATCGCTTCGTCATATTTCTTCTTCCCGTAATTCGCCGCAAAATATCCCACTTCTATGATCATAAATTTATCGATGCCGAGATCGCGCTTCAAGTCGTTCTTCAATTCTATTAGTTCTTCCGCATAAATTTCAGGACTTGTTCCCGCCAAAGCGTCGCTTTCTCCTTGCAGCCAAACAAGATATTTTTTATCGATGTTACCGCTCTTTTTTTCGGCGGCAACGGCTTTACGGGTAAGTATTTCGTATCTTTCTTTTCCCTCCGGCGCTCTTTTTATCCATTGTTTCGCCACTGTTGCGCCTTTTGCCGCGTGAACGGCAACGACTTTGCGTTTCGATTCGGCAATATACGCCTGCGCAAAGTACGGCAGCAAAGACCCGTGTCCCAAATGCGACGCAAGCAATAATTCCCCGATGTTTTCGCCGACGGGATTTTTAAGCGGAAGCAAAGAATCCGAAAGCAGCCTGTATTCTTCGGCTCCTTCGACGGGATTTTCGAAAATCGCCGCTTCCGTCTGTCCCTGCATATTGCTTTGCCCGCTGAAAATGAACATATCCGTTTTTTCCATTTTCTTATTCCTTCAAGCGTCTTCTCTTTTCAGTTTTATCTCGAAAAATCTTGCCGCGAACTCCTCCGCAAAGCGGACGGTAAGTGTATTTCCCGAAACGGAAAAATCAGAGGGCATATTTTTCGGATATTCCACCGACGCCGACAAAATCGTTTCATCCAGCGGTATTTCCGTTACTTTTTCACCGCCGAGATTCCACACCGCCAGATAGAGTATCCCGTCCGCCGTAAACCCGCCCGCCACCGTCTTTTTTTCAAAATCGGCGAATCCCAAAGGAAAGCAGGGGAGCGCCCGTTTTTTGAGCGGAGTCAATTTGTCATAGCAGGCGATTCCCTCTTTAATCAGTTCCTTTTTTTCCTCGCTCAAAAGCCCTATGCGGCTCGCAAGATGCATTCTGCCCATAAACGAGTTGATCATATTCATAACGATCTGCTCTTTGCCGATATTCTTTTCCACCCAGCTTTCGTCGGGAGCGAAAAGGTCTTCGGGTCCGCCGTTCCCTGCGACGGGATAGCTCCATACCGCCGCCTGTTCGGGCAATACCGCAGACAAAATATTCCCAGCGATATACGGATATTTTTTATAGTCGATCTGATCGGAAGTCGATACGATAGAAAAATGTTTCAGCGTTTCATAATCCATTCTCATGCCGCCCGAGGAACAGGTTTCTATCAAGATCTCGGGATAAGCAGCCCGGATTGCGTCGATCCATTCCAAATAGGCTTTGCGGTCCTCTTCAAGGCCCTCGCCTAAACTTTCCCCTTCGGCGCCCGTTCCGATCCCCATATCCTGATTATAATCCATCTTGATGTATTCCGCGCCGTACTCTTCCACCATCCGCCGAATCGTGTCGGTAAGATAATCGACGACCTTTGCATTTCGGAAATTCAAAAAATACCGTCCCATCGTACAGATTTTTTTTCCGTAACGATGCAAAAAACAATCCTCGTCGTAATAGGCAAGCATCTCCTCGCACTGATAGCCGACCACTTCCGGCTCAATCCAAAGCCCCGCTTTCATTCCCAAAGAGCGAACGGCGTCCGTCACAGCTCTTATTCCGTGCGGAAATTTCGTTCGGCCTTCTTTCCATGCCCCGACGCGGGGATAAATCTCATCTCCCGAAACGTCGTCGTGCCAGCCGCAGTCGATCACGTAATATTTTACGTTAAACGAAGCTATTTCCGAAAGGTACTTCCATGTGTTTTCTTCCGCGGGACTCTCCCAGGACAAGTGCATATATTCGTTGAAGATGACGGGCAAATTCTCGTCCGCACGATTCGTCCCGCGTATTGTGCGCCGATATTTCGTCATCTCGCCGATAACGCCGTTTAGGCTGTCGGAAACGCTTATAGCGACCTTTACCGTCCGATAGCTCTCTGCTGGCATCAGCCTTTTATACCATCCTCCGAAAGTCCCGTTCGCGCCGCCCAGATATAAATAGATACTGCCGTTGTCGCTGATTTCGTAATACCAGGAATGATTGCTTTCGATTTGAAACATCGCGTATTTCCCGCGGTACGACAAAATCCCCTGCGGCAACTCCTCTTTGGTGGACCAGCTGCCGACATTGGAACAAAAAATTCTTTTCTGACTCGTCGGGCGGGTCTTGAACAGACCGAGATCGTATAAAAAAGCCTTTCTCGGCTGACATTCGCCGTGGTGACTTTGCAGGAATCTGTAAAACTCGATTTCCGCCGAATTTTCCGCGCCTCCTAAAAAACCCGAATAGACAAACGAGGATACCTCGTCCAATACAAGGGCGCCGTCGGAGATATTTTCGACTTCCGTATAGACGCTTACGGTGTTTCCCAAACGGGCAAAATGCGTCCTCGTTTCCACGAGTTCGCTCCGCTGTACGATAACGAGCGAGTCCTTCGCAAAGCTATGCGAAACGTATTCGAGTGCGGCGGATTCCGAAGAACAGATCATTTTGTTCCCGAAATGGCTGTCCCGATTTTCGCCCGCCACGTTTACCTCGGTAAAAATCCCGGCCGAATCCGAGCCGTCGACGGCGCAAAGACGAACTTTTTTACCGTCTGTCCTGAATTTCAGAAACCCGAACGTAAATTCCATATGGTCACCTCGCATGAAAAATTTTCAATTTTTTTCTTCAAAGCTCAAAGGATACTCCATGACGTCGGTGGCGTTATGACAAAGCAACGCGGAGATTTTCCCGTTCAGCGTCGAAGCGGGCAGACGGCGGCTGTCGGATACCAACGATATGTAATGATTCCCAAAATATCCGTCCTTCCCGCCGCCGTAAGGCAAACGAATGGGTGCGCTCCAATGGAGCAAATCTTTTCCCGTACGAAATTCGGCATAATCCGCCACAAAGGAATTGATATCTTTACAGTTCCGATTTATTCGCGTGGAAGTCATGACATAGAGATCCAATTTCTCCGAATAGGCGATTTTGGGATGCCACGCATATTTCACGACGGACGTTTCCCTGCCGAGATTCCCCGCTTCGCAAAAACTGCCGTTATAGTACTTGACGAAGTCGCCCATCGTGCCGTCGGTGCGGATGCGGCTGCGCGCGTAATATGCGTCGCAGCGCTTTGCGTTCCCCGTATCTTTTTCTATCGTCAGAATATTATAAATAAGATAGAGAAACCCGTCCTTCCGATTGACGAACAAAGTGAAATCTCCGCTGCCGAGAGAGATCGTTTTTCCCCTTTGACCGATAACGTTTATTTTATCGGGATTGTAACGCTCGCTGAAACAGACCTGCTGCGAGGTGACGACCCACCGGGAAAAATCCCACGTCCTTCCTTCGTCGTCCGAATACATCAGCCCGATATGCCTAAAATCCGAATCGAAACGGGGTTTTTCGCAAAGTCCCCAGGAATCATAGCCGCTGCCCTGTCCGTTCCAGCCCGTTTCGTTGTGAAAAAAACAAAAAAAGCGATGCGTTCTCGGACAGATATATAAGCCCATCGGCCATACCGATCCCCTGGATAGGATCCCCTCCGGGTACTTTATCCCATCGAAAGCGGCGCCCGCTTTTCCCGTATGAAAATTCGTATGCGCGGGATACGCTTCACGGAGGTCGGAAAAACAACTGCCTTTAAAGACGCCGATATGGCCGACGTGCGTATGCCCGCTGATCGCCCACAGCGTTCCGTCGGAATCCCGATACATCGGCAGCGTTCCGTCCTGATAAATGTCATTCTCGTTGGAAAAAACGGTTTTGCTCCCTTTTCCTATGCCTATTTTATATTTTTTTAAAATATTCTCCATTGAGCCACCAAGTTATAAAATTTGCCGCGGCGTTCCCGCCGCTTTGCCGTTTTATGCCGCTGTGCTATATATTCATAAAAATCGTTGAAATCAGCCCCACCAAAAATCCCGCCAGCTGTCGTCGGGTGAGCTTTTCCTTAAAAAATAATAAAGAGAGCAGAAGCGTAAGCGCCAAGCTGATTCCGCAAATCGTCGAAAAGATCAGCCGCGCGGGAAGCAGTCCGACGCAGACCATCACCAAAAAATTCAACACCGCGTTTGCGATTCCGTAAACAGCGGCAATCCACCCTCCCTTTCGGAAATTTACAGCGACCGTTTCTTTGTCCCTGCGGGCGAAAATATACACCGACACACAGCTGAAAACGAACACGACCGCCATGGCGATCATCATAAATTCACTTTTATAGAATCCTTTTTTTTCCGTCTGCTGATAAGTCTGCAAAATCGACAGCGTTCCGTTCACGAGCATCGCCGCGAGCGCAAACGCGATCCATTTTCCTCCACTCCGCTTTTTTGCCGCGCCCTCTTCCGCGCTCTTCGTTTCTTTTTTCTTTCCGATAAGAAACACCGCGATCATTAAAAGCGCCAGACCGACATAAAAAAAGGCGCCGGGATAGGAACGATAAAAAATCAAGCCGAATAAAGTCGGAATCATCAGCGAATACGCTATGATGAGCGAAACGAGGGATACGTATCCCGACGCAAGAGCGCGCAGCATAAATACAAAGTACAGACAATAACAAACGCCGTACGCCGCCCCCATCCCCAGCGTCAACCAGTCGAACGCAAAAGAGAATCGGCCGTATATCCAATAAAACAGAAAAACCATGACCGAAACGATCAGCGTATAGCAAAACGGATTCGTTCGCTTGACCCTGCGGTTGTAACATTCCCCGACGACGTTGCAAACGCTGTTGAGTACCGCAGCCAGAATCATCGCCGCATATCCCATATTCCCTCTTTCTTCCTTTTTTCAAAATAATCAGCCGCCCCCTTTACAAACGGGAGCGGCTTTCCGTCTTTTCTTTTCCGCCGTCCGCGACGGCTGCCGCCTTATTTCAAAAACATGAAGTCGTCGATATAGAACGTGCCGATTTCGCTGGCGGGGGTGTAGGCGAAATTAAAGTAAATTTTTCCGACGTGAGAACAAATATCGTCGAAATCCCCTCTGCAAACGCCGTTGATCGTCATATCGATCACGACACGCTGCCAGGAGCCGCCCTTTATGGTCTGACCGACGCCGCAGTTAAACACATCTCCTCCGTCCGTCTTCCAGATCTCGATGCCCTGACCGATCGCCACATCCTTTTCAAAATACGCCCAGAACGAAATATATCTGTATCCGGAAATATCGATATGATTTTCGTCGTAATTCCCGTTTTGCCAATAGCCGTTGTATTTCGTTCCGTTATCATCTCGTTCCAGCAAAGAATTCGGCTGCAAGATAAATCCGTATGCGCCGTCGGGCGTCGAGCTTTTTATGCTCATGTCGCCGCCGTGCGCCTTCTCATTAGACGCGGTGAAATTCCCCACGCCGTCCCCGTTGCTCTTTCTTTCGAAATCATCGGCGAGCGCGCCTTCCAAGGTCGTTACTTCCAGTTTCTCCGCGCCCGGAACGGAAGCCGAAGCCGTTTGGGTGGCAGGTCTTCTCGCCTCCACATAATACGTCGTCTTTCCTTCGAGTCCGGAGAAAATGCCCGTGCTCTGCCATTCGCTCACGCCGGCGCCCGACGCGTCCGTCAATCGATATTCCGTATCCTCTTCCGCGACGATCGCAAATCCGTCGTCCATCACCATCGTATTCGTATCCAGAGCGGGGGCAGTTTCGGGCACGTCCGTCCTCTGAGGCAATATGACTTTAAAAGCCGCGTTCGCAGTGGCGGCCTCGTAATTTTCGGTCGCCGCCGCAGTCGCCGTTACGATATACGTCCCCGCGGCCGTGGGTTTTACAGAACTCGCCGCATACACGGTATCCCCCGTCCCCTCGTAGAGATAGGTGACTTCGCCGCCCGAAAGGTTCGTTTTTACCACGGGAGATACGTCCGTTTGAGAAACCGTGTAATCGTCCATCGAGATCACAAGACTGCCCGCCGCCTTTTCGACGGAAAACGCCGCTTCCGCCGTCGCGGAGAGGTAGTTCTCCGTTTCCGCCGCCGTCGCGGTCACTTTGTAACTGCCGACGCCGCCGGGCTGCTGAGCGCTCGCTTCATACGCGGTTGTCCCCGTGCCCTCGTAAACGTAACTGACCGCGCCGCCGGAATTCCCCGACACCGTCGGAACTACGCCCGTCTGTCCGTAAGTATAATTCGGCATCGAAACGGTAAAATGATTCTCCGCCTTTGCGATGATCAAAGACACGGTAGCCGTATATTCGTTGTATTTGGAATCCCCCTCGAAGGAAATGGTGACGGAATATTTCCCCGCGTTCGTAGGCGCGGTTTCGCTCTCCGTATACACCGTCCCGTCAATTCCCGCATATTTTACGGTAAATTCCACCGACTGTTCGCTCGTCGTCGTCACGGCGACGGGCGCTCCGTTGTAGACGGCGTTCACGACGCCTTCCTCTGCGCCCGTAACGGTCGCGACAACGTTTTGCTTTTCGGCGGTGCAGGCGGCCGTCATTCCCACGGCAAGGCACGCCGCCATCAACAGACACAGCGTTTTTGTTTTGTTGTTTTTTGTCATCTTTTTTCTCCTTATTCCTCTATTTTTTACCGACGCAGTCCTTCCCGACGGAAAGAATTTCGTCGTGTAATTTCTTCCAGTTTGCATCTCCCTCTTCCTGTCCGAAAAGATGATCCAGCCCGATATTTCCCAATTCTTCCACTTCACGCGGAAAGGTGTAATAGGTGAAACACAACAGCCCGCCGGGATTCTTTTCTTTTTTGAGAAGTTCGTAACAGCCGTTCAAATGTTCCAGACAGTGCGCCTCGTCTTTATCCCCCCGATAATTCATGACGCAGGGAATATACCAGATCCTGACGTCCGCTCTGTTGCCGAGCCGCTCTTTCATTTCGTCCGCGATATGTTTGTACTTCCAATCGAATTTGTGATACATATCGAACGCCACGTCGGTGAGATATCGCCCCGCTTTCTCCGTAATCGGCTGAATGTTCCCCGTCGTCCAGATATCGGGGGCGACGCCCGCGACGGAGAAGCAGCAAAAGATTCTCTTTCCCTTCCACGCGCCCGCAAGGTATCCCGTCGCCTTTTCAAAATCTTCCAGCGAAATCCCGTTTAAAAGCGGCTCGTCTATATAAAATCCTTCGATGGCGTCGTCGCAGCCGAGCGATTTCAAAAAAGCAATTTTTTGGTCTATGATTTTTTCCCAATCCTTCACGAGCACGCATTTCACGGAATACTCTTCCCCCACATCCACCATTTTCTGATAGGTGACGTGGCGGAAAATCCACGTGAAAAACGCGACGTATAATTTCTTGCCCTTTTGCGCGATCTCTTTCGCCATCTCTACGGAAACGGGATCCTCGGGGTTCCCTTCCGAAAGAAAAACGTCGACATAATCGCTTTTCAATAATTCTTCGAACACGTCGGGATATACGTTTTTAGCCGTATGAAAAATTCCGAAATTCATTCTTTTCTCCTTATTATTTCAAACCCACCACGCCGATTGAATCGATAAAGACGTTTTCAGGTTCCCGATCCGTCAACAGCGTGATCATGTGCATATGACTGAGCGTATATTCCGGCGTCGAGGTGATGCCGCTGAACAGGGACAAATCGAAGGAAATCTTCGTCCACGTATTCTTTTCCACCGCAAACGACTGCGAGGTGCCGCACCCGCCCCAGGTATCGGCAATGAGCCACGCGCTTAGCGACAATTCTTTATCCGAATAAATCCAGAATTCGAGTTTGATACAGTCCGCGATCGAATAGAGATTGGAAGAATTTGCGGGATAAAGAAAATCCGAAAAATAATTCTCGCTCATATACTTTCTTTCGTTGTCGTTGTATTTGAACCTGAATTTTCCCGAATACGCGCCGTCGTGCTTGACGATTCCCGACGGTTCGTAAGAGGAATAGACGGGAATTTGTCCCTTTTCAAAATCCTGAACAATGATCGTTTCGTACTTTTTGACTTTATAGGCATACGGGGCTTTTTGCCCCTCTTTCAGCCACACGTATCTCGCGGCACCTTCCGCTACGATCATATCCGTCACGTCGATTTCCGAATTTCTTTCGTACGGAAGATAATCGATTCCGTTCAGGGACACGGCATACCCTTCCACGTCGAATTTCACCGTTTTTTTGTCCGAAGAGTAGTCTTCCGTGATCAGATCCGCCGCGATCATCGTATCGGTCGCTTCCGTAATGGCAAACGCGACGATCTTTTCGGCGGCTTTCCGATAAAGGCTTTCCCCGACGGAAATTTTCGCGGAATATTTGCCGATTGCCGACGGCGCCTCCTTCGTCCAATCCTCCGTTCCCTCTTTGGCGTATTCGCAGACGAGATTGGGAATATACGCTCCGATCGCGGGAGAGTGCGGCGCGGCGTCGTAGATAAACGTCTGATTGTCGGCGCAGACGATCTCCGTTTCCGCCTTGACGAGCTTTCCTTCGTTTGCCGCGTTGATTTCCGCGGCGATTTCCCCGATTTTTCCGGCGAGGCGGGTCCAGGGAACGAAGTCCACGCCGGGCGTCACCTGCGTCCCGTCGTCGTTGTAAAATTTATAATAATACTTTTTCCAAGGATTCTTTTTATCCTTCCACGTCATAAACTCTTCCGTGGTCGTATACGCCATATCGCAAAATCCGATATTGCCGATATTTTCCACTTCCGCGGGATAGGTGTAGGCGTTATAAAGCATCATGCCCATCCCCCCTTCGGCTTTTTTCACGACCTCCCAGCATCCTTCGACGCTTCCTATGGCGTCGTCCTCGGTCACTTTGCTCGCGTAATTCATCACCATGGGCACCGCCCAGTAATTTTTATCCATGCCTTCGAACATTTGCGTCATCTCGTCCCATAAGTCGAGATAATAATCGCCGAACGCTCCGTAAATGTCGAATCCGATGTCCGTGATATACTCTCCGCCTTCCCTCGTCAGCCGATCTTTTCCCGCTCCCATCGCGTATTCCGTACTGATTCCCGCCGCGGAAAAGATCACCATGAATCTTTTGTCGGGAAAAGTTTTCATAAACGCTTTGCTCGCTTCGTGCAGATCGTTGAGCGGAACGCCGAGCAGCAACGGCTCATCCACGTAATAACCGAGAAAAGCGTCGTAATAATTTTTCGAACAAAGCGTTTCTTTCATCTTGTGCATACGCACGTAGATATCTTTATACACCGTATATCCCGCGGAAGCGCTCCAAAGATACGTGGAGTCGAAAATGAAGAACCTCTTTCCCTTTTCGTAAATTTTGTTGCAATAATAGTCAAACTGCGTTTCGTCGGGAATTTCCACGCGGCTCATCAAAAATACGTTGAACAGATCCCCCTCTACCGCGTCCTCGAATTTTATCTGATTTTTTACGTCGTCGATTACGGGCGTGATATGATACATTCCCAGCATCATCCGCTCGTCCGTATACTCGTTCGCCGTCTTTTCGGCAAGCGGCTTTTTCTCGGGGGGATCGTCCGTTTTACAGGCGGCGGAGAAAAAGCAAGTAAAAATCATCATCAACGCCGCAAAAAATGCAATTGTTTTTTTACTCATTTCACACCTCGACTCTGAAATTATCCAGATAAATATTGATTCCGCCGCACTCCTTATATCCCGTGCTGTCCACGAAATAGAAGCTCGTAATCAATCGGTCGTCTATCTCCGTCCATGCCTGCCCGCCGAGCGAGAGAGTGGAACCGCCGAAAATGTATCCGCCGAGTACGCTCTCGTAATTTTCCCTCGTCACCGTGACCGTTTCCCATCGATTGGACGCGATCTTCTTCGTGAGCGTGCCCTTTTGCACCTCTGCCGCCCCTTGATCGTTCCAATTGTAATAGAGCACTTTGGCGAGATTGAAAGAACGGTTTTCCGAATCTTCTATATACACGTCGAAGCTAAACGATTTCGTCAGGGAAATGTTTTGCAGAATGTTGTTTTCCGTGAGATAAAACTGCGGTTCTCTCGCCGTGCTGCCGTTCACAGATTCGTCGGTGACTTCTATCTTGACTTTTTTGGTCGCGTTTCCGCCGATATTCTCCTCGGACAACTTTACGGGCGATACCACGCCGTAGTAATAATAGGTGCTGCTGACAGCGGAAACGTCCCCGTCCTCAAAGTCGTAAGCCATCCCTTTCTTTCCCTTTTCGAATACGCCGAGTTTGAGCGAGTACGTCGCAAATTCCTTGGTCTGCGCGTCCTGCGCGTAAAAGGAAAGATTATACAGTCCCTTTTTCATCGGCGTAAAGACAAGCCCGTTCGTTTCGACCTTTTTTCCGCTTCCGTCCGTCACCGTGAGAGAATATTTGACGTCGCCGTCCTCCGCGACTTTTCCCTTATTCCAAAGTACGGGTCTGAAAGAATCGGCGTTATAGACCGTTTCCGCCTCTCCGTAAGGGAGCACCGAGTCCCGCGCATCGGTGTCGGGATTGAATTCCAGCTGCGGCCGGACATAGAACTTCTTGATGACGGAATTGTGGATGCCGTCCTTTTCGTAATAGAGCGACAGCGTGTGCCACCCCTCCCTTGCGGGCGTAAAGGAGCCGCCGTTGACGACCATATTCGCGCCGTTGGAATCCTTCACCCAGAGCACGGAGCTTTCCTCGCCTTCCAATAACGTCCCGTCCAAGCCGAAGACCCGGAAATCTATCCGATAGCTTCCGTTCAAGGCAAAACGAACGCCCTCTCCCGTCGCCGCATTGTAATCCGTAGTGGTGATTTGCTCGGAAAACGCCGCTTCTTCGACGTCGCCGTCGCGGTAAATCCGCAAATCGTCGAAATACAGTGCGCCGTTTATTCTGTCCGCGGCGTTATCGACGCCGTATACGGTGAATTGATTTTTCTTCCAGTCGAAAGACGAGGAGAAGGAATCGGTATAAAATACGACCCTGTTCCAAAGTCCCGAACGCAGGAGCTGTCTGTTTAGCAGATCGCCCGAACTGATGAGATAGAGATCGCTCCCCACGTCGTTATAGACCCAGAAACTTAAATAGTGTATTCCCGATTCGCTCGCTTTTGCGTACGGGAACTTTTCCCCGAAACAGAAAGAGGGAAAGCTGACGCTGTTGATGATGCACGACAGGGAAGTTCCCGTTTGATCCGGCTCGTATTTGGCGTACAGCGACGAACGTTCAAACGACAGTCCCGACACGTCCGCGGCACAGAACAGTCCCGCGCTCTCGTCGCGCGAAAAATCGGAAACGAGTCCCTTTGTTCCGCTCGCCCAGACGTATTTTTCGTACGTTTCCGTATTCTCGACGCCATGGTCGCTTTTGGAAACGACGTACTTCAACGTATAGCACCCCGCGTCCCGCGGCGTAAATTTTCCGTCGGCAAGAGGGACTTCTTCCCCCAACGCATCGAATACCTGCGTTTCCGTCCGCGCGCCTTCCAGCGCATTGTCGCCCGTGGGATCGAGCAGCGTAAGTCGGGGAACGGAATAAGGCTTCCCGACGACGGCAAGTTCCGTATTCGTATCCGCCACGGCGACGAATTTCAGGCGGAAACTGCCGTTATACCTTCCGACGAATCCGTCTTTTTCGTAACTTGCGGTCAGCGTGTATACGCCCGCTTTCCAGGCGAGGAAGGAATTATCCTCTATCTCGACGGGAAAACCGTCGCAGTCCGTCACCGAAACGGTCGGCTTTGCATCGAACAATTCCGAGCCGTCCGCGCCGAGGACTTGAATTTTCGGTATTTCATACGTCCTGCCCACCGCGCCGTCGGGCAGATCCATCCGTCGATTGTTATTGTCGGCGTCGACGACATACAGTTCCGTTTCGCCCGTCATTCCCTTTTTATATACGCGAACGTCGTCTATATAGACGTCGTAATCTAGCGGCGCGTTGAAATTTTCTCCCGTTCCGCAAAAGATGAATTTTCCGTAAGGCAGATAATACATCATATTGTCATAGAACGCGTCGCCCTTTTCTATCTTGATTTTCGTCCAGGTGTTCGGCTCCACGGAAGACTTGATGTAATATCTGTTTAAGACGACGGAACCCTGATAGTCCCCCTCGTTTACCGTATTGGAAAGACTGATGGGCGAATCGCCGTCCACGTACATCCAAAAGCTGAGATACTCATATTCCGAAATGTCCGTTTGGGAAGCGTTTTCGGAAAAGGCAAATTTGGGAACGGACGCATGAGAAACGGAGATCTTTACCGATTTCTTTCCCGTATTGACAAACTTCTCGTTCTCATTCCAGGAAATCTGCGCGCCCGCAAACCCTTCGAATAAAGCCTCGGACCCTGCCTCTTCAAACCCGTTGACGATGTCTATTTTTTCCACCGGGGGGAGCTTTTCCGATCCGGAACTGTCGCCGTTCCCGCCGCAGGCAGCAGCGCCCAGACAGCTCAACGCACAGACCGCCGCCGCGATGCCGATCATTATTTTTCTTCTCATTTTCCTTCTCCTGTCATTCTTTATCAATACCCCGCCTGAGAGAGCATTCTGTCCCAGCAATCTCTGTACGAGCCCCAATCGGTATCGTAAACCTGTTTCGGAGTTTTACTTCCGTTATACAATACTTCCTCGAAACCGCGCTGATAATTTATGCTGTTCCAATAAGTAATCAAGAGGTTTGCTTTATAGCGGATGGGATATTTCATGTCGTCTATCCAATACCCCACGCCCGATCTTCCGCAAATTTCCAATGCGGAACGCGTAAACGTCGTAAAGCCGTTTAAAAGTTCCTGCGAAACTTCATAACGGAAAGGACTCGCGGCGCCCGAATACTGCGCCATGATCTTCTGCCCTTCGTCGCTCGCATAAAATAACAGAAATTCTTTCGCCGCGGAAATATTATTGGAATAAGCGGGAATCACCGCTCTGTCGAGAGCCGCCTGCGACGAGGACACGAGCAGCCGCGCCGCGGAAATTTCGGCGGTGATTTTTTCGGCCGCCACCGCGTCCTTTCCCGCATACGTCGGAGCTGTTCCCGTTTTTCCTTCCGAAGTCGCGTCGACGTAATCGATCGCGGCCCTCAATTCCGCCTCCGTAATATTCAGTTTGACGGCAAGACGGCTGGTAACGGGCGTTTTCATAAAACGAACGTCGATGTCCTTTCCTTCCTCCCGATACGCTTTTGTGGACTCGTTTTCCATCCAGTCCCCCGTCGGGATAAACGCCGCTTTTCCGTCCAAAAAATCTATTTGAGAAAACAGATGATCGCGATTGAGGGAATCGGGATGCATATATCCGTTATTTTTATTGATAAATCGATCCAATTCCTCTATGGAAACGAGCTTTCCTTCCTGTTTTAAGGCGTTCCAGTCGGGCAAACTGTTTTCGGCGGCGTCCGCCGTTTTCGCCATAAAATAGTTGCGTACGTTGTCCATGCCCTCGTACTGCGCCCACCACGTCGGCCATACGAAAGCCCAATACGCGGAATTGTTGGCGGAAATCAATCCGCTGACCTTTTCCCCGTTTTCCGTCGTCACAGGCTCTCCCGAAACGGAAAGACCGCTCTTGATCTGTTTCAATACGCTTTCGAATTCGTCGGTCGTTCTGGGAATATCCGTGATCCCGAAAGAATCCAGCACTTTTTTGTTGTAGACGAGTCCGTCCATGGGGGCGATCCAGGGAACGGTATACACCTTTCCGTCGTCGGTGAGCTGCGCCTCGTACATTCCGTCTTTAAGATACTCTTTCAACGTCGCGTCTTTCCCCGGGACCTTCGTATCGTATAGGTCGCTGAGTTCGAGATAGAGATTGTCGTATCCGTTCTTGTTCGCCTGTGCGGCAATGTTGCTGAACAAAGGCACCTGCGTAAAAAAGAGATCGATGGTATTTCTCTTTACGGAACCGATTTTAGAGGTAATGGTGCTCGATGAATTATCGTCGTACGTCGGTTCGCATTCGATGCCCGTCTTTGCTGTAAAGGCGTCCATCAAGGGCTGACAATACGCCCTGCCGTATCCGCCGATCGTCCAGTTGATTTGCAGCGCCTCGGTTTCCTTGCTTCCGCCGCAGCCCGCAAACAGGGCCATGCCCGTTGTCGCGCACAGCGCAAGCGCAAGCCGTTTCATAATTTTTTTCATCTTTTATCCTCCTGATTTAAAATATATATTTATCCTTTTATACCGCCCGCTACGGTGTTTACCATGATCATGTTCTGGAAAGACGCGTATAAGACGACGATCGGCACGGTCGACATGATAATCGCCGCATAATAGAGCGGATAATGGGAGCGGATTTCCGGCTGCGACTGAAACAGATATAAACCCGTCGCAAGGGTCGGAAAATCCGGCAGGAACAAGAGCACCGTCATATAGTCGTTCCAATAGCCGATAAAGGTGATAATCCCGATCGCCAGCGACATCGGCAGCGACATGGGGAGCATTATTTTCAGCATGATCGTATAATGCCCAGCTCCGTCCACCTTTGCCGCTTCCGCGTATTCGTTGGACACCCCGCCGTAAAAACCGTGAAAGAGTATAAACTGATAGGCCGTCCCGCCGACGTAAGTGATAAGAAACATCGGAGAATTGATCAGCCCGAGATTGTCGTATAAAATATACTGCTGCGGCAACGCGCCGATAATGGGAATCAGCATGATAAAAATAGTAAGCGTGTAATAAAATTTTGTAAAAGTCGTTTTATATTTTGCGACGGCATAAGCGAGGATATTGGACGCCATAACGCCGATCGCCGTCGCCCCGCCCGCATACCAGACGGTATTGACAAACATGAGCAGGAGGTTAGTTTCTCCGACCTTCAACGCCTTAAACGCGTCGATATAGTTTTCAAAATGCAGGATCGTCGGCAGCGCAAAGGGGTTGTGTAAAAACTCCAATTTTTCCCGCAAGGAAACGACGAACGCCCATCCAAACGTAAAAAGATAAGTTCCGGCATACACAGCGAACACCGTAAAAGCGAAAATAAAAACAATTTTTTCCTTTTTGCCTCTCTTTTTCAGTCCCAGCTTTACCCCGCTTTTCCGAAGAGCTTTATCCATATCAATACTGCACCTCCGTAAATACTTTTCCCGCCAATCTTTTCACGGCAAGCACTATGGGCACTCCGACGAGGGTAAAGATAAAACCCACCGTAGCGGGATAGTACGGCGCCACCTGCGCCTGTACCTGCTGATAAATCCAAAACGACAGCGTATTGGTTCCGTACGCTCCGTTCGCCAATAACAACAGCGGTCCGGAAGCCATAAACAATCCCGAGGTCGTGGTGATCAATAAAGTGCTGACCGTCGGCCAGATCATCGGCAAAATGATGCCGAACAATTCCCTTCCGACGCCGACGCCGTCGATCTGCGCGGCTTCTATCACCTCTTGCGGCACCCTTTCCATGGCGCCGTTAAATAGCACAAGATTAACCGAAAGCCCCGTCCAGATACAGTACGCGACAACAGCGCCCAACGCGTAAGTTTCGTTCATTAAAAAATTGGGAGAGGCCCTGCCCGTGAATAAGGTGTATAATTTTGTAATCGTTCCGCCGAGGGAGGGATTCAGCATAAATTTGTAAAGAGTTGCCAATACCGCCGCGGAGATGAGATTGGGGGCAAAAAATATCACGCGGAAAAACTTATATCCCCTGATTTTTTTAAACAGGAAATAGGAAAAGACGAAAGAGATGGGAAGGATTACGCAAACATTGGTAAAGAAAAAAATAAGCGTATTGCGTAAAATCAAAGGCATATCCACCATAGAGCCGCTCTTTGTCAAATCCTGCCAAAAATATTGCCAATTTTGAAAAGACCACGTCAGTTTTCCGTTCACCTCTAAGCGAAAAGCATTCAAAAGCGACTGGATATTCACGTAGACCCAAAAAACGGCGAACGCGATCATGGGTATCAGAAAGACCGAAAAGAGAAAAAGATGTTTCCGGACTTCTTCACGACTGAATTTTTTTGCACAAAAAATTGAGATTTTTTTATTTTTAGGCGTATTGTCGTTTATCATCCCCGATATATAGACCTCCTTACTTTTTTCGTTTCTTATTATCTCAACTTTCTTGCGAAAAATCAATAGACTATACTAAAAAGCATGGACAATTTTAAGATTATTTGTTATAATACAAATATGGGAAATATAAACGGTCTTTTTACAAATACAATAAAAACAATCCGTATCGGAGGAATTCCGCAAATTTGGTTTGCGCATATCTTTTCCGCGCAGACCTATAACGGCTTGGTCGATTTATTGCCGAACAGCATTGAAATTTTTTATTTAAAAACGGGAAATCTGACTTGCATCGATAAACATGACGCCTCCTTTATATTGAAGGAAGGAAGTATTTTCATCAACACGTTCGACAATATAAAAAAAGTACAGGCCTCGCAATTTCATGAGCATCATACTTTTTCGCTGCTGCTTTCTCCCCCTACGGAGTCAAACAGTTTTTCCTTCACGTTTTCTCAAATCCTTTCGGATGAAAAAATTTGTAGGGACGTTTCCAAATATCTCGATCTGTTAATGGTAGAATATAAAATGAACGGCAACAGTTTAAAGGCTCTCTCTTATATATTCAGGATTTTAGAAATCATAGATACCTATTCTATCATCGTAAAGGAGACCGATTCTTTCGGGAATATACGCTATACCAATCTCGCAAAGAAGTATATTGCCGAAAATATCGATAAAAAAATATCCGTCAATGAAGTAGCCGCAAAGGTCAGCATTACCCCGCAGTATCTTTGCAATATTTTCAAGAAAGTGACGGGAACGACAATCATTTCCTATATCAACCGTTTAAAACTCGAAAAAATAAAAAATTTAGTCATCAATAAAGGAATCTCGCTCAGGCAAGCGGGCGAAAGCGTCGGGATATACGACGAGAATTATCTATCCAGGCTTTTTAAACAATATTATGGAAAAAGCATTTCTGAATTAAAAAAATATCCCGACTGGCGTCTGAGATACGATAAGCGGGAATTTCTTAAATAACGGAAAAGCCCCGCTCTTTTTCGGAAAATCCATATTTTAATCGGCGGATACTTCGCCCCGGAAAGAGCATCTCCTGTTTTCCTTAGCTTTCCCATAAAAACATTAGTTCACTTCTTTCTTTCATTCCGTTATTTTTTTTCAGTTCTTTTCTGCACAATAAAAAAACTGCGAATACTCGTAGTTCTTTTTGATAATTTATCGATTTTAAAGAGGTTGATGGCCTGAAATCCGTGATTACAAATCAAAGTCACCGAATAAACTAAGCAAGCGAATCAACTTATTCTCTCTTGATTTTACGTTCAAGACAAACACTTCTTCGCTCGTTTCGACGTGAGAACACATTTATCGGTTGCGCCCAAATTTTTGAAGCCAATTGTCGCTTATTCACTCTATATTTCTTCGCGACTGTCGTTTAAACGAACTTGATATTACTTTTACAAAACATTTCAAAGCGCTGTTCCACCCCAAAAAGAAGTCTGACTGTCTTTTGTTTCCCGTCTGTTTGCGGTAATATCGATTGCGTTCCCTTCTTTTGCAGGCTCTATTTGATTATGTTGTAGTTTATCCCTTACACGCTTTCTTTCGAAAAAAGTCATAATTACTCTGCCTTCATCGTCTTCAATTTCATTTAAACCTCTATGGAAGAAAAAAGCAAGTCCCTATCGGGGCCTGTTTTTTTCTTATTTGGTTTTCAAGGCATAAAAAACCTCTCAAAAGAAAGTAACAAAGACCATGGAGGGAGGCGGCGTATCCTTTTCTTAATCCGAGAGGCACTAGTCGCCGGCAAAATCGCCGGCAATTGCGAGCGTGAGGCTTTTTCTTGATACAATAGGCGTCATTCGCATGATACAAGTAAACGTTACACTCATGGAATAGGCTTTGCCGTTTTGATATCCTCACGGTAAACTTAGGGATCCAATACTTCTTCTATTTTGGAAAGAACGTTTCCTCGCACAAAACAGAGCGTTTTCCCTCATGATGACGTTTTAGCAAACGCACCGTAATAAATCCCTTTTTATTTTTCTTCCGTCATGATCACATCGATAAAATATGCGGCCGCTGACATCGGAAACCCCGAAAAGATAACCGACGCCACGTTTTAAGTTACCCGCTGAATTTATAATTCTTTATTAATAAATTCAGCGGGTAAAGTAAGGAGCGATAGATATATCGGGTACAAAAAAACGCCATATTCTTCCTATGCGTCGACATCTTTTATGCCATATTAAAATCAGTCGTGATTTTCCTTTTTTGATCTTATGCTTTGGAAAACGATGAATAAAATCAAAACTGAAAACACAATCGCGGCCACGATCTGAGTCCCCGTAAAAATCCCCATAAAAATTTTCTGATAGGCGTAGGACGCACGGATAAACTCTGAAAAAAATCTATACGGCAGATAGATAAGAAAAAACGGATAAAAAACTTTTACTTTTTTCCAGAAATACAACGCTGCGAGCAACAGCGCGAAACCGCTTTCGTAAAGGTTCAAATGAAAAATAGTTCCGCTTCCGCCGAGCGGCTTTGAAGCACAACAGCCGTTAAAAAAGCACCCGATTTTCGCAAAAAACAGGAATACGAGAAGACTTGCCGCAAACGGCTCTTTGATCTTTTTAAAATCCCAGCCGAGAATAAGCGAAAAGATCTTCACCGTAAACATGAAAAACGCCGCCGTATATAAAAACGAAAAATCGGTAAAATAATACTTTTCGTGTTTTGCTGTGATTATCTTATTAAAAAACGTGTTCAGCGCATATGTCAAAAAGAATGCAAGAATGAGTCCTATCGCATAAACGACAGTAACCGCCCTAAATTTCTCATACTTTTTCCGATTGACAAAATGCGCCGTAACTGCCCCCATCCCGCCCAGCAAAAGCAAAACGGCGTAAACGGGATTCAGATTCCCGATAAAATCGATTGCTTCCCTCAAATTTTACCTCGTCACTCTATTCTCGTTGAAATCTCACAAACGCTTTCAAGGTTTCCCTTCGCCAATTCCGAAATCGCCAACGATTTGATATTGGCGCCGCTCACGGCGTAAACAAAGTTTTCGCCGAAAAACGCTCGGCGCAGGTACAAGTCCTGAACTCTGATCTCCGACTCCGATTGATAGGCAAAGCTCTCCCGATTTTCGACAAACCCCAATTCTTCCAGCTCTCCCTCGTCGGTAATTCGATAGAAGTACAGCCGCTCGGTAAGCGTCGCCGCATCGACAATTTCGATAATCGGTACGGCAAAAAGCTTTCTGCTTTTGTCGACACAAAAGGCTTTACTGTTGTCGGTCGCCTCCGAATAAGCGTTATTCTTTACAAATGAATTAATCTCTCTGGGAAGATCCTTCTCCGTAGCAAAAAGCGAAATCTTGATTCCGCCCGCTCCGTCCTCTCCCACGCCGACTGTATAGCCGCCTTCAAAGTTTATGGTATAAGATGAAAAGCCGTCCACCGAAACAAGTCCCTTCACTTTCATATTTCCCGGATCGGTCACGTCTATTTTGAACAGCGGATCGAGATTGATTGCTTCCTGATAAGTGACGATAAAGCAATAGAGTCTGTCGCCATCCTCGGCATAGGACACCGATTTAACCTCTTCCTCCTGGCAAATATCGCTCAAATATCCGACTAAATTCAAATTTTCATCGGTAGCAAGAAGGACTACCGCGCGATAATCGGTGTTCAACATGGCGAAGTAAACGTTTTTGCCCGTATCTTTGACAGCGTGACGGGAAACAAGACTCATTCCGTCAAAGAATTTTTGTCCCGTGAGTTCCAGCGTCTTTCCGTCGATTTTAGCGATCATCGAATGGGTGATCTGCCAGACCGTCCCTCCGCATCCCCCGCTCATCCTGCGGTTTTCCACATAGGAATACGCCGTATAAAAACCGTATTCCGAAACATATAACGTTTGGAAGGGAAAGCCCGAAGTGGCTTTCATCTTCAACTCAAACTTATTTTCCGATAAATCGATCGACGCATAGACGGTGATATCGTGAGAAATCAATCCTTCGGGAATATTTTTCAGCGGCTCCGCGTCCGCAGCCGTTTTCTTTTCTCCGTTCACCTCATAGTCCATCTCTGTCGCGCGATATTCGGAAACGGGTCTGCCATTTTCGTCCACGTTTACCGACTCGATTTCTTCTCTGTCCTGCAATCCGTAACAAAGAAGCATTTTTTTCTGCTTGATTACAATGCGCGAATCCAAATATTTCCCCTTAAAATCCAAAGCATACATTTCATTGTTTTCAAAGGAAAAATTTTCGCTTATGCCCCTCACATCAAAAATACGTACGCTGCTCCACACTCGGCAGAAAACACCGTCACGGCGAATGTACGTATAAATCGCGATCAAACGATCGCTGGAAATATACATTTCGCAGGGCGTTACTTCGCTTTGTTTGTAGGAAGAAACAAGTTGAATCGCCCCGTTTGAAAGGGTACGGGAAACGGTAATGCCATCGGGCTGCAAAACATAGAGATACTCTCCCACATATTTCGCAATATCTCCTTCGTCTACGCCCATTTCCTGAACGTTGGTCCCGCCAATATCCGAATGACTCCCTCCGCCGTTATCGCAGGATACGAAAATCGCACAGATTCCGGCGCAGACCAAAACAAATAATACGCATAAAGCGATTCTGCCTTTTATCGTAAAATTACGCTTCATATCCGTTGACCTCCAAGACAGTGGCGTCATAATATATGCCATAATAGCTTGGAACTAAAACCGTGCCTAAAAAAGTCACTTTTCGAGTAATGATATTTACCAGAAGAGTACTGTAATAATAGGTGGATTTGCTTTCATTACGAAAGGAGTCATCGGAAAAGACCCCCGTCAAGACGACATTGTCCCCGACAAGGCCGGCTGTTTGAAAATTTGCCGATTTTTTCATCAGTGCCGCGATATATTTATTTTTTTTCAGCATTTTAGAGGGTATCGTTTCCGAAAAACCTATGTATTGGATACGTATATCGGGCTTTGAACTCGAACCGAGTATCTCTGGCCCGAGCAATACTCTGTCTTTTTCGAGATCGTTTTGAGTTTTGTCGACAAAATCCGCATTTTTCAAATATACATAAGAACGTTCGGCCTTTGTTGAAATAATGCCTTTTTCTTCGGAAACAATATAGTGTGTACGAGTATAATAACTTCCGCAAAGATAATCGTGTTTAAACAAACAATAGTTGTACTCGTCCGCAGCGATCTCATAAATGAACTTATCGGTGACGACGCAATCGTCGTAAACGCGGAATAATCTGTAATTCTTATACCCTTTATATAAAACGGTATATTCTCCCGTCGTTTCAACCCTGTCCCCCTCGTCTGCGATTTTCGCCGTACTGATCGTAATACCCGTATCCGATTCCGACTTTCTATACAGATTTCCGTTTTGATTGAGAAAATACTTGTCGGGAACTTCAATTTCGAAAAAATCCGACAAATTAATAAAGGAATAAGAATTACTATTACCATTTCCCTTACATATAAAAATATAATTCTGATAGAAAAACAAAATATCCAAAGAGGGACAATTCGCAAGAATGACGGAAACGCTCCCCTCCCGTAAATCCAATCTGATAAAATCGTAAGTACTACGGTCGCCAACCAATGCGTTACGCTCAACGATTGTATACATATAAGGACCGTCGTAATAGCTGTGTCTGTAAGAAGAACCGTTGCCGTCGGAACGCTCGCTTATATAGGAATTAACGCACTCATCGATCGAGAGAACCTTATCGCCGTAAACAGCCTGATCCTTGACGACCGCGATATAGTCCGTCGTTTCGGATGTGGCGCATTTCAGATCTTCCACATTCATTCCGCATCCTGCGAACGTAAAGCAACAACCGAAAAGCATAACCGCTGAAAGCGCCGCGCATAACCGTATCAACCTTTTCATCACTCTTCCTCCCTCTCTTTTCATAAACGTTCCCGTTTATATTATATCATATCATTGAACCAAATGCAATACCTAAAAAATAAATCGAGAGTACGAGATATTGTAGCACAATTGCTTTGTCAATGTCAAGGAGAGGATTATTTTTATTATATTTCATCACAGCGCTTCGCTCGTATAAACGGCTGTTTTTTCCAATTTGATTATAATAAAAAATAATCTGACTGCCTCATCAAAGTCTTGGCTTTGATGTCGCAATCAGATTATCTAATCTTTTTTATCTCATCTCATATTGGATATGATAAAGAAAATTCGTTTTCCCTTCTTCGTAGGATAAATACACCGTATCTTCAATCTTTGCTCCCACTATCGGAAAATACCAACCATCCCACCATATAAGAAAAGATGTAATAAACTCTATTTCCGTATCACTATCCATCTTTTCATAAAAACCATTTTTCTCTAAAATCTTTTCGTTCGCAGCTTCTATTTCGAAATAATTACTTCTCCAATAATTATTAGGCAACAATTCTTCATAGTCTTTTAAATATTGTTCTTCATCTATTTCAAGAGATAAATATCTTTTTTCGTTTGCGGCATTATTATAAGTTATTTTTCCTTTCACCGTTACATAGTTCGCGTCGTTACTGTAGTATGCATATAATTTCTTTCTTTCCCACGGCTTTATCGCAAGCGGATTGCAACCTGAAAACAATAACACTATACTCAAAACCCCCGCTAAAAGATATCTCTTTCTCATGCCCCCTCCTATCTGCTTAAAATATACCAATATTTATATTTGCCTTTAATTTTTTCTCCAAGTTTCAAAATTTTCGGCGGTATATATACAAATCCACTTGCGAAGACAAAAAGGGAACCTAAATAGCCTATTGCTCTTCTTCGTTCTATTTCCGTATGGACTGTCGATTGTACCCCGCCCAATATATCTGCCGAGGTTTCCCATGGCGCATTATAATAGTCGCCCCATTCCCCTATTTCCAGCCCCGAAGGTATACCTATCCCCAGCAAAAAAACAATCGGTCCTAACATTATTTGCTGCGCGATGTGTCCCCATTCATGCCTCAATATATCTTTAGGATAATCACGTTTATTTGTTTCTCTTGTTAAAAATATTCCTAAAAACGTGCCTGAGCGATCGAAATTCGTTCTAAAAACTGGCGCTCCCTTATAAAAAGAAACATATTTTGACGCCAAAACTGCTTCTTCATTGGCATTAAAAGGATTCCAGCCGATATTATTCATATCCGTTCTTATATCTTTATTGAAATTCGCTGCTCTTGCTATTCCTAGATAAGAACCACTGAAAAAGCTACTTGAATGCTCGTTCCGCGAAAAAATAACGCTGTAATCCCCGATTTTACCCAATTCCCAAATGATGTGCCCTTGGGATCGACATTCATAATAGGATTGTTTCCACAGTAAGCGTACAGATTCAATCCGTTGATGGTGTCGGGCGCAAGATACGAAATGTCATCTATTGTAATAAATCTGCCTGTTTCGGGGTCATAGTATCTCGTTTTTAAGAAGTTCAGCCCCGTTTCCGTATTATATATTTATTTTAACATATTCTATATATTTTGTCAATTCTCACATAAAAAAGTTGCAATGTTTTTCTACATCACAACTTTTTAATCAGTTTAATTGGAATTTACTTTATTACTTGCTTCAAAATTAAAGCGGAAATCCCTCTATTTTTTCTCCAATGAATTCTCTTCTATGATTTATGTTATAAGAAATATTTATAACATTTAAACAGCTAAGGTAATTACTTTTTTTTGTGTTTATTTAACTTTTTTTTTAATATCTTTAAAAGTATACTATTAATAATTCCTATGAAGAGTGTGGCAATTACTACAGATATTATCCATAAAAAATAATTATTTGTCAACTTTAATATAATAAAGCCAATTATCACAGCAAAAAATATAGTAATGAAAAATAAAATAGTTCGAATTCCTTTCACTATAAAGTCCTCCGTTTAAGATATAAGATCAAACAACCAACTTATTAAACCACTTATTATTCCCGTAATTATTCCGCCTAAAATAGTTAAAGCTAACGTAGCAGCCGCAAATGTAGCTAAAAATGGAACATTCCAAACTACCAAGGCACCAACAATACCACCTATAATTCCTATACTTACATTTTTTATTAATTTTTGATACCATTTATCACCATTTAGCCAATCCCAAGCAGGAACAATTCCTTTATCCCAAACGATTTCTTTTAAAAATCCTCGTCCGAATTTATCTACTATCCAATCGTCCCATACGGTTTCTTTCAATATCGAATCCAAAAGCATTTGAAAGAAGCGATACTCCTACCCCTATCGCTGAACTACTCAATTCACTTCCTACACTTAATCCACCGCCTATCCTGAGAATACCTGCACCCGCTTTTAAGACATTTCCAACCCTTCGCCCCGTATTTCTAAACCAATTTTTTACATTATCCCACCAACTTGTTCCTTGGCTATCCGTTCTCATCACGGGATTATTGTTACAATAGGCATACAGATTCAATCCGTTTATCGTATCAGGCGCAAGATACGAAATGTCATCTATTGTAATAAATCTTCCCACTTCGGGATCATAGTACCTCGTTTGCAGGTAAATATAACTCCATTTGTTCGGAGACTCTGCAAATAAACCTTAACTTTTTATAGCTTGTCCACGTATAAAAGGCATTTCAATTATGAAAAAAATTGGGAGGCAAAAAGGTCTAATTTTAAGACTTGATAAGGAGTTGCTATAATACGCAACTCCTTATCCAAAAGCGGGAAACTCACTCTGAATAATTACGCCAAAATTCATATACTTCCCAAGCATCTTCCACGGAACAGCTCACAGCCCCCGAAAAAAAGCAGTTCTCTGCGTCAATCAATATTTTGGGAATATTGTGAATTGCCTTAAAGGTATTTTTTATCGCCGTTTTATGATTTTTGTTTTTTTCCAGCAACAATAAGTGAATTTTTATTATCTCATTCAACATAACAGAACATATTTCTTTTTCCTTCTCTGTCAGTTCAACTTTTCCTTCTTTTAATATCTCCTCCATTTTTCCGTATTCACTCATAAAAAATTTTTGATCAATCTTTTCCTTTTCTAAAACAGAGAATTTACTAAAAAAGTAATTCGTGTCAATAGGCGCTCCGAATAGAATTTCTAAAAAGTTTCTGCAAAAGTAAACATCCGTCATAAGTTTATGATACAATTTTTTATTCCAAAGCTTTTTCTGCGTTTTTCCTTTATCATAATTGCAAATGATATACATTAATTCGCCTATTAAGTTCTTTTTGCTCAACATTCGCTTTTTCCTCCTGCTATACTTTAACAGACAAAAAGTATAGAATAATTTGCTTTTTTAATTTATCACCTAAACTATAAAAGAAAGGTTAAATGTATATTTTTCTATATTTGTACTTTTTCATAAAAACTATCAAAAACCTTTCTTTTACGGCATGAAGTTTTAGCTAATTAAGTTTTGCCTTCGTACTAAACGTTATAAATAATACTTGCTTTACGGTTACGGTTTGATTTTTATTGCTTTTTTCCATATTTCATACCATTTTTTCGTCCAATATATATCAGTAGCAGAAGGGGGCATATTTGTAGACATACCCATATTGAACCCTGTTCCTTGTCCGCGCATTTGACTTGCAATTGTTGTATGGTGACCGTCCACTATATATCTTGTCCTTCCATCCGAATAAATTGAGCTCTGGGCTTTTGTCGAGTCATAATTATTATATATTTGCAAAATTTTGTTTTTCGATACTTCTGTTTGTCCCGGACGTAACCCCGATCTATCCAGCTCCTTTAAAGCCTTCTCAATTTGGATATCATCGCTGGTCCGAGGATGAGCTAACTTATAGGCTCCAAAGCCCATTAATCCTCCGAATATACCGCCTCCAATCGTCGCATCTAAGGCTGTTGTTCCATAGTCTTTTATTTCGTTCAGTCCAGCAGAAAAACTCCCCCCGGTAGCCCAAGTTTCAACCGCATTAATCCCGGCAACAACAGCCGATGCAGTCAAAGCCACCGCTGCGCCTATAGAAGCAAAAGCTAGAATAGTCGTTGCCATCGAAGCTCCTGCCATCACCATTCCATTTGCCGCAAATCCGATTGCCATTAATCCTGCGCCAAATCCTCCCGCTGTAGCTATAGTAAGCCCTACTAACACGGCTACTACTATAATGCCAAGCACCCAGTGCCACCAAGCATTTCCGTTCGGATCTACTCTCATAACGGGATTGTTTCCGCAGTAAGCGTACAAATTTAATCCGTTTATCGTATCGGGCGCAAGATACGAAATGTCATCTATGGTGATAAATCTTCCCTCTTCGGAATCATAGTACCTCGTTTGCAAATAGTATAAATTCGTTCCCGTATCATATATTTTCTTTATTTTAACATATTTTATATATCTTGTCAAACATAAAATAAAAAAGTTGCAATGCTTTTACACATTGTAACTCTTTTATCTCATTGTTTGTGATTTCTTTATCTTTTAACTTATCTTCGATATTTTAAGCTAATAATTGATACTACGAGTAATAAAATCGATGCCCCACCAAAAAAAATGGACCAGAGAATTTTATATACACTATTTTTTTTTATTAGATATAATGAACCCAAAATAATAGCAAGGATATATAATATTGCGGTAATAAATCGTATAATTTTTAAATGCATTTATTTTACTCCTATTTTTTAATCAAATAGAGACCTAATCCACAAAATCACCCCAATTGCCGCTAAAACAATACCAGCCACAGTTACGACGGAAGCAATAACGGGAGCACTAACCACAACCCCTACAATAGCAAGTACTAATCCTCCAACAGCTACAATCCCATTTATTACAGGATTTTGACTTGCCCATTTCAATGCATCATTCCAAACCCAATCCCAAGCAGGAACAATTCCTTTATCCCAAACGATTTCTTTTAAAAATCCTCGTCCGAATTTATCTACTATCCAATCGTCCCATACGGTTTCTTT
>QWCN01001625.1_pt1 | contig 33456 bp, 34 predicted proteins | sample 1972711 | NCBI WGS metagenome assembly QWCN01 (sample SAMN09866707, study PRJNA288562) | Human gut metagenome isolate term1_stool, whole genome shotgun sequencing... | isolation source: gut | host: Homo sapiens | place: USA: California
AAGAAGGAGGAAATTGGAACTGTCCATTACAGAACAGTTGCAAGAAATTTATCTATGCAGATTACAGAAGCAGCCGCAGTAAAGAAGAGCGGCATTACCACAAAGGAACTTGTTATCGATGCAATGCTGATTGCGCTCACCTATATCTTTACCGCATTTGTAAACCTTCGCCTGCCCATCGCAGCCAACGGCGGACTGATTCACTTGGGAAATGTACCGCTTTTCCTAGCGGCTATCATCTTCGGACGCCGCACCGGAACCCTGGCAGGAGCCTTCGGAATGGGTCTTTTTGACCTGCTGTCCGGCTGGTATCTCTGGGCTCCGTTCACCTTCGTGATTGTAGGCCTTATGGGCTTCACCGTAGGCGCTGTCACCGAGAAGCATCATGGCTACGGCTGGAACACGCTGGCTATCGCCGCTGCCTGCGTGATTAAAGTGGTTGGCTACTACATTGCCGAGGGCTTTATCTATGGCAACTGGGTCGCTCCGGTTACATCCATTCCGGGTAACCTGGTACAGATTGGCGTGGCCGCTATCATCGTGATTCCGATTGCGGAGCGTCTGAGAATTACCATTCAGAGAAGACTTTAATTTAAAAAGGAGAGTTTCCCATGTACGAAATTATGACACCCGGGCCTACACAGGTCCGGGAAAATGTGTTGGCAGCCAGAAGCCTGCCCTGTACCAATCCGGATCTGGATCCGGACTTTTATACGTTCTATAAGGAGACCTGCGAGCTCATCAGCTCCCTGCTTCGCACAAAGAACGAGGCGCTGATTCTGGGCGGTGAGGGCATCCTTGGCCTGGAAGCGGCCTGCGCCGGTCTCACCGAGCCGGGCGATCGGGTGCTGATCATCGACAATGGCGTCTTCGGCAAGGGCTTTGCCGACTTTGTAAAAATGTACGGCGGAAATCCGGTGCTGTATACGGTGGATTATCTGGAAGCGATCGATGTGGACGCACTGGCAGATTTTCTGAAGAAGGATCATGCTTTTAAGTATGCTACAGTGGTTCACTGTGATACCCCCAGCGGCGTGCTCAATGATATTGCTCGGATTTGTCCGCTGCTGAAATCCTATGGCATTCTGACTGTCGTAGATTCTGTCTCCGCCATGTTTGGCGAAGAGGTTCGTGTAGATGATTTTCAGATTGATTTGCTCTGCGGCGGCTCTCAGAAGGTGGTTTCCGCCCCTCCGGGACTGACCTTTGTGACTGTCAGCCCTGCTGCATGGACAGCTATGAAGGAGCGGAAAACGCCGATAGCTTCCTTTTACGCGAATCTGATGACCTTTGACGGGTATTTTGAAAAGCAATGGTTTCCGTATACCATGCCCATCAGTGATATTCGGGGACTGCGGGCCGCTTTTGAGAATATTAAGGCAGACAGCACCATCCTGGAGCGGCATGCGAAGATTGCCCAAGCGGTGCGTACGGCGCTGACTGCTTGTGGATTGAAACTGCATACGCGCAATGGGTATTCGAATACGGTATCTGTGTTTGACGTGCCGAAGGAAACGACGGCGGCAGCGATTTTGACAGCGGTTCGTGAGAAGTATAACATTATGCTGGCAGGATCCTTTGATGTGCTGGAAGGGCAGGTTATCCGGATTGGACATATGGGAGAAAATGCGCGGCCGGAGAAGCTGGAGGCTGTGATGAAGGCGCTGGATCAGGTACTGCCGGAGCTGGGAGTGCCGATGACTGGTTCTCTTACAGAAACTTATTTGAACGCTTTGAAATAGCGTTTGGTTAGGACGGACGCGGCTGCTGTTTTTGTATATAACTACTTTAGAACTTTTTATAATTAGCTTTCCTTAATTAAAAACACCCCTGTATTTAGTTTTTATGCATACAGGGGTGTTTTAGTTTACATAAGTAATTGTGTGGATTCTATTTACTTTTTGATTTCTTCGGTTTCTACGATGAAGCGGACACTTCCGGTCTTGCCCTCGGCAAGCCCGGCGAAGTTGTCGTAGCCGTCGTCGGCCTCTTTCACTGCCCGCAGCCGGTTCATTACGTTACGGAAGTCAGAGCCGCCTAATTTGGTGAGTTCGGCGATGCCGTCGTCTTTGAAGTCGCGGACGCCGTCGCGCAGTTCTTTGACGCCGTCCAGGGCTTCCCCAAAGCCACGGTAGAGCTCGCCGCCTGCGGTGCAGAGGGTGGTGCCGCCTTCTACGACTTTGGTGGTGCCCTCGTAGAGGGCGCTGACGCCTGCAGTGTAGGCGGTCAGGCCGGTAGTCAGCTGCCTGCTGCCCTCGGCCAGGGCTGCTGCCGAGGCAGCAAGCTGGCTCCTGAGCTCTCCTGCGGAAGTTCCCGCTTCAGACAATGTCTTCGCGTAGGCTGCCAGGTTCTGTGCGTCCTCTGCGGTCAGGCCTAAGGCCGCCAGGGCCTCTTGCTGCGCCTTGCCTTCTTCACTCTCAGGATCCGCTTCCGCTGCCGCTCCCAATGCCGATACCGTCTTCGCGAAGGCAGCCTGGCCTGCCGCCGCTGCTTCATTTCCAGCTGCTTCGCTTTCAGACGCACCGTTCTCGCCAGAATTGCCCGTCGTACCGCCTGCCGCGCCAAGCGCCGCGTTCAGCTGCTCCAGTCCGCTTTGCAATGCCGCCGCGCCGTCATTCAGGGCTTTACTGTTCTCATTCAGCTTCCCGGCTCCGTCCTTCACCTGATTCATGGCGTCCCGCAGGGCCGTCACACCATCGGTAAATTCATCCAGATACTCGTTGAAATCTTTGAGGCCGTCATAGAGCTCCCCGACGCCCTCATCCATATCATCCACGCCGTCCTTCAGATCATCCATGCCGTCCGCAAAATCGTCGGCGTCCTTCAGGTCGTCCGTGTCCAAATCCTCCAGCAGTCCCGGTGTAATGACGGTAGCCGTAAACTCCAACTCGAAATCTTTGGCGTCTGCGCTCACTTCCACATACTCTGGAATGTCGATGTCCTCGGTCACCTCATAGCCGGACAGCTGCAGACTGTCCGCCAGGCCCGGCATGGCGCATCCGATGACCATGCTCTGGTCGTCCATGTTCATCAGTTTTCCATTGGTTACTTCGATGTTGGAGAAGGTATCGGAGGGCAGTACCAGAGCCGACATAACCAGGAACGGGGTCTGTACTTCATAGGCTTTTTTCTTTACGGTCACGGTCTCTGTAGCTGTATTTTCATAGTCGAAGCGAATTGTCACCCTGCCGCTTTTTCCGGCCAGCTTTTTCGGGCTTATCTGCTCGCCGTTCAGATAGTAGGTGACTTTTACCCTGACCGGAGGCTCTGCGTCGCTGGTTCCCTTATAGGAGATGTCCGCGCCGTGATTTTCCCAGATGAGGCTTCCGTCGGAGCCCTGCGTATATTCCTCGTCGCCCCTGGTGTTACGGATGTCCTTCAGGTTACTCTGATCCCGGATATCGGATCTATCGGACGGGTGCTTCAGGGTGGTTTCCACCGTGATTTCCCTGGTGTTTCCTTCCGCATCTGATTTTATGTAAACCGTTTCGGTTTTATCTTTTTCCAACGCGGATTCCTGATTTTCTGTCGTCTCCCCGGAAGCACTGGACGCCGTCGTCCCCTTGGAAGCCGCATTTCCATCGTCCTTCGCGCTTTTATTTTTCATTCCGAAGCTGACTGCCGCTCCGGCTGCCACGACTACCAGCAGAATCAGGAGCAGCATCAGCTTCTGCAGCAATAATTTCTTTCCGTTCATACTCTCACTCCTCCCGCTATTCCACATTTTTCAACGCCGCATCCATGGGCACATGCCGGATTTTCCGGTATTCCAGCAGGGCAACCACCAGATAGGTCGCAAAGCCCATTACAAACATTTTCACGTAGATCTCCGGCCCGATGTAGAAGGTAATCCAACCGCTGATGCTCTGCAGCATCATCATGCGGAACAGCACCTCCATGATTTCGTATTCAATGGGCAGGCTGATAAGCAGAAACAGGATTACTACTATTGTGGTTGACATAATGTATAATCCACTGATTTCCCGATTGGAATAACCCAATATCTTCGTCATAGAGATGGACTGGGCATTCTTCTCAATGATGATTTTCGACAGCAGGTAGACCAGAACCATGAACATCAGAATCGCAAATCCATTGACCAGACCCATCATGCTTCCCATGGACACGTTGAGCTGCCGGGAAATCTTCGTCAGCGCTTCCACATCGATCACCGAACCGATGTATTTCTCATCAATGTCTGTAATCTCCGTATCAGACAGATAACCACTGAAATAATCATTTCCCAGGTCAAATAAGGTATTCAGCTGTTTCTGCGGCATGAAGATGGTCAGGCCGCCCTCGTAATGATAGACGCCGTCCACCCGGAAGGTATAGGCGTCAGTGCCGTACTCCTCATACAGGGTAATCTCATCTCCGGGCTTCAGAAGATACTTCTCCGCATAAGCCGATGACACATACACGCCGCCATCCCGGAAATCCAGCGGAATATACCGGCTGTCCTCCTGCAGCCCATAGAGCATCACGCTCTCCTTCATGTAGGGCTCTTCCGGAGTGTTCAGAGAATAGGCGCTGAACTTCTCCGCGTCCTCATTTTCCGTCTCCACCTCATTTTGAAAATACAGCATGGAAATCATACTCTCCAGCTTCTTATCTTCATTCATGGCGTCATAGGGCACCTGCAGAATATACTGGTAATTGCAGAGCAGGTTCTGCTCGATTTCCGCCTGATAGTGATCAAGCACCGCCGGAAGGGCCAGACCGAACATCAGCAGCATATTGGCGAAAATGATTCCGATAAAAAGAATCAGGTAGTTCCCGGCATTCTGGAAAATGACTCTGAGTCGGAATCGGGTAAAAAACGGAATATGGGAGCTTAGCGGCATGGCATGCTTCTGTTTCCGCCTGCTTAAATCCCGCCGCAGAAACTTCAGCGGCGACAGACTGAGCTTCCGACGAAGCACAAAATAGTTGACCACCATCATCAGAAGTACCGGAACCACCGTGGTCTCCAGAAAAGCCTCCGCATTCCAGACGGTCACGTAGGTAGGCAGACTGTAGCTGCCGTAATACATCCCGGCGCAGACCTCTTTCAGACAGGTGTACCCCAGAATGTTGCCCACCAGAGCACTGATCAGCGTCACCACCGCAGGCATGGTCATATAATGTCGAATCAACTCATTTTTCGTATAACCGGAAGCTCGCAATGTACCGATGACATTGGCCTCTCCGGAAATGGTGTTGCTGGTGGTAATTCCGAAAACGAAAGCCATTATCAATACGATGATATACAAAAGAATGGTCATCATGGCCTTGTCTCCGCCCATATCGTCGCCGGTAAACTGAATAGCCTGGTTCTGATAGGTGGGCAGGAAATTCTCCAACTCTGCTTCATTTAAAATACCCTGCATCAGATCTTCGGCGGCGTCCTGCTCGGGCTCGCCTTCCTCTGGCGTCACATTGTATTTCCAGGCGTAATTCCAGTACAGCTCATCCTTGCCGAAATCCGCGAACATCTCCGGCGTCACAATAGCCACGCCGAATTTCACCGCGTCAAACATGCTGTCGTTATTATCCCGGAACAGACAGCTGTAATCAGGCAGAGCCACCAGCCCGGTGATGGTCCAGGAACGGGTACCGCTCTCCAGGGTGTCGCCGATGGTCAGACTGTTGTTGTCCGCATACATACGGTCGATGGCGATCTCGTCCGCCGCCGTCGGCATCCCGCCCTTCATCAGGCAGACCAGATCCACCTGATCCCGATCCTGGTAGATACGAAGGGTGCTGCCGTTGGTCAGGGCCTCCTCAGCGTAAAACAGATCGTAGACCGTGACGCCCAATTCCTGAATGGCTTTCCGCTGCGCCTTGTTAGCCTTCTCGCCCAGCCGGAAGTTACCGTCCTCGATGTTGTATTTTTCAAAACCCTCGTTATAAGCAATGATCATGCTGCCGTCCGCCACCAGAAAGCCCGATACCAGGCTGATGGTTCCGGCCAGCAAAAGAAAAATCACCAGATATTTTCCAAATTCACTTTTCAGCTCACGCAGTAAGCGCTTCCGCAGCGGATTTTTCATTTCATTCCTCCCACTACCACTCCAGATCCTCTGCCGGAATCTTGTGTTCGTTCCGGTAATCCTTGCGGATCATGCCGTCGCGCAGCCGCACCACACGGTCCGCCATATCCTTGATGGCATCGTTGTGGGTGACCATGATGACGGTGTTGCCGTACTTCTGGTTGACGGTCTCGATGAGCTTCAGGATGTCCTTGGACGTCTGATAATCCAAGGCTCCTGTGGGCTCATCGCAGAGTAGGATATCCGGGTTTTTCACAATGGCACGGCCAATGGCAGTACGCTGCTGCTGTCCGCCGGAAAGCTGGTTTGGCAGCTTCCCACGGTGGTCGTAGAGACCCAGGGTGTGGAGCAGTTCGTCCACGTCCAGGGGCTTATCGCTGAGGTAAGCGCCCACCTCGATATTTTCCCGGACGGTCAGATTCGGGATCAGATTATACATCTGGAAAATGTAGCCTAAGTGATTCCGGCGGTAAGCCGTCAGCTTCTTCTCCTTCATGTCAGCCATCCGCTCACCCTCGATGCAGATGTCGCCCTCGTCAGCTGCGTCAATGCCGCCGATAATATTCAGGAGCGTGGATTTACCGGAACCGGATGGCCCCAGCAGCACGCAGAACTCGCCCTGTTCCATGGACAGGTTGATCCCCTTTAAGACCTCAATGCGGCTGTCGCCGGAGCCGAAGGATTTTTTTATATTATTGATGGTAAGAAACATGACTCCCTCCCCCAATTGCTGTATTTTGCAAGTTAGTTAATGCAAACTAACTTTACAGAGAAATTATAGTATAATGAGAACGAGATTTCCATAGTTTTTTACCCAATTTTTGTATTTTACCCGAAAAAAATGCACCGGATCATGCTTTCTAACATAATCCGATGCATTCGTATCTACGCCTCCGGGCTCCGAAGCCCCCGTGTATTCTTCTCCACCAGCTTCCGCGCCACCATAATCTGATGTCCGCAGCCCATACATTTCAGGCGAAAATCTGCGCCGACCCTTAAGATCTCCCACTCAGAGCTTCCGCAGGGATGCGCCTTCTTTAATTTTACGATATCTCCTACTTTATATTCCACTTAAAACCTCTCCGATATTACCCTGGATCAGCAGATCTGCGCTGGCATCCCGGGGCGTGGCGTCCCGATTGATGACAACCAGATGCTTTCCGGTAAAATAGTCAATGAGTCCTGCTGCCGGATACACCGCCAGGGACGTGCCGCCGATGATCAGCATATCCGCCTGGGAAATAGCCCGCACTGCGCCGCGGATGGTCGCGTCGTCCAGCCCCTCCTCGTAGAGCACAACATCCGGCTTGATAATTCCGCCGCACTCGCACCGGGGCACGCCCTCGGAATGCAGCATATAGTCCATATCATAGAACTTTCCGCATTTCTGACAATAATTCCGATGCACCGACCCGTGCAGCTCATAGACACACTTGCTTCCGGCCATCTGATGAAGCCCGTCGATATTCTGTGTCACAACAGCTTTCAGTTTCCCTTCCGCCTCCAGCTCCGCCAGCTTCTTATGGGCCGCATTGGGCTTCGCCTCCGGGCAGAGCAGCTTCTTCCGGTAAAACCGGTAGAATTCCTCCGGATTTCGCACAAAAAAGCTGTGGCTGATGATAGTCTCCGGCGGATACTTCCACTCCTGATGATAGAGGCCGTCCACGCTCCGGAAATCCGGAATGCCACTCTCGGTGGACACGCCCGCGCCGCCGAAGAACACGATAGAACTGCTTTCCTCCACATACTGTTTCAAAAGCTTTATCTTATCCTCTGTTCCCATAGCAATCCCTCCTGTTCGCTACGTTCACAACCTTTTAATATATCTTCTTCGCATGCACCAGGAACCGCTTCTCTCCGTGCTTCGTACAGGTGGACAGGGTAATGATGGAATCCTCCTTCGTCACCGTCACGCTGGTGTCATAGAGGGAGCGTCCCTTGATGGTCTTCAGATACTCCTCGTAGGTCTCGTCCGGCGCGAAGCCAATGGTGTAGCTGTCGCTGTCCGCCTCTGCCTCGTATACGGAGAAAATCTGATAAGCATGGGTTCCGTCCGCCAGGTCGATGTAGACATTGGGATGAGCCACCAGATAGGATGCGGAGCTGTACTCCTTCAGTCCTGCGAACATGGAACCATTTTTCATATTATGCCCGTAAATAATCGTATGTAAATCGGAGAAATCCCCATTATTCAGCGTCTCTACAAAAATGCTGCCTGCACTGTTCAGCTTCTTGCTGAAGGTATGATTCAGATAATAGGAATCGTCGCCGGTATGCATCAGCGGATAGCTGATCTGGGTACCCGGAATCTGAATCCAGCCCACCGTATCGGAATTCTGCGCCTGCAGCTCGCTGATAGCTACACGCTGTACCTGCTCTTCGGTATCGCCCTCTGCCTCAGTTCCATCCTCATTTTCTCCATCCCCGGTATCCGCAGTTACCGGTTCTTCCACCGGTTCCTCCGACACATAGGTCTGCAGCTTATCGTACTCGTCTGTTCCCTTCTTATACTCGATGAAAATGCCGGACAACTGCCAGATGCTGACTCCCAATACCACCACGCAGATGACCAGCACAATCATCAGCGGGACAGACATTTTGTTCTTCTTCTTTTTTCTGTTCTCGACCGCCATAATAGCCTCCTCAATCACTGTTCCTGTTTTTCCTCATTTTACCAGACCCACATGGAAAGATCCAGTGGCAGCTTTTCTTCTTTGGCGCAGACCGCTATGCTGACCGGTTCCTTTTCCACCCGGTAATTTCTTATAAAATACGGTTCTTTTCGAAGCTCCTGCCGCACCCTTTCTTCCGTCGTGTCAAAGGCATAAAGCGGAATCCGCAGGCCTTCGCCAATGGCTTTCAGAAAACTTTCCTTCCGCACCCACAGATCACAGAAGGCTTCCACCGGTTCTTCCGCCTCCTCCGAAGCTGCCCCGCCACAGGCCCTGTCAAAGGCTTCCCGTTCCCGCAGATGCATTTTATCCACAATCCGCCGCCATTTCGGGTGTGCTTTCCACATTTCCGTATCGACACCCACCGGCTTATCCCCAAAGGCACAGGCTATGTAGGGGCCGCTGTGGGAAATGCTGATGTACAGATCCGAATAGCCTTCCAGATACGGCTTTCCCTTCTCATCCTTCTCTATCCGAACTTCAGCCGCCGGGATTCCATATTCATTTTCCATGGCAGACACGAGTAATTCTCTGGCCGCTTCGGACGGATCCTGACCCTCTCCTGTCCGTGCCAGACGGATTTTTACCATTTACCAGCACCTATTTCTCTGCAAATAAAATCTGTTCCGCCAGTTCTGCCGCATCCGCAATACAGTCATTACAAGAGCGAAGCGGACAGCCTGTCTCCACACCTTTCAGCTCCTTACAGACCAGAGATCCATTCTTCTTCTGAAACGCCTCCACGAGCTGCTTCGAAATCTGATACGTTTTTCCCTTACTCACGGGCGCTTCCAGATCACCGCAGCTGTTCTTCAGTCCCGCCAGCATCACTGCGCCGGATACCGCGCCGCAGGTAGCCTGCATGCCGCCCATACCAAGCCCAAAGGCTTCCGTCGCCCGAAATACGCTCTGCTCATCCAGTCCCACCAGATCGCAGTAAGCGCAGGCCACAGACTGCGCGCAGTTATATCCTTTCCTATGGTTTTCCAGTGTCTTCTGTATTCTGCTTTCCATTTTGCAAAATTTTCCTTTCACTTATTTTTTCTGCTTATCCAGTAATTCCTGCAGCGCCTCATCGCTGTCAGAGATCCACACGTCCTCTTCCTCGGCGTTCAGTCCCAGATATTCCCTTAAGGTACAGGTCTCATCGCTGTTACCCCAGTCCTCAATGTATTTGTCGATGGCTTCAAAGGGAAGCTCCCCCGCCAGGTATTTTTCCTTGAACTTCATAAGTCCCTCCCGTCCGCATATTCTGTGCTTAGTATACTACACTTTTCTGCTTTCTACAAAGCCTTTTGCATACAAAAACGGAGCAACGTCAAAGCGCTGCTCCGTTTGGATACATTTTTAAAGCTTATGCTGCCTTCTTCGGATTTCTCAGAGTCTGAACACCTTCAATAACCAGGACGATAGCCAGGACAATCAGAAGGATACCAAAGATAGTCTGCGCCCAGGGACCCCAGTCTGCGCCGCCTGCCGCAATCATGCCGATCTGGTTCTTTACTGTCAGGCACAGAGAGCAGATGGTTACAACGATCATGAATGCCATCGGAATCAGGAACATCTTGTTGTTCTTGCCTGCGTTGCCAAGCCAGGTAGCTACAGCCAGAAGGCCGATGCCTGCCAGCAGCTGGTTCGCTGCTCCGAACAGACCCCAGATCTTTGCGTAGCCTGTCATACCGAGCAGGATACCCAGAACTACTGTCAGGATAGTGGCGAAGTACGGATTAACCATAACCTTCTTCCAACCTTCCTTTACATCCCTTGCTGTCTCGCCCGGCTCAAGCCAGAACTCCTGGAACATGAAACGTGCCAGACGTGTAGCAGTATCCAGTGAGGTCAGACAGAATGCGGAGTAGGTCAGTACCAGAAGAGAATTCAGGATGCTGTAGCTTCCCGGAATGACGTCGTCGATCATGTGAGCAATACCACCGCCGAAGATCGCTGTAGCTCCGGTCAGAGCCGCGTCCGGATGAGTTGCGTTCCACTTATAAGCATAGCCGATAGCGCACAGAGTCAGGACTGCAAGTACGCACTCCAGAAGCATGCCGCCGTAAGCGATGGGCTTTGCGTCCTTCTCTTTATCCAGCTGCTTGGATGTGGTTCCGGAGGATACCAGGGAATGGAAACCGGAAATAGCGCCGCACGCAACTGTGGTAAACAGAACCGGGAACATATACTGTACACCATTTCCGTTATCTACAGCGAAGCTGGTCACTGCCGGGAAGGTGCTGTCAAAGGTCGGATGTGCTACAACTACGCCGAAGAACGCTACTGCCAGCATTGCGTAAAGCAGGAAGGAGCTCAGGTAGTCACGGGGCTGCAGCAAGATCCATACCGGTGTAACAGAAGCGATGGCGATATAGATACCTACAATCCACATCCACGCCTTAGTAGACAGGTAAATCGGATGGAAGTTCATTCCGATAGCCATAATCAGTACGATAGCCAGTACGCCGACTACGGAAGCGATGCCCATGGGCATGTTCCGACGGTATACACAAAAACCGAATACGATAGCAATTACGATGAACAGGATAGAGATCATGGCAACGGTAGCCGGTGTCTCGGAAGCTGCCATATTCAGAGCGCCGGTCTCATCATATACTGCGCCGAAGGTAGATGCTACGATAGAAGCGAATGCCGCTACTACCAGGATCAGGGTCAGATAAGAGAAGATAATGAACAGCTGCTTTGCGCGCTTGCTCATGTTGGAAGAGATAATCTCTCCGATAGACTGTCCCTTGTTACGAACGGATGCGAACAGAGCACCAAAGTCATGTACGCCGCCGAAGAAAATACCGCCAACCAGGATCCACAGGGTTACAGGCAGCCATCCGAACATAGCTGCGCCAATCGGTCCGGTAATCGGGCCTGCGCCTGCGATAGAGGAGAAATGATGTCCCATCAGAACCGGGGCTTTCGCCGGAACATAGTCTACACCATCTTCCATAGTATGAGCCGGTGTCTCAGTTTTGCTGTCGCCTACGCCCCACTGCTTGCAGAGCCATCCGCCGTAGAAGATGTAGCCCGCAATCAGAATTGCGACACAGACGATAAGAAGTACCAGTGAATTCATTGTTACATACTCCCTTTCTTTTTCTTTGCATATAAAATTTTTTTCAAAATTTTCGCTGTATGACGGCCTCCCCCGTTGGCATCAATCTGTCCCGTGGAAACCTGGACTACCGCAGTGTGGTGGTCCATCCAGCCGTGCAGTGAAAAATGAAAACTTTTGTAAATGCGGCATTTCTTCAATGCCTTCCGCGCATCCTCATCACAGGTATCACAGATGAAAACCGGCGTAATATAGGAAGCCATATGGCCCGGTCCCGGCTTGACGCGCTGCATCCCGTCCTCCTGGATGTAATCTCTCCATTTCTCGTAGAGCTCCAGGGTCAGATGCGGGATATCCACGATGTAGAGAAATTCCTCATTGTCCGCGGACCAGAGCTCGGCCTTTTTTGACAGCACATATTTCTCAGAATGTTCAAAGAAATCACAGCGGGCCGCAATCGGAGTCTCATCCTCCTGCATGTGGATATCGTAATAGGTTCTATAGCTTTTCAGCAGCCGTTCGATGGCCGCCCCTCTTGTATACTCCATGTATATAGCACTTTCTATATAAATCTAAAAAATTGATAAACTTTCTTAAAAACTTTTTATAGTATAATACTTTTTAGGTATTGTTGCAATACCTTGCAGATGAAAATCTACGATTTTTTACAAAAAGTTGTATGTTTCACCATATTTCGGCGCAAGCACGGACTTTATACTCATCGCTCGTGCAAAAAAGAAAGCCGCGGCAGATAACGCACTCTGCTACGGCTTTCTTAGTATTTAACTGTTACCTTGAAGGGCTTTACAGATACTTCTTCAGCTCTTCTGCCTTGTCTGTCTTCTCCCAGGGCAGATCAAGGTCTGTACGGCCAAAGTGACCATAAGCTGCTGTCTGCTTGTAAATCGGTCTGCGCAGATCCAGCATACGGATGATGCCTGCCGGACGCAGGTCGAAGTTCTCGCGGATAATCTCTACCAGCTTGGAATCAGATACCTTGCCGGTTCCAAAGGTATCCACGTTGATAGAAGTCGGTCTTGCCACACCGATAGCGTAGGACAGCTGAATCTCACACTTGTCAGCCAGGCCCGCAGCCACGATATTCTTTGCCACGTAACGTGCTGCGTACGCTGCGGAACGGTCTACCTTGGTGCAGTCCTTGCCGGAGAAGGCTCCACCGCCGTGACGCGCCATTCCGCCGTAGGTGTCCACGATAATCTTACGACCGGTCAGTCCGCTGTCGCCGTGGGGTCCGCCGATAACAAAACGTCCTGTCGGGTTAATATAAAACTTGGTATTCTCATCTACCATCTCTGCCGGAAGGATCGGATCCAAAACGTATTTCTTGACATCCTCGTGAATCTGCTCCTGGGTTACATCCTCGCTGTGCTGGGTGGAGATAACCACAGCGTCCAGACGTGCCGGCTTACCGTTCTCATCGTACTCTACGGTCACCTGGGACTTTCCGTCCGGACGAAGGTAGGTCAGGGTGCCATCCTTGCGAACCCTGGTGAGCTGCCTGGTCAGCTTGTGTGCCAGGGAAATGGGATAGGGCATCAGCTCCGGAGTCTCATTGACTGCATAGCCGAACATCATACCCTGGTCGCCGGCGCCGATGGCCTCGATCTCATCCTCGCTCATCAGATGCTCCTTTGCTTCCAGAGCCTTATTTACGCCCATGGCGATGTCGGCGGACTGCTCGTCAATGGCTGTAATAACCGCGCAGTTGTCGGCGTCAAAGCCGTATTTTCCACGGTCATAGCCGATCTCGCGCACGGTATCGCGAACAATTTTCTGCATATCTACATAGCCCTTGGTGGTAATCTCGCCCATAACGAGTACCAGGCCTGTGGTGGTAGCGGTCTCGCAGGCTACGCGGCTCATGGGATCCTGCTCCAGCAGGGCGTCAAGAATGGCGTCGGAAATCTGATCGCAGATTTTATCCGGATGGCCTTCGGTTACGGATTCTGAAGTAAATAATAATTTTTCCATGGTCTCTTCCTTTCTTCTTTTTGACTTGTGTACGAAACAAAAGTTAAGGCCCGCTTAATTTTAAGCGGACCTGTTTATATCACGATAACCAAATCCTCTTATTGTTCGATTCAACTCGCTCAGGTTGGCACCTTCCGCTGACGCGGGGTTGCCGTGACTTCACAGATCCTTTGTATCTCCATCACTCTGAATAAGAGAAAATTTACAATATTCAATTTGCTTATCACGTGCTATACATTACACTACTCCGGGTGTTTTGTCAACCCACTCTAAGGCGAAATTTCTGCAATGCGCGCTCGTCTTCCACTTTCTCAATCTCCGCGCCCAGAGAACGGAGCTTTTCATCCAATCTCTCATAGCCGCGCTCGATGAAATGGATGTCATCTACGATAGTGATACCGTCCGCTGCCAGACCCGCGATAACCAATGCCGCTCCCGCACGGAGATCCGGACTGGATACCTGCGCACCGGTGTAGCGCTCCACGCCCTCGATAATGGCGGTGTTGCTCTCCACCTTGATATTCGCGCCCATACGCGCCAGCTCATCCACATATTTGAAACGATTCTCGAAAATGCTCTCGGTCACAATACTGCTGCCCTTGGCCAGCGCCAGGGTTGCGGTAATCTGAGGCTGCATATCCGTCGGGAATCCCGGGTAAGGCAGTGTCTTGACATTGGTGCTGCGAAGTCCCTTGGAGCATACCACGCGGACTGCGTCGTCCAACTCCTCAATCTCACAGCCAATTTCCAGAAGTTTGGAAGTGGTGGCCTCCAGATGCTTCGGGATCACATTCTTGACCGTCACATCACCTCGGGTCGCCGCCGCCGCAAACATGAAGGTTCCTGCTTCTATCTGATCCGGGATAATCGAATACTCCGTGCTGTGAAGCTTCTCAACACCCTTAATTCGAATCACATCCGTACCTGCGCCCTTGATGTTGGCACCCATGCTGTTCAGGAAGTTCGCCACGTCTACCACATGGGGCTCCTTAGCCGCATTTTCCAGAACGGTATTGCCCTCCGCCATAGATGCTGCCATCATGATATTGATAGTCGCTCCTACAGAAACCACATCCAGATAGATATGGCTGCCGCGCAGATGCTCTGCCTCGGCCATAATGGATCCGTACTCAATCTTCACGTCAGCGCCCATAGCCCGGAAGCCCTTCAGATGCTGATCGATAGGTCTGCTGCCGATATTGCAGCCGCCCGGAAGGGGAACCTCAGCCTTCTTATACTTACCAAGCAAAGCGCCCAGCAGATAATAAGAAGCCCGAATCTTCTTAATATATTCATAGTCAACACTGTAATCCCCGATGCGGGATCCGTTGATCTTTACCGTATGACGATCGATGCGGTCTACCTGCGCGCCGATCTGCTGCATAGCTTCCAGGAGTACATTGATATCCCGTACATCCGGAAGATTCTCTATCAAAACCGTCTCATCTGTCATAATTGCTGCCGCAAGAATTGCAAGGGCCGCGTTCTTCGCGCCGCCGATCTCTACCTCGCCGACAAGGGGGTTGCCACCTTTAATCACATACTGATCCATAATAACTCCCGTTTCTCTGCTTTCTGTTCTCTGAATTTATTATCTATGTTTTATATCATTTCCAAAAATGTCTCTTTTAGTCTTAGTTTAGTATACCACAAACTTTCTATTTGTAAATACCGTATATTTCACGAAAAATGCCCATTTTCAAGGGAAAACTCTGCATTACTTACACGATTTTGCTTTTCGCTTCTTCCCTTATTTTCGCAAATACGCTATAATACTCTTTGTATTGTTATAGATTTTGAGGAGATTACTATGAAGCCTGTATTTTTTATTGATTATGATAACACAATCTTCAGTCATCAGACCGCTTCCATTCCGGAAAGCGCTGTTGCTGCTCTGAAAATGCTTCAGGAAAAGGGCTGCCCTGTGGCAATTGCCAGTGGACGCTCCCTGCGGACTTCCCAGCTGCCGGAAGAGTTACGGGAACGCTTTACACCGGACTGTTTTGTCAGCTCCAACGGTGCGATTGTGGAGATCGAAGGAAAGCTGGTCTGGGAAAAATATTTCGATCCGGACCTTCAGAAACGGATTCTGGATTATGTGCTGGAAAAGCAGTACTGCCTGACCTGCGGCTACAACAATATCTGGTACACCTCCAATATCGACCGCTTTATGAAAAATATTTCCCCGGCACGGAAAGCCATGGCTCCCCGGCACGGGAAGGATTTTCTGGAGCTGTATGAGAAAAGGGTTCCTTCCTTCTTCCTTGCGGACTCCAGAGAAGCTATCGACGACCTGCAGGCGCATTTTCCGGAAATAAAGCTGCTCTATATGGGCGACAATCTGGGTGGAGCCGACATCATTCCCCGGGAAAACGGCAAAGTAATTGGTGCCAAACGGGTGCTTGACCATTATCACACGGATCTTTCAAATGCGGTGGCCATCGGCGACAGCATGAATGACCTCGAGCTTATCCGTGCCGCCGGCTTTGGCATCGCCATGGGAAATGCCATGACAAAGGTGCAGGCTATTGCAGATTATGTAACCGCCGATATTGATCAGGATGGACTGGCTCAGGCTATTAACCAGGCACTTACGCATTTTGCTGACCAATTTGCCTGAACTATCTTTTCAGAAAAAGAAAAGGATTCGTACTTTGCCTGAATAACGCAAAGCACGAATCCCTTTTTTTAATAAATTCCGCCGCACCGTCGATCCCGTCTGCGGCATCTCCGGCTGTACATCTCGTTCAACAGCATCACCGTCACAAAATCCTCCAGCCAGTTCCGCCCGTTGACCTCCTGCATCATCAAATCATCCTGATATGCGCTCTTATCCAACCGCTCGTAAATGCTGCGGCTTACGCGCCGAATCATCAGCTGATCCGGATATTCGTCAAACATGAAGCTGCCCTCGTACTCCTGCATATCGCAGGCCTTCTCTACCAACGGCTGAATACGTCTTGCAAGCATTGGATACAGCTCCCGAAAACGTCTCTGATCGCGCGTTTTCTCATCTTCCCATGGCAGAAAAGGGTAAAACGGATATGCCTGATACATTCCGAAACCGGATTGCAGTTCGTCGTCATATTTCATGGGGATATCCTTTTTGTAGTAGTATATGAAAAAGCCGGAGCTTCGTGCGTCCGCCCGAGGCGGACACTGAAAATCCGGTTTTCTCTTTCGTAATCTCTATTCGATTATCCTTTTACATCCAGACGGAGCAACGCACGCTTCAGACGCGCTTCTGCCATGCGGTAGTCGCGCTCGTCAAGCGCCTTGTCCTCCAGCAGCTTCTCGGCGCGCGCTTTGGCTTTCACCGCACGCTCCTTGTCGATATCCTCTTTCCACTCCCAGGTGGTGGCCATGACGCGGCAGGTGCCGTTCATCATGGACAGCATGCCGCCGATGCAGGCTGCTTCCCGGACCGTTCCGTCCGGCAGCGCCACATGGGCGTGTCCCATACCAAGGGCAGTGCAGAAATTACTGTGTCCGGCCAGGATCGCCAGGTCACCTGTGATGGTTCTGCATACGACCCGCTCTGCCTCTCCTTCGAAAAGCAGTCCGTCCGGCGTTCCGATTCGTAACGGAAAAGTCTTCATAGACATCCCCCTTTACTGATTCTTCGCTCTCTCAAATACCTCGTCGATGGTTCCTGCCATCAGGAAGCAGCTCTCCGGTATCTGATCGCACTCGCCGTCCAGAATCATACGGAATCCGCGCAGAGTCTCCTTCAGCGGAACATAGCTTCCCGGCATACCGGTAAACTGCTCTGCCACAGAGAAGCTCTGAGACAGGAAACGCTGAACCTTACGGGCACGGTTTACTGTCTGCTTATCCTCCTCAGACAGCTCGTCCATACCCATGATGGCGATGATATCCTGCAGCTCCTTATAACGCTGCAGCACCTGCTGTACCGCACGGGCTACCTCGTAGTGCTCATGGCCTACGATCTCCGGAGAAAGGATACGGCTGGTGGAATCCAGCGGGTCTACGGCCGGATAGATACCCTGGGCACTGATCTCACGGGAAAGTACCGTGGTAGCGTCCAGATGAGTAAATGTGGTAGCAGGAGCCGGGTCAGTCAGGTCATCTGCCGGTACGTATACAGCCTGAACGGAAGTGATGGAGCCCTTTCTGGTGGAAGTGATACGCTCCTGCAGAGCGCCCATCTCCGTAGCCAGGGTAGGCTGATAACCTACTGCGGACGGCATACGTCCAAGCAGTGCGGATACCTCCGAACCTGCCTGTGTGAAACGGAAAATGTTATCAATGAACAGAAGCACGTCCTGATTCTTCACATCGCGGAAGTACTCTGCCATGGTCAGTCCGGAAAGTCCGACACGCATACGGGCTCCGGGGGGCTCGTTCATCTGACCATAGACCAGGGCGGTCTTGTCAATAACGCCGCTTTCCTTCATTTCGTTATAAAGGTCGTTACCCTCACGGGTACGCTCCCCTACGCCGGTGAATACGGAAATACCGCCGTGTGCTGTCGCTACGTTGTGGATCAGCTCCATGATCAGGACGGTCTTACCTACTCCCGCACCGCCGAACAGACCGATTTTACCACCCTTTGCATAGGGGCAAATCAGGTCTACGACCTTGATACCGGTCTCCAGAATCTCGGTCGCCGGTACCTGCTCCTCGTATGCCGGAGCCTGACGGTGGATGGACCAGTGCTCCTTCGCCTCCGGAGCCGGCTGATTGTCTACCGGGTCGCCCAGAAGGTTGAATACACGGCCAAGGCACTCCTCGCCTACCGGAACCTCGATGGGCTTTCCAGTATCCAGGGCCTTTGCTCCTCTGACGAGACCGTCAGTGGAGTTCATGGCGATACAGCGGACCGTATTGTCGCCGATCTGCTGTGCCACCTCAACGGTCAGCTTCGTACCGTTGTTATCGATTTCAATGGCGTTCAGCAGCGCAGGCAGCTCGTCGTGAGCAAACCGGATGTCCAGTACGGGGCCGGTGATCTGCACTACCTCACCAATGTGTTTTTCACTCATTCCTGAATCTCCTTATATATGATGATTCCTTGTCCGAGCTGCAGGCTTTCACCCGCATCTCATCAGATGCCTTCCGCACCTCCAACAATCTCTGTGATTTCCTGCGTTATGCTGGCCTGACGGGCTCTGTTATAAAACAGGTTCAGGTTCTCGATCATCTCTTCCGCGTTGCCGGTCGCCGCCTCCATGGCCATTCTCCGGGCCGCCAGCTCACTGGCCTGAGCCTCGCAGACGCCGCCGTAAATAAGACCTGCCAGGTACTCCGGCACGATGGCGTCAAAGACCTCCTCCGCGCTGGGTTCATAGAGAATCAGGTTCCGTACCGGCTCCTTCTTCTCTTCCGTTCTGGCCAGCTCTGACAGCGGCAGCATGGAAATGACATCCGGCTGCTGTGACAGCATGGACACAAACCTCGTGTAACAGAGTTCAATATGACCGAATCCCTTCTCTTTGAATTCCTTGCAGAGCATATTGGCCATCTCGAAGCAGTTGGCTACTGAGACGTCCTCGATCTCCGCATACTTCTCAGTGATGCAGGGAATTCCCTTTCTCCGGAAATGCTCTACCGCCTTCTTGCCGATGGGCAGCACTACACAATCCCTGTCTTCCATGGCCGCTTCCACGGTCTTGAACATGTTGGAATTGTAGCCGCCTGCCAGTCCGCGGTCACCCGCCATGACAACATAGCAGTATTTTTCAGAAGCTGCTTTCTTCACATACACGGATGTAAAATCCGTATTGCCATCTGCGATATCCTGCAGGGTCTCATGAAGCTCCCGGAAATAAGGACGGCAGATTTCTGCTCGTTCCTTTGCTTTACGCAGTTTGGAGGATGCTACAAGTTCCATCGCCTTGGTGATCTGCATGGTGCTCTGCACGCTTCGGATACGCAGCTTCACCGCTTTCATATTTGCAGCCATATGCTTCCTCCTCTATCACTTATTTTTCAGGCTTTGTATTCAGGAACTGCTCCGTGTAAGCATCCAGGGCTGCCTTCAGTTTTTCCTCGGTGTCAGCCTCCAGCTTGCCTGTGGAGCGGATTTCCTGCATAGCCACAGTGCCTATGGCGTCGGTATCGAGATAGGTGTAGAGACCTGCCTCATATGCCTTCACATCCTCTGTGGCAATCCGTGTCAGGATTCCTCTGGTAACCGCATAGAGAATCGCCACCTGCTTCTCAACTGCAACCGGCGCGTTCTGATTCTGCTTCAGAACCTCCACGATACGCGCTCCCTGCTCCAGACGTGCCTTGGTATCGGCGTCCAGATCGGAACCGAACTGAGCGAAGCTCTGCAACTCACGGTACTGGGAATACAGAAGCTTCAGGGTACCGGCTACCTTCTTCATCGCCTTGATCTGGGCGTTACCACCTACTCGGGATACAGAGATACCCGGATTTACCGCCGGCATAACACCGGAGTGGAACAGCTCGGTCTCCAGGAAGATCTGTCCGTCTGTAATGGAGATCACGTTAGTCGGAATGTAGGCAGATACATCGCCTGCCTGGGTCTCAATGATAGGCAGAGCCGTCATGGAACCGCCGCCGTGCTCATCGTCCAGCTTCGCCGCACGCTCCAGAAGTCTGGAATGCAGATAGAATACATCACCCGGATAAGCCTCACGGCCGGGCGGACGACGGATCAGCAGGGAGAGTGCACGGTACGCAACCGCGTGCTTGGTCAGATCGTCATAGATAATCAGCACGTGCTTTCCCTGATTCATAAAGTACTCGCCCATGGCACAGCCGGAATAGGGCGCGATATACTGCAGCGGGCTTGCCTCGGATGCAGTAGCGGCTACGACCATGGTGTAATCCATGGCGCCGTTCTTTGTCAAAGTCTCTACCAGATTAGCTACGGTGGAACGCTTCTGACCGATGGCTACATAGATACAGATCACGTCCTGTCCCTTCTGGTTAATAATGGTATCTACCGCAATGGCAGTCTTACCGGTCTGACGGTCGCCGATAATCAGCTCACGCTGTCCACGTCCAATCGGAACCATGGAATCGATGGCCTTGATACCGGTCTGAAGCGGCTCAGATACGCTCTTTCTCTCGCAGATACCGGGAGCCGGGCTCTCAATCGGGCGGAAGGTATCCGTCACAATGGGGCCTGCACCGTCGATCGGCTGTCCCAGGGCGTTTACGACACGTCCAATCATCGCTTCTCCGACCGGAACGGATACGACCTTGCCGGTACGCTTTACAGTCTGTCCCTCGCTGATGTTCTCATCGGAACCAAACAATACGATGGACACGCTGTTCTCTTCCAGGTTCTGGGCCATACCAAAGCTGCCGTCCTCAAACTCCAGCAGCTCGCCTGCCATACAGTTAATCAGGCCGCTGGCTCTGGCAATACCGTCACCAACCATCAAAACCGTACCGGTTTCATTCTGCTGGATAGCATTGTCATAGTATTTGATCTGGCTGCGGATGACCTTGGAGATTTCTTCTGGTTTTAATTGCATGTTTCCATTCCCATCCTTTAAACAGTATTTTATAAGTTACACGATTACTTCGTTCAGTTTTCTGGAAATTCCTGACATTCTGGCCTGAACCGTTCCGTCAAGCTGCTTTCCTTCCAGTTCCACACGCAGACCTGCTACCACAGAAGCATCCAGCTTCTGTACCAGCTCTACGGTTTTTCCGCTGATTTTTTCCAGCTTCGCCTTCAGGGCCGTAAGCTGCGCGTCGCTTAAAGCAACCGCGCTGGTCACCACTGCCTCGGCGATTCCATGATCCGCGTGATAGCGCCGTGTGAATTCTTCGCAGCAGCCTGCAAATTCTCCGAGGAGATTCCGCTCACACAGCAGCTTCATAAAATTCACCAAATAACGCTCTGCCTGTCCGCCAAAGGCTTCCTCGATGAGCTTTGTCCGTTCTGTCTTCGGGACGGAGGGCTCACAGAGCAGCTTTACATAGTCGGGATTCTCCCGGAACAGATTCCGAATTTCCTTCATCTGCTCTCCGATGGCGTCCGTGAGATTTTCTTCGGCAGCGAGGTCATAGAGACTGCCGCCATACAATCTGGCGTACTGTGTCATGATGCCTCACCTACATTCGCGATAAATTCGTCAATGAGTTTCGCGTGATCCTCTTCACTAATCTCCCGCTCGATTACCTTACCGGCAATCTCCACGGCCATGCCGCCAATTTCATCCTTGATTTCATTGACCGCTTTTCTCTTCTCCTGGGCGATGTCGCTCTCTGCCTTTGACTTCAGGGCAGCCGCCTGGGCTGTAGCCTCCTTCAGCATCTCTTCACTCTGAAGCGCCGCCGTCTTCTGGGCGGTGATAAGGATCTCATTTGCCTTCTCCTTCGCTTCCTTCATGTTCTGCTCATACTCGGTCTTGATGGCGTCCGCGTCCGCCTTAGCCTGCTCGGCCTCGCGAATCTGCGCGTCTGCCAGCGCTCTTCTTTTCTCGAGCATCTCACCTACCGGTTTGAACAGAAAACGCTTGATCAGATACATCTGAATAAACAGATTACAGATCTGCGCGACAAACGTCCATGGCACAAGACCAACTAATTCCTGTACATCCATGTCCTGACCTCCTGTTTTTCTTATACTCCGTGATTCTGTTACGGATTATGCCAGGAAGTTCATGAACATACCCGGCGCTACGAAGATCAGCAGCAGACCGGTTACGAAACCGTAGATACCGGTGGTCTCTGCGATAGCACAACCAAGAAGCATGGTAGAGGTAACATCGCCCTTGCACTCCGGCTGACGTCCGATAGCTTCGCAGGCCTTGGATACGGCATTACCTTCTCCGATACCAGGTCCGATACCGGCGATCAGCGCCAGTCCTGCTCCAATTGCACATCCTGCTAATGCGATACCTTTTGCAAGTAACTGAAATTCCATATTCATTTCCTCCTAAAATGGTTTTTTCATTTTTTAATAACCTTTTGAGCTTACTCCTCTGCCGCGTTGGCGATATACATCACCGTCAGCATACAGAATATAAATGCCTGCATCACGCCGGAGAACCAGTCGAAGTAGACCGACGTAATCGCCGGAAGACCTACCGACAGGATCGGGATCTGCGACAGCACACCTCCGAGCACGCCCGGAAGCAGTCCCAGCAGCTTGCTGCTGGCCAGAGCCAGGGCTCCGTAAATCAGTGCGTTGATAACCACGCCTGAAAGAATGTTACCGAAATGACGGCAGGCCAAACTGATGGGCGTAGCCAGCTCGGACAGCACGTTGAACGGCGTCATGACGGCAATCGGAGTGGTAAATCCCTTCAGATATCCGCCGATTCCGCTGGTCTTGATCTTCTGAGCTGTGATCATGATAAATACCACGATGGCCCAGGCAGCTTCCGTCGAAAGATCCGCCGTCGGACTCCGAAGACCGATTAAGCTGATAAGGTTGGAAACCACGCTTGTGGCAAACAGAGCCGCCACAAAGGGAATCAGCTTCCGGAACTTCTCGCCCGCATTGCCGATGACGAACTTGTTCGCCATCTCCACCAGCATCTCAGCCACGGCCTGACGCTTGGAGATCTTTTCCACCTTCAGGTCGTGAGTCAGCCAGATACAAAGACCCGTAATCAGCGCCATGACAATCCAGCTCACCACCAGGGTTTCACTAATCTGAAGATCGCCCAGTATGGGAATATTCGTCGGTATCGTGAAAAAGACCCGAGCACCTGAAATATCCACTTCCATGCATCTTCACCTCCTATCTTCACAAATTCCAATAGTTCCAACTATTTCTTCAAAATCCCCATGATCTTGATTCCCGTTCCCGGGAACAGCAGCGGAAGAATCCCCGCCACATAGTGAAAACAGGGAGCGACAATCGCTATGATCACCCAGAGCATCTGAAACAGCATTCTCTGGGAATAGCTTCCCTTTACCAGAGTCTTCACCGCGTCCTGGTCGCCCGCCTTCGCGGCCGCCTTCTGCACCATGAGACCCATCCACAGAAAATTCAGAACAGCGACTGCCCCGCCGCCGAGCCCGCCGAGAATCACCGTATAGTTAAACGGCACCTTCTCCGGCATCGTAAAATGAAGTACCAGAAATAGCAGCCACATAAGTACCACGCCTGTGGCTGTATAAATCGCCACATGCTTCGTCTCCTCTTTGATCGCGGGCTGCATATTGTCCAAAAGCTTGCTCATAGATTCCACCTTTTCTACTCGTGCCGGTTAAAGGAAATGTGCTTTTTTGTCTCTTCCTTTTTCTGCTTCCCGGTCACGGATATATAAAGTTTCCAGGCTACCATTCCGGAGCCTCCCATACCAAAGAAAAATCCCGGAATATAGATCCAGCCGCCAAGTCCCACTTTCGCGCACAGCAGCCAGCAGATGCCCAGACACATCAGAAGCGGCGTCACCAGCGTGAAGCTGAACTGGGTCAGCATGGTCAGATTTTTTACGATATCCATCCACCATTTCATTTCCTTCATGTCCGTATACTCTCCCGCTTCGTTCCATTGTTTTCTTTGTATACACACCATTGATATTACTATTTCCGGGGACGCAAGTCAATTTATTTATGCTTTTTTTACATTTAGGAAATGGCTTTTTTCCTATTATAAATAGGCTTTCTGTACATGCTGATAAGCCACACGATCAGGAACAGCAGAGCCATCTCCGTGCTCATCAGAGCATAGTCCATATCCAGCAAAACCAGCAACGCAATCCAGGTACCTGTCACCAGGAAGCTGCGGCCTTTCACCAGGGTATAGATGACGATACCAAGGAACAACAGGGTGAAAATAATGCCGACGGGGATGGAGAAGCGGAGCATCTGATTAAAAAAAACGTTATGGGCGTTATTGACAAACCACCAGCCTTCTCCATTTACATCAATGGCGGATTCGCCAAAACGCATGCCCCAGCCTTCCGGATGTCTGAGAATCACACTCTCCCACACACCCTTCCAGATAGGAATTCTCCCTCCCAGATTCCAGATATTCCGTTCCGCCAGCACATCGCCGGCCACCTTCCAGCCCGCGTAACCGAACACAGCCAATACCGCCAGATACCATGCCTTAAAACGAAAATGCTTCCACTCAATCTGATCCGCCGCATAGCCAGCGAAAATCAGGAATACCCCTGCGATACCGGTCCAGGAATGGGTCAGATACAGGCAATATAACAGCACGGCCTCTCCTGCCACAAAGGTAAGCTGCGAGCGGAACTTCTTCCGATAAGCCACCAGCAGCGCGATAAAAGCCACCAGCATCACCGCGTACTCACTTTTATGGCTGTAGAGCCAGTAATGACGGGTCTCGTAAAAATTCTCCGGCAGTTCAAAAAGCACAAACTGATTATTGCAAATCAGCAGCTTGGTATAGCCCATCATGTAGTAGATAATGCTGCCTATATTGGAAAGTATGATACAATACATCAGGAAACGGATCGTTCCGTCCCGTTTCTCTTCTGAGCCTTCCCCCAGGCCCGCTATCACTGCCAGCACTAGAAATGCCACCGTATTATTAACCTGCTCCCAGTACCAGTGCAGATATTTATGATTAAAATACAGCGACAGCAGATTATAAATCAGCAGTCCCGCAAAATACACAATCGCCGCTATGGATATACGCGGAAGCCTGTCCCTGTTATTCCAGATCCGCACTGCCATATACAATACCACCAGAAAATAGGCCCAGGAGAACCCTGCGTAATACGCGCTCTGATACACATCTGTGTAGGGACTGTAAAAAGCCGGGAACAGCAGCATCAGTGCCACGGCGCCTCTCAGGAGCCAGGAATCTATCTCATGTTCTTTTATCCAGTTCATCGGTAGTCTCCTTCCTTTATCTTATCTATTATATCCCAGATACTTATTATTTGACAAGCACCGCAAAATCTTTTATGATACACATAGAAAAGCATCTGTTACTAAATTTGTTAATTTGAAGGGAATTTGTTGTACTATGTACAAAAAAGAATCGACCGGGTGGTTCAAGCATTACGATTTTATCCTTCTGGATATGATTTGCCTGCAGGCCGCCTTTCTCCTCGCATATATCATCCGCGGTTTCGAAGGAAATCCGTACTCCATCGTTCTTTATCGGAACATGGCTGTCTTTATCGCGTTTGCGGACATCGTTACCCTCTTCTTTTTCGAGACGCTGAAAAACGTCCTGAAAAGAGGACCCTATATTGAATTTATGGAAACCGTGAAGCACGTGGTCATCGTCAGTGCTCTCGGCGTATTTTATCTTTATCTTGTTCAGGACGCGCAGGACTATTCCCGCCTGATGCTGGGCATCATGTATGTGATCTATTTCTTTCTGACCTACACAGTACGGCAGATATGGAAAACCATCCTGAGACGCCGTATGGTGATAGGCGGCGACCGTTCCCTGCTGATCGTCACCCGGGCCGGCGAAGCCGCTGAAGCTGTCCGGAACCTGAAGAAAAATAACTATGAGATGTTCACACTCTCCGGTCTGGTCATCCTTGATCGCGATATGACTGGCCAGAAAATTGAGGGTATCCCGGTTGTCGCAGGCGCCACAGACGCTCCCATGTATGTATGTCAGGAGTGGATTGACGAGGTTCTGATCATTCCTTCCGTCGAGGAGGATCCGCTTCTTCAGGATCTGGTCCATAAATTCGTGGAATCCGGCGTAGCGGTACACCTGAATCTGTCCCGGGAGGTCAATATCCCCGGTCAGAAGCAGATCATGGAAAAGGTCGGCAGCTACACCGTGCTGACCACCAGCATGACCTTCGTTTCCGCCAAGCAGCTCTTTATTAAGCGCGCCATGGATATCGCATGCGGTCTTGTAGGCTGCCTGCTGACAGGCATCGTATTTATTTTCGTGGCCCCGGCCATCTATATCAGCTCTCCGGGTCCGATTTTCTTCTCACAGGAGCGTGTGGGGAAAAATGGTAAGAAATTCAAAATGTACAAGTTCCGCAGCATGTATCTGGACGCCGAGGAACGCAAAGCCGCTCTGATGGCGCAGAATAAACTTGGCGACGCCAAAATGTTCAAGATGGATTTTGATCCCCGGGTCATCGGCAATAAAATCCTGCCGGATGGCACGAAAAAGACCGGCATCGGCAACTTTATCCGCAGTACCAGCCTGGATGAATTTCCCCAGTTCTTCAATGTGCTGAAGGGTGACATGAGTATTGTCGGCACACGCCCGCCCCTCATCGGCGAGGTCAGCGAGTACGAGCTCCACCACCGCGCCCGCCTGGCCATCAAACCCGGCATCACCGGCATGTGGCAGGTCAGCGGCCGCAGCGACATTACCGACTTCGAAGAAGTCGTGAAGCTCGATACACAGTATATCAGTAATTGGAGTGTGGGATTGGATATTAAGATTTTACTTAAGACAATATTAGTTGTATTTAAGAAGGAAGGGTCGGTGTAGTTCCGACCCTTATTTTTTATTATACCGGCTCCATTCCTCTTCCCGCTCCAGAAATCCGGAATAGGCGATGACCTGCCGCTGATGCTTTTTATCCAGAGAATTAAAGGACGCCAGCAGCTTATGCTGATTTTTTGATAAATCCGGCGACGAACGATCAAAAAACTGTGAGATGGTAATATCAAAAGCTGCACAAATTTTCTCAATGGTTCCCACGCGGGGCTGCGCATTTTTCTCAAGTATCGCCAAAAGCGATGACATGGAAACGCCTGAATATTTGGAAAGAAGATACGTATTATACCCGCTTTTTCCCATCAGTTCCTGTATTCGCCTGGCGCAGAAATTTTCGTTATCCATACAATAAACTCCAACTAAAATATTTTAAAACATAATGCTTTAAGCTTATTGTATTGATATAGTCAGGAGTTTAAAAGAACGAAAAACCAATGAAACAAATTCAAAATACGAAGTATCGCAAATCTTACAAAAAAAGAAGCCGGGCTTACCATTTTCGCCCGGCATTTATTCGCACACAATATTTAGATTTACCAGCTTCTCCGCTCCTCATGCTCTAAAAAACTGGAATAAGAAAGCACCATTCGCTGGTGTTCCGGATTCAGCGAATTGAACGATGTGAAAAGTCGCCGCTGATTTGCTGTCAAATCTGTAGAAGACTGATCAAAAAACTGTGAAACTGTAATATCACAGGCCGCGCAGATTTTCTCGATGGTCTCCACACGCGGATCCGTATTCTTTTCAAACATGGACGCAAGTGTAGACAACGAAACACCGGAACGCTTGGATAACCGATATAACGTATCGTCATTCTTTTTCATCAGTTCTTTAATTCTTCGGATACAGAAATTTTCATTATACATAGGAATTACTCCGTATAAGCGTTGTATTGGATAATCCTATTATATATGTTTGCGATGCTTAATGGAAGTTTTAAAAAACGTTGTAATGACATTCAAAATGCGTACCATCGGCAATGAATTGAAGACAATGCAAAGTCTTATAAAAGGTAAATATTTAATTTTTATCCTATTATGCCATTTTTTTCATACCCATTATGAGAATTACATACAATACTGCCAGCGCCACTCCTGATAGAATTATTTTTTGTTTCTGTTTTCTTTCTGCCTTATTCCAAAGTTCCCGGGCCTCTTTTCCAAACTCTTTCATTTTATCCAGTTCCTGCAAGCCCTCTGCTTCTTTACACGCATACGCTTCATCTACATTCCGCAAATACCTGCAAACCTCTTCATATCTCTCTTCTTTTATCTTCCTGTACAAATTTTTATGATTCGATATGGCACTCTCCACAAGTCCTATTTCCCCGAGCACGAACAGTACAACATTTCCCGTTGTTCCCATATCCGCATAGTCTATTTTATTTAACGTAAGCACATATAATATATTTCCTATCAAAAATATAGCCACTGATGCATTTCTCTTTACTATATACATTTTCTTTTCATTGAGCACAAACTCTGTCATAGGTATGTAAATCAACAGCATCATGCAGACAAACCCTATCACCAAAGTATCTCCCAATTCCCATTGACAGGCTGTTGCGATAACATCTATTTCTTCGCTCATCAGAAGGATTATCCCTATCATTATCATCGGGATAACAACAGCTTTCACAATTTTGCATTTTTCCCTTTTCCTATACGTCCTCAAATAATAATAGCTTAATAAAATTTCACTGTAATCCGCCTGTTTTGTACCCCAGTTCACTTCAATAATCAGGAATGCCAAGCCTGCAACTATACTGAAAATTCTTGCAAAATCCACTTCACCGCTTCCAGTATAATTTTTCAACAGAGCCTCTTCCAATCCACCCAATCCTAATGTCAGACACGCAACAACAAGACTGAGCACTGCAATCTCAACTAAGATTCTATATCTCAGTTTTTTATTTCTTGTCGCATACAGCCATTGCAAAACTTTTTCTATGATACCGTTTCTACTGCTTTCTTCTGTCATCTTAAAATTTTCCATTCCATCAAATTACTCAAAAATCCTTGTAATATTTTCATGTTTGTTTCTTATCCTCTACATGTATATATTCTTGAAAATCCAGTCTTAATTCCTGGATAATCGCATCATAGTCATGTTCAGACAGCTCCAATATTTTTATAATCTCCTTCTTTTCCTCCCTCGCATATAATAGTCTTGCAACTTTATATTTTCTATCACCCAGATGGTCCATGAAATCCCATAAAGCAATACGTTTTACAAAATCCCCATTTTTACTGGCAAACAAACACCCTATTTCCTCTTTAGATTCTCCATATTTTCGATTCAAAGAAAGCCGGCTTTCTACCTTCATCCTGTCATTTCGCTCTTTTCTCATCTCATCAAAATGTTCTTCCAAAATTCTTTGCACATAATCCCAATATTGGGGTTTATCCAATATACATCTATACTTTCCCATTTTTCTCAAATATGCAATAAAACCTTCCAAGCGACAGGTCCCTCTATCCATAATACATTTCCAATCAGGAAACATAGCATCTATAAATTTCAGCAGTTGTTCCGTTTCATACTGCGACATTCTCATTCGTTTTTCTCCTTCTCTTCTTCGGTTTTGGTGCTTCTGTCACTTCCTGTAAATGTCCTACCCAGCACCCCCTCTCTTCATTCCATTCCCCTAAATATTCTGCCGGTATTTTATATTTCATTTCTTCAAGCATACTCAGGAATTTGATATGTTTCATATGGCCTGATTTTGAAAATTGCATTTCTGAACTTTCATCTTTCTCTATTTCCATTTCTCTCAAATCTTCTGATACGTATATCGATATGCCTGTTGTTTTCTTATTCTCATCCAACAGAATCTTTTTCAAAGTTCCTTTTAATGCAAGTTGTCCTTCTGAAGATATCGTAACTCTTTCCACTTCATACTGGCGTTTCGGGGCTTTCAACTTTATCATATTTTCTCTCATAGAACAGATTCTCCTCTTTCTTTTTCCTAATTGTAACGATAATTTCTCTAATTATCCATTCGCAGATTAGCAAATATTTTCGCGTTATCTTTGGTCATAATCCCACTAGATTCAACATTATAAAATAGAGTATTTTTAAAGTTTAGAGTATTTTTTATCTCTTATCATAATTTAAGGCCGGCCAGAATAGCTCTGGCTGACCTTATTTATCATAAAGAATTTCAGCTTTTATATATTCAGTTTTTTCTCCCACTCCGCAGTTTTGAATCCCACAAGTACCATTTTATCTTTCATATCCGTATACTTTTCCAGTGAATAGGGCACACTGAATCTTATTGTATATCCACCGCATACTGACCATTCAATAAATTAGGTACACTATGCTTCTCCTGAAATCCATATATCTTTCACCGTTTTCTGAATACCAAAAGAAAAATTGTAAGTGTTCAAGGACTCTTTACTCAACTTCACGCCCTCTTGCTCGTATCATTTATCATTCAACCCAAAGCGTCTGTTCACCCGTCTCTGAGGCCAAATATAACCTCTTATCCGCTATAAGAAAACTCTTCATAACTTCCGCGTGCGGATGACAAAACTTACTTTTGTTCCCAGCAGAAACTATATAATAGCAATGCTTAAATTCTAAAAATCCTGTGTTAAAACTATACCGAGACCCGTGATGTGGTATCTGAACGCACCCTATATGCTCCCAATACTTTCTATAGCTTTCTTTAAGTGTTCTCCATCCATCTTCTGTTTTTGCATTATAATCCCCAGTATACAAACATCCTGACGGCATATTATCCTTTTCACTGCACATTGTTTGCCTCATCACTCCCGCTGTCTCACCTGAAAACAATGTCATCGAATTAATATTCGCCTCCTGCCTTTCTCCAAAAATGTTCTTTATTTTCCTCTTTATATATGGATTTGCAGTTTGCCACACCAGTTCAATATCATCCACTGTTTCTATCCCGATTTTTTCACTTCTCAATTGTTGCATAATTCTCTTTGCCCTACTGTCCACTTCAAAATTATACGGCACAAATACCCATGGTATTTTTCTTGCTTCCTTTTCCCAGATCTCTTCCCCTACATTTACGCCAGACTGCACAACTCTTCTGTTAGCATTTCGAATCACATCATCAATTGAACCTTGTGTCTCAACCGCCCGCACTGCTATTAATTCTGGCATTCCTCCTCTGGCATATTTTCTTATCACTGTATATGGATCTTCCAAAAATTCAGCTGTGAAATTATCCTTACTCTTTATAAGCTGATCCATACGTAATATTTTCATGTTCACAGGAGTCACAAGCGGAAAATATATCTTTTTTACATCACAATATTTTAGTAGATACGGCAGGCCATTGATATGATCTGCATGTAGATGCGACAGAAATACTGCATCTATCTTCTCTCCTTCCCTCAAATGTTTTCTAATCTCTTCCTCCACCAGATTTACATCTGTTAGCGAACCACAATCATATACAATTATTACATCTTTTCCAAACGTTTTCTTATCAAACTGTTCCAGATAAAACGCTCCCTGTCCCACCGGCAAAAAATTTCTACGCATATGCATTCTCCTTTTATTTTTGCTCTACTTTTCATTTCCATTATAAGAATATCTTAATACCGCTTATGTGTCAAAGAAGTAAAACGCTTATATAACTTTTTTGTAATTTTTTGAGAAAAAATTTTGTTTTTGAATTATTTTTAGATAATAAAGATTGTGAAAGAATAAAATTAGATTTAACTCTATCAATGCTTCCAATATTATTTGTAAACGTCAAATCCTGCGCCTACCCTTAAATTTAACGCCGCTTTTATGAGCGGCGTGGTTTCCGGCATTCCTCGGGAAGCTCATCTGCCCAAGGCATCAGCTGGTCCAGTTTTGCCGGATCTATATTTCCTTTTTCGTCACAATACTTCGGCAGTTCCGTGAGGATATGCCTAAAGTAATAGTACGGGCGCAGATTGTTCAGCTTTGCCGTTTCCGAAATACTGTAAACAAGAGCACTGGACCTGGCTCCTTTTGCTGTGTTATGCAGCACATTGGGGTCAGACCCCAATGTGCTGGACCCCAATGTTGTACTGTAGCTGCTCCAAAGCCAATCCGATCAGTCTATCCGCCTGATCTGCCATGAACAGCGGGATATTCAACACATCACCATCCAGTTTCAGATTGTCCAATGAGAAACGGATGCGGAGCCTGACCTTATCCGAGAACAGTTCCTTGAACTTTTTCATACTCCTGCTGGTTGTGTTGGCTTCGGATTTGACCTCCACGGGGAAGATATCATTCTCCCGCTGAATGAGGAAATCCACTTCGTAAGGCGGGTTGTTCTGGCTCCAATAACGGGGCATGACTTCAAACTGAGTAATTAAAGTCTGCAATACAAAGTTTTCGGTTAATGCGCCTTTGAATTCCGTAAAAAGACGGTTACCTTCGCCAAAGGCAGTGGGGGCCAGCTGTGCCAGACGGCGAAGCAGTCCCACATCCACCAGATAAATCTTGAAAGCAGACAAGTCATCGTAAGCTGCAATCGGCAGGCCGGGAGCTGAGCTGCGATAAATTTTATGCACCAGACGGGCATCCACCAGCCATTGCAAGGCGTCCTCATACTCACGGGCTCTTGCACCTTCCTTAACCACTTTATAGACGAACTTCTTGTTCTCTCTTGCCAGTTGAGAAGGAATAGATTTCCAGATCATTGAGATTTTCGGGAACTCGCTGAGATTCGGGTGTTTGGCAAAATCACGCTCATAGGCTCCGATGATTCCGGACAATGCCTCCTGCATGGCAGAAACATCCCGTGCCTCCGTCCACATCAATACCGGCTCCGGCATACCACCGGTGACATAGTACATTTTCAGTTTCTCATACAGCGGATTAAAGAAGGCGTCAGGGATGGGTTCAAGAGTGTCCACCTGTTCCAGATACTGCGCCAGATTTTCATCACCATTGGCAAGTAGGAATTCATGAAAAGTCATCGGGTCAATCTGCATAAAGTTGACCTTACCCACCGGAAAAGAGGAATGTTTCGCCAAAGCAATACCCAACAGAGAACCGGCACAGGCAACATGATACTGCGGCGCATTCTCGCAAAAATACTTCATAGCGTTAATGACCTTAGGGCAGTCCTGCACCTCATCAAAGATGATAAGAGTTTTTTCAGGAACGATTTTTTGACCGCTTGCCAGCATAAGGTTTTGCAGAATCCGGTCCACATCCTTGGTTGTTTCAAAAAATTGCTTATATTCTTCATTTTCGTCGAAGTTAAAGTAAGCTGTATTTTCATAACAGCGTCTGCCGAACTCTTTCAGAATCCAAGTCTTACCCACCTGACGTACGCCCTTCAAGATTAAAGGCTTGCGGTAGGGAGAA
>QWCN01001627.1_pt1 | contig 33432 bp, 18 predicted proteins | sample 1972711 | NCBI WGS metagenome assembly QWCN01 (sample SAMN09866707, study PRJNA288562) | Human gut metagenome isolate term1_stool, whole genome shotgun sequencing... | isolation source: gut | host: Homo sapiens | place: USA: California
ACGGGGTTGCGGGTGTTTTCAAAAAATGACATATCACACCTCCGATTTCACACATTCGGTATAAGTTAACGGGAAGGATGCTTTCAGAACAACGCTTTTCCGCACCGTCCAGCCCTTCTGCCGCAAAAAAGTCAGATATTCCTCGCTCGTCCACCTGCTGTGGAGGGGAAATCCCGCCAGCTTCATAAAAAACGCTCTCACCTTGCCGGAAAACGAATTTCCCGCATGGGTGAAGGTCGGCGCAATCAGTACGCCGTCGTCCTTCAGCACGCGCCCGATTTCCCGCAGGGCTTTCTCCGGCTGCGGCACAATGTGCAGGGCGTTTGACACGATCACTGCATCGAAGGATCCGTCCGCATAGGGCAGACAGAACATATCCTGCACCGAAAAGTGCAGCTTCGCAGAACGATTATCCCGTTTTGCCTCGGCAATCATCTCTGCAGAGACATCCGTCGCCTCGATATGTGCCGCCGCGTTCACGATATGTTTTGCGATCAATCCGGTGCCCGTTGCAAGCTCCAGCACCGTTTTGGCTTTCACGACCGGACGGATCAGTGCATACATCGTTTCGTATGCCTCGCGGTCTTTGCGCATGAAGCGGTTGTAAATACGGGCATTTCTGTCCCAGAAATTCTTCTTTTCTTTCATGGTTACATTCCTTTGATATTCCCACATAGCCGATAGCCGGTTACCCACGGCTAACTCGTGTGGTTTTGAAAAACCGCATCTCTGCGGCTTTTCGCCTTATTCAAACAATTCTCTGCAGGCACCGTACACCAGCGTTTCCAGCACCTGAGGATATAATTCTCCGATCTGCTCCCTGTGCGAGACGGTCAGAATCAGTCCGCGTACAGTCGCGGCGGCAAGAGAAGCGCCGCGCTTGGGCACAAGGTCATATTTTTCCAGAAGCTGACGGCGCAGCGCCTTGTTTCCTTCAGCAGCGCTTTACGAATCTGCTCGGTTTCAAAATCTGTAAAAGCCAAGGTTGCACCTCCCGAAATATGACCGTTTCGGTTCTTTCGGTCGTATTATATCATGCTTTTTTCCGCTTTGCAAGAGGTAAGTGAAAAAAATTCGTTTTTTCTGCGCCAGAAGAAAGCGAAGCGTCGATGACGGAATCCCATCATTCCCCGGTTCCCCTGTTCCGCTGTCGGCGCTTCTATATCTCCATGATATAAAAATATTGGTGAACTGCACCATGCAACGCAAGAAGCGAGGACATTCGGTGAGCAAAATCGAAATTTTTAGTTTGTTGCTAACAAGTGGTTGACAATTCAATTTTTTTGAGTATAATAATATGCGGTTCTTCTCGAAGAACTGAATTTTTTGCCCGGCGGTTAGCCTATGCTAACTCGATAACTGGACGAAGGAGTTACATGAGTTCATCGGAATTAAGGTATTTGATTACCGCAAACGAGCTTGCAGAACAAACAGAAAATGTAAAGCAAACGGATGTGGCGAATAAACTTCGGGTTTCAAAAGTCAGTACATACAACGCGATGGAACGGTTGCGGGATAAAGGATTTATCGAAAAGAATGATAGGAAAATTGTTCTTACAGATCGCGGAAAAGAAGTTCTGAACGAGTACATGACGATTATACGCTTTATGTCGGCGCATTTGTCGTTACATTGCGGCACGACTGAAAATCAGGCGTATGAAGATGCCCTTAACGCGGCCTGTGCGTTTTCGGACGCAACCCGTAACGGAGTGGCAAATTATATCAAGTCGGGAATGAAAGACGCACATCACGCACCGATTGATTCAGACAAGGAGCAAACAAATGATAGATAAAGAACTATTCAGACTCATCGGCGGAAACAAGAAGTACATCTTTATCGCCGTATTGTTGCAGGCAATCGGGTTGGTTGCAAACGTTGCGATTACCGGAAGCGTTTGCTACGCCGTGTATCTGCTGACCGAGAATGCCGAAGCCGTGAAATTCGTTTATCCGCTTATCGGCGCGGTTGTAGGTATTATCGTGAGATATATCTGTTCGCGCGCGACGGGCGACATCAAGGACAAGCTCGGCAGAAGCGTGAAAAAAGACTTGCGTGAAAGAGTATATAACAAAATAGTAAAACTCGGCGTGAAAACCACTGACGGAATGAGCATGGCGGGACTCACGCAGGTTTCGGTGGAAGGCGTAGAACAACTCGACCTTTACTATTCGTCCTATCTGCCGCAGTTCTTCTTTGCGATGATTGCGCCCGTCATTCTGTTCCTGATATGCGTATGGATTGATTGGAGAACGGCTCTCGTACTGATTGCCTGCGTGCCGCTGATCCCCGTATCCATCGTAGCGGTCAGTAAGTACGCGAAGAAGATTTTTGCGAAATATTGGGGCAAATACACCTCAATGGGCGACAAGTTTCTCGACAGCGTGCAGGGACTTAAAGAACTCAAAATCTTTCAGGCAGACGCGGCTCAGCACGTTAAGATCAACGAAAGCGCGGAAGAGTTCAGAGTCATCACGATGAAAGTCCTTGTCATGCAGCTTGCAAGCACCACAATCATGGACTTGGTTGCATACGGCGGCGCGGGAGTCGGTATCGCGCTTGCAATCAGTGGCGCGGCGTTTTGGGGACTGAACCCGATTGCTGCATTGTTCCTGTGCCTTGTGGCGGTTGAATTTTTCCTGCCGCTTCGTGCGTTCGGTTCGGCATTCCACGTTGCTATGAACGGCGCAAGCGCGGGTAAAAAGATTATTTCGCTTCTTAATGCACCCGACCCCGAATGGGGAACGGAAACCGTAGACGGCAAAGAAATCAAACTCGAAAACGTTACGTTCTCTTACGATAATAAACGCGACGTTCTGAAAAACGTGAATATGACCTTCCCCGAAAAGGGAATGACGGCTATCGTCGGAGAGAGTGGTTGCGGAAAATCTACGGTCGTCAATATGCTGATCGGCACGTTCCGTCCGCAAAAAGGCGACGTGACCGTCGGCGGCAAACAGCTTGAAAAGTTGTCGCGCGAGAATTGGTATTCGCACCTTTCGGCGGTAAGTTATAACACTTATATCTTCAACGAAAGTGTGAGAGACAACTTCAGGATGGCGAAAGAAAATGTTTCCGACGAAGAAATCTTCGCCGCACTCGAAAAGGTGAACCTGAAAGAGTTTATCGAAGAAAACGGTGGTTTGGATAAAGTTATCACCGAGGACGCAAACAACATTTCGGGCGGACAAAAGCAACGCCTTGCGCTTGCGATTGCGCTCGTATCGGATAAAGATATTTACGTTTTCGACGAAGCAACGAGCAATATCGACATCGACAGCGAAGCCGTTATCATGAAGAATATCAAGGCGATTTCGGAAGAAAAGAGCGTTATCGTAATTTCCCATCGTCTTGCCAACGTCGTTCCGGCGGATAACATTTATTGTATGGAAGAGGGAGAGATCAAGGAAAGCGGTTCGCACGAAAAACTGATGAGCGCAAAACAAGGTTACGCGCGCCTTTACACCGCGCAGAAAACGCTGGAACAGGCTTATGCGGAGGTGGTAGCATGAGTACGCAAATGAAAAGGAAAAAGGCTTTGAGAAGAAGCGGCGCGAAAATCATGGCAAGCCTGATTGCCCTTCTCGGCAGTTTGTCTTACATCATGGTTTTAGCTGTCATCAACGGAAGCGTGGGCTTTGTCTGCGCGATGGGCGTCACGGTATTCGGCGCGGTAGGCGTTGCGAAAGCCCTCGGAGAAGCGATTGCGCTTTCTTACGGGTGGATTATCGGGCTTACGATCGGTTGCGGCGTGCTTCGCGGTCTGCTCCGCTATTTCGAGCAGTACAGCAATCACTATATCGCGTTCCGGCTTCTTGCGGTTCTCCGTGATAAAATTTTCGGCGCGTTAAGAATTCTTTGCCCCGCAAAACTTGAAAGCAAACAAAAGGGCAGTATCATCGCAATGATTACCTCGGACATCGAAACGCTTGAAGTTTTCTATGCGCATACCATTTCGCCCATCTGCATTGCCGTGCTTGTATCTGCGGCGGTGTTCCTGTTCGTCGGGTTTGTTTCAAGTTGGTATCTCGCGCTCGTAGCGCTTGTCGGTTTCCTGACGATCGGCATTGCCGTTCCGCTGATTTCGTCGGGCAGACTGAAAGAAAGCGGCGTAAAATACCGTGCGGAATTCGCTTCGTTCTCGGCGTACTTCCTTGACAGTATCAAGGGTATCAAAGACATCGTTCTGAATAATGCGGGCGAGGAAAGAGAAAAGGAAGTAAACAAGCGTTCGGACGGACTGCTTGCGGAAACCAAAAAGATGAAACACAACATCACCCGCGCGGGTTCAGCAATCGAACTCACGGTGTCGGTGTTCGTGCTTATCACTCTTGCGGTCGGAATTTTGCTTGTCAAAAAAGATATGCTGTCCTTAGGCAGAATGATTATCGGTATGGTAACGGTGTTCTCGTCGTTCGGTCCGGTAATCGCGGTAGGTTCGCTTCCCGGCAACCTGACGCAGACTTTCGCAAGCGGCGACAGAGTGCTTAATCTTCTTGCTGAAAAGCCTGCGGTCGAAGCGGTTACGAATGGTAAAGACTTCGATTACGAAAATCTCGACGTAAAAGACCTTTCGTTCAGTTACGACGGACAGACCGAAGTTCTGAAAGATATTAAAATGCGCGCCAAAAAAGGTGAAATTATCGGTATCGTGGGCGAAAGCGGTTGCGGCAAGTCAACTTTCCTAAAACTTCTTCTGAGATTTTGGGAGAGAAGCGGCGGCGAAATCAACTACGACGATATCGACATTGATCAAATCAACACCGATTCGCTTTTGAAAAACGTAACGATGGTTTCGCAAAGCACCTATTTGTTTGAAGAAACGATAGAGGATAACCTGCGTATCGCAAAACCCGACGCCACGCAGGAAGAAATCGAAAACGCCTGCAAAATGGCTTCGGTACACGACTTTATTATGACGTTGCCCGACGGATACAAAACGCAGGTCGGCGCGCTTGGGGATAACCTTTCCGCAGGTGAAAAACAGCGAATCGGCTTAGCGCGTGCGTTTTTGAGAGGGAGCGAACTGATTCTTCTCGATGAACCCACAAGCAATGTTGACAGCATCAACGAGGGCATTATTTTAAGGGCGTTAAAAGAACAAAAGAACAAAAAGAGTATCATTCTCGTATCGCACAGAGAATCGACCATGGCGATTGCCGACAGAATCTATCAGGTTGCCGGCGGGGTGATGACAGAGGAGGTGTAAGGTGGAAGAACAGAAGAAAAGCAATGATATAGAAGAAGCGGCTTCCGCTCTGATTGCAAACGCAGAGAATGAAAACTCTGCGGATCAGCCTGAAATCACGCCAAAGGAATCCAAAGCAACAGAAGAAAACGACAACAGGATATTCAAGAAATACAGGATAAAAGACATCGTATTTCTTGCCATTATCACGGCTTGCACACTGGTTACGGGCGCGGTCATGCCCCTGCTTGTGAATGTCCCGCTGTTCGGAATTGTGCAACTCGGCTTGGGACTTCAGTTTTCGGTTTTCCCCGTCATCGGTTTGATGAAGGTCCGAAAACCGGGCGCACTGTTTTTGCAGTCGGTCTTCATCTCGGTATTTCTGATTTTTATGTTTCCTCCCATGGCGCTCCTCACGGTCTGTGCCCTGATTGCAGAGGGAGTTGCCCTTCTCCCCTTTCGCGGGTATCAAAACGATTGGGCGTGCGTTGTCGCAGGAACTCTGTATATGCCGCTCACGCTTCCGCTGATGTGGTTGTATTACAACACATTTTATACGGTCACGGGGGAAGAAAAAGCGGCGACGAGTCTGTTCCTCGGCGGGGCTAATCCCGTGGTCGCAGTCGGTATTTCGATTGCTGCCGTTGCGCTTTGTTTCGTCGGCTCGGTTGTTGGAATGCTGATTGCGAGAGAGCTGAAAAAAGCCGGGGTTCTGAAAAAATGAGATTTTGGTCTTTCAAAAAGAAGCGATATCCCCTATTCGTGTTTCTGTCAAGCCTGTTTTTAATCGTATTCGGGTTGTGCATGGCAAGAAGCGTAAAATGCTCTTTCTTCTTAGCTGGGTGCTTCGCGTGGCTGATGCTGTTCGGATGCAGGAGGCGTTGCCTCCGTATGCTGCCGGTGCTGATTCTCGCCGGCGGTTCCTTTGCAACCCTTGCATACTTTGCTTACGGTAAGGACGGAAAAGCCGCGATGGCGATGGCAAACCGTTTCGCCTCCGTATTCCTTGCCGCCGCGCTCGGCATGAGCGTTGAACCTGCGGATATGACGAGAAATCTTTCCACGCTCAAAATGCCGAGGGGTGTTACGCTCGGTATGCTGATTGCAACGTCTTTTCCGCCCGTACTCGGCGCGGAGATAAAAAGAGTAAGAGAGGCGATGAAAACGCGAGGCGCGGGCAGCGTATGGAGCCCGAAAATTTTTTACAGAGCGTTTCTCGTTCCGTTTGTCATGCGGCTCGTGAATATCTCGGACACGCTGTCGCTGTCGGTCGAAACGCGCGGATTTTCGCTTGAAAAGGTGCCCTACACGGTATATAAAAAAGAAACCGTTTGCCTGTCTGACGTACTGTTTCTTTTGGGACTTGCCGCAGGCGCGATAGTCACGGTGGTATTATGAACGCGATAGAACTCAAAAACGTACACTTTTCCTATGACGGGAAAACAAGAATACTCGAAAACGTAAATATCGCGCTGAATTACGGAGAGGTAAACCTTGTTTCCGGTCATTCGGGCGAAGGGAAAAGCACGCTTTTGTATATCATAAGCGGCATCATCCCGAATATCACGGACGGAAACCTGTCGGGTGAGGTGCTGATAAACGGCGAGAATATCAAGGGCAAGCGCCTTGGCGAGGTCTGCCGCAAAGTCGGTGTCGTTCTGCAAAATGCCGACGAACAGATTATTCAGAAAACGGTAGAAGACGAAATCGCGTTCGGTTGCGAGAATCTGGCGTTTTCACCGGAGAAAATCAGCAAACAGATCGACACAGTCTGCCGCCTTATGAAACTGGATCAATCGTGGGAGAGCCGCAAGCTGTCCGGCGGGCAGAAGCAAAGACTGATCACCGCTTCCACGCTTGCGATGGGGCAGAAGATCGTCATTCTGGATGAGCCGCTTGCCAATCTCGACACGGCGGGCGCGGAAATGCTGATGTCCACGCTCAAATCTCTTGCGAAGGCGGGTTATTGTATCATAGTCATCGAACACAGGCTTGACGTCGTTCTGCCGTTCGTGGACAAGGTCTTTCACGTTGGAAATAAGAGCGTAAGCGAGATGACGGACAGAGAAAATTACCTGAAAGAGCAGTCAACCGAAATAGAAGATACCTGTTCGGAATTCAGCGGAACGCTACCCGTGTTCTCGCTGTCCGATGTTGCGTTTTCGGTAAAAGACCGCGACATATTGAACGGAGTTACTTTCGATGTGCTAAAAGGCTCGCGCACGGTACTGCTCGGCGAAAACGGTTGCGGCAAAACAACCCTTTTAAGACTGATTTCCCGTCTTGAAAAGCCCACCCGCGGCGTGATTTTGCAGAACATAGACGATAAATTCGGGCAGAAAAGCAAGCAGAGCAAAAAATGGTATCAAAAGGTGGGCGTCGTGTATCAGAACCCCGACTATCAGCTGTTTATGCCGACCGTGGAAAAGGAAATCAAATTCGGAGCAAAATCCGACGAGTACGCCGACGAAATAGCCGAAAAATTCGGTGTAAAACAGTTGTACGCCCGTCATCCACAGTCGCTCTCCGAGGGACAGAAGCGCAGAGTCTCTATCGCCGCAGTCGTTGCGACAGCCCCGGAGGTTCTTATTTTGGACGAGCCGACGGTCGGGCAGGACTACCGGGGACTTTGCAAAATGGTGGAAGTGCTGAACCGCATTCACACGGATACAAAGAACACGATGATTACGGTTACGCACGATTGCCGCTGTGCCGCCGCTTTGTGCGACCGCGCCGTGTGGATTGAGAACGGAACAGTCCGTCATGCAGGCGGAAAAGAACAGATTTCGGCGTTTTTCCGTCTGGATGCGCAGTGTAAGGGGTAGTTCGCCCGGATGATTGCGGTTCCAAGCGGTGTTCCGGGATTTGAAGCGCACGTGGTTAGCCTTGACTAACTTCTGGTAATCGATAGCAGGAAGAAGGAGAGAAAACATTGCTGTTACGACTTAAAAACATAGGAAAAATATATGACAGCAACGATATTCTGACGATCGGTATACGCGGAATCAACCTTGATTTCGACTATAACGAATTCGTAACGATCGAGGGCGAGAGCGGAAGCGGTAAATCTACGCTTCTGAACGTCATCGGCGCGAACGACAGTTACGAAGAAGGCGAGCTGTATATAAACGGCGAGGAAACGTCGCATTACGGCGCGGCGGAATGGGAAAAATACCGCGAAAAGTATATCGCAACCGTCTTTCAGGATTTCAACATCATAGAAAACCTTACCGTGCTTGAAAACGTCGAGCTTGCTCTTCTGCGTTTCGACGATAAAAAGGTACGCCGCGAAAAGGCAAGAGAACTGATTGAAAAGGTTGGGCTTATAAAACAAATCAATCAACGCGGCAGTAAACTTTCGGGCGGCGAAAAACAGCGCACGGTCATAGCCCGTGCTTTGGCAAAAGACGCGCCGATTATCCTTGCGGACGAGCCTACGGGTAACCTGGACGTTAAATCTTCGAGAGAAATTGCAAAGCTCTTAAAAGACGTATCAAAAGACAAACTCGTCATCGTGGTGACCCACAACCCTGAATTTTTTGTGGAATACGCAACGCGCAGAGTAACCATTTTCGACGGCTCGGTAAAAGAAGATAAAGTAATCGAAAAGCCGGCGGAAACGAAAAACGTTGAAGTCCCCGAAGTCAAGCAAAGCAGAAAGAAAGACGTTAAAGATACTTTCCATATCGGCGTTCTGAATTACAAAAGCAGGCCGAAATTCACGGCAATGATGAGCTTTGCTTTGCTTGTCTGTGCAGTAACGCTGTTTGTCGTGTTGTCGGTGTTCGGAAGTTCGCTTATAAAACCCGTTACAAATTCGCTCGACACCGTCGGCGTGAACGGAAAGGTAATCGTTTCAAGCGAAAATGGAAACCTTAATAGCGACGATTTTGACGAAGCAGCGGGAAAAACAAACGCAGGTTTTTATCTTTTGGATCAGGAGTTTTCCGAATTTACGGTAAATATTCCGAAAAAAAGCGGTATGCTTTCGGCTTATCGTGTTACTTGCCTGTACGCGCCGTATCAATATAACTTAAAGCAAGGCGAAGCGGTTTTGGTGTTGCCGAAATCTGCGGAAAAAGATAAAAACGCGATAATCGAAACGTTTGTAAACGCAAACGCGGGTATCGAGAGCATCAGCGTAAAAACGACGCTTTCTTCCGGCAATGTGCTTCTTTACCTGTCCCACGCGGACGCGGAAGAAAACGGAGTTAAAATCAAGGCGATTAACACGACGATGAAACTCGGAGAAACGGTCGTTACGGTTTATGCCTTTGAAAAAGACGAGAATATTGAAAGCGGAAAAATAAACCTTGTAAATTCCAATACCTATCAGGCAACGAAATATTCTGCGGTTTTCTCGGTAAAATCGAATCAGTCTTACGAAGTGGCGTCCGACAGCGAACAGGACGAAGCGAGAGGCGGAAACCTGATTGTGAAAATGAACCCCAGTGACTACGCCGCGATTTTTGAAACCGAACAAACAGACGCAAGTCAGTCGGTGCTGTATTATGCCGATGACCGGACGGCGGAAAACGCGCTCGGCAAATTCCCCGGCGGAATGATGGGGATGCTTTCCACGAGTCAAGTATACGTCCAGAGCGCGGGCGACGTTTACGCAATGAATGTCATCTACTATATCGCGCTGATTGCGGTTTGCCTTTTGTTCGCCGCGCTCATATCCGTGATTTTCGGAAGAAGCGTAAAGGTTTTTCAGACCGACTTTGCAGTTTACAGAACGCTCGGCATTTCAAGCAAGATTTCGTCGCGTTCGCTTTACATTCAGATGGCGCTGATCTTCCTGCCGACCATCGTATTCCTGCCGCTGGTCAGTCTGATTGCGGCGGTGATACCGGGAGGCGGAATCGCATTGATTTCGGCGGGCAACTACTTCTTTATAGAAATCATGCTGCTCATAATCGTCGAATTTGTCGCATTCGGTTTCAACCGTGCGATAAACGGACAGAGTATCAGAAAATCTTTGAGAAGGGGGTCGAAAGGTTAATATGTCTAAAATTAAAGTAGAAAACATTGTAAAAACGTTTAACCGACACTCCCGCAACGCAAACAAGGTATTAAAAGGCGTTTCGTTTGAACTTCCCGATAAAGGGCTTGTGTGCATCTTCGGTAAATCGGGAAGCGGTAAAACAACCCTTCTCAATATTATTGGCGGACTTGAAAAAGCCGATAGCGGTAAGGTTTATATCGACGGCGAATGTACGAGCGGTAAAACCGACAGGATCAGAAACGCAAAAATCGGCTTCATTTTCCAAAACTATTACCTTGAAAAAGGCTATACAATAGCGGAAATCCTGCGCAATCAGATGATGATCGCGGGGTTCAAAGATGAAAAAGAGATAGAGAGAAGAACCGAAGAAGCGTTGAAGCTCGTCGATATGGAGCGTTTCAAAAACAAACTCGGCGACGCACTTTCGGGCGGACAGCAACAAAGAGTCGCGATCGCCCGTGCAATCGTCAGGGGCAGCGATGTAATTCTTGCCGACGAACCGACAGGCAACCTCGACGCGGAAAACACGATGAAGGTTATGGATATATTAAAGGAAATATCCAAAACCCAACTCGTGGTTATCGTAACGCACGAGGTTTCGCTTATCAAAAAGTACGCCGACAGCCATATCAAAATCGTGGACGGCGAACTTGTGGAGGATGGCGAAATAGAAGAAACCGACCTCGCGCCCGCAACTTACGACAACATAAAAGAGGGAAACGAAACGCACAGCGTTCTTACCACCTTTACCAAAAGTACGGCGAAGCGAAACGGCAGGCTGTTTACTTTCAAAACGATTTTCAAGCGTAATAACGCGGGCGGCGAAAAGGCGTATTCGGTCGGTAACGTATTCAAGCAGATATTTATTCTTGCGCTTGCCGTGGTAATGACGTTTTTCTCGTTCTCTGCGTTTGAGGCACTCTCGGCAGTTACCGAAAACAAAACGCTCGGAGCGAATACCGTTTATACAAATCTGAACTCTTATTCGGTACTCAGGAAAACGGACGAAAGCCATTACAAGAGTATTGATTTCTTCGATACGGAAATGAGGACGGGAAGTTTCTCATACGGCGGACTTGCAAGTCTTTCGGGGATAGAAGTCAATTATACGCCCAAAGCAATTGAAGAAGGCGACGAAATTGCCGTAGAATACGGCAGACTTCCCGAAAAAGGCGAAGCGATCGTTTCCCGCAAAATGGCGGAAGAACTCAAAAGAGAATTCCGTATGAAAGAATTGAATACGGATAAAGCAATCACGCTGATGACCTTTGACGGCGAATATCCGATTACGGGTATCACGGGAGGCGACGATAAAATCATTTATCTGAACAAAGAAGATTATGTCAACTTTCTCGGTGTGTATAACAAAATCGGTTTTTCGGACGGGGAAGAGATCTTCTTCAAAGATACTTACGGTTCGGCTTCGTTTACGGCGGAGATTCTGCTGTACGACGGCGAGATCGCAAACGATAAGGTCAGAGTGGAAATCAACAGAAATTCGCTCTACAAAATGATGACCGATACCACGCAGGCGGATTTTGAAGTCAACAAAACGAACTCCCGTTTGAAAAATACGCCTTATGCGATACAGGTAACGGGCAGTAAAGTTTATGTTGAGCAGTTCGAAATCACGCGCGATGTCATGGATACGGACATTCGGGTTTACGTCAACAAAAACGTTCTTCATAATATTTTCGTTTACATATCGCCAAACCTTGACGCGCTTTCGTCTACGGGTTCACAGTATTATTTCGAGATAACGACGGAAAGTCCGGAGCAACTCGCTTCGCTGAAATCCGATTTAAGGGATTTGGGCGTAACTGCCGTGAACGTCGGCGCGGCGTATGAACAGGAAAACGAAGAAGAAAAACAAGACGCGGCAAGCGGGTTGTATCTCTATCTTCTCGTGATCGTCCTGCTTCTCATCATCTATTTCTTCATAGAGAAGTCGGCAAGTATCAAAAACAGTAAAGAGTACGGTATTTACCGAGCAATCGGCGTCAATCGGGGCAATCTTTTGTTCAAAGAGTGCGTCACGGCGGTCGTTCACAACATTTTGAGTTTCTTTGTGTTCTCGGTGGTAACGGTTGCGCTCGTTGCGGTAAGATACGCGATTATGAATGTAGCGTTTGCGGGCTTTATAGGGCTTGCGGCGGCAGGTTTTGCAACAGGCGCGGTGCTGATGACCTGCATATCGCTGATTCCGTATTTGTTCGTTCTCACCGAGTCCCCGTCGGAGATTCTGGCGAGATACGATATTTAATCCGGTGTTTTCCCGGAAACGGGTTTACATACAAAATTATATTTAGGAGGTCATTCAAAATGACAAAATTCAGAAAGAACGTCATCGGGGCTGTATTGTGCCTTGTGATGCTTCTTGTCGGTGTCTGCGCGTTTACGGCGTGCGGAAGCAAGGATCTGTCGGTTACGTTTACCGTTGAAGGCAAAACGCAAACGGTAGACGCGGTGAACGGTAAGGTGACGATGCCTGCCGATCCGGAAAAGGAATTTTATGAATTCCGCGGTTGGTATACAACTTCGACCTTCGACGAGGGTACAGAGTTTACCAAAGATACCGAAGTAAAAGAAAATCTTACGGTATACGCGTATTTTGCGCCTATTCACGTCGGCATTTCCGTCAATGGTGAAACTGCTACCGATATCAAGCTCGAAGAACTTGCGGGAAAGACAACAGAATACACGGAGGACGCGTCAAGTAAAGACCTGACATTCGACGGCTGGTATATCGATGCCGCTTACGGAACGAAATATGAAAAGCAGGATACGGACAACCTTTACGCTCGTTACTGCGCGACTGTTACGTTCGATAACGGGTATGAAACCTTAAAGAGTGTTCAGGTCGGAATCAATTCGACTATGAAAGCCCCCGATAAGGAAGATGCCGATTTTGTCCCCTATTACATGGACAAAGAAGATTTGACGTATGTGGACGAGAACGGAAACGTTGTTGATTTCACGTCGCTTGTCATTACGAAAAATACGGCAATCCGGGTTATGTGGAAATCGCCCTATCTGACATATCAGAAGATTGAGGGCACAGCAAACGATTATGCGGTCGTCGGTTTTGATTATCAATCGAGCAATTCGGAAGAATGGCAGAATATCAAGAGATTTCCTGCGATCTCCTTCCTGTCCGAAAACGTAACGATTAACGGCGTAAAAGGCTGCAACGTGGTTACAGTAGATTTCTCCGTTTCGACAGGAATGTACACAGCAACCGTCGATCAGTGCGATTCTGCGGTCTATGCGTATTTTGCTGACGGAATTCAATACATCAATCAGTTCCAGTCCTGCACCAAGATTGAAAATGTAAAGCTCCCCGCAACCCTGAAGGTGCTTGAAAAATCCTTTTGGAATATGAAAAATCTGAAGTCCCTTGAGCTTCCCGAAGGACTGGAAATTCTGATTGACTCGCTTTGGGGCGATTATATGGAAGGAATGGTCGGATACTACAGAGGCGTGAGCGCGTTTCCGTTTACCGTAACCGTTCCCGCCAGCGTTCAAACGGTCGTTACCGTTCCGTCCAACCTCAAATTTGCGGAAGGAAGCGAATACTATTACGAGGAAGGCGAACTTTTCAGAAACCGCACGATTGACGGCGTAACTTATAAAACGCTTGTCTGCACATATCAGGCAAAGGCTGTCGACGGTACGCTTACCGTTGCGGAGGGTGTTGAGGCTGTGTCGGTCGGCGTGTTCAAGGGCCTGAATGTTCAATATATTTCTCTTCCGTCCACATTCAAGGCAATTTCTTATGCAACGGATGGAAATAACAAAACATATGAGCTTTCGTATTATACGGGTTCTATGCTGACCGATATGCAGAGAGTGCAAGCCCCCGATGAAAAATCGGCGATTGATTCCTATTCCGTGTTCAGCAGTCTGAATTCGGACAGCTTCGGGTATGTCTATCTGAATGTTGCTTCCATGCCCGCAGGAATCAGCGAATATGCCTTCACGCAGGGCAGAACGCCGTATACCGAGCTTGCTGAAAAAGACGGAACGCCGGTTGAAAAGGTTGTCTGCATCGGAACGATTCCCGAAGGGACCGAGAGTATTGTTCATATAATCGGCGAAGATTACAGGGATTCAACTACCAGAAGATCTTATTCCTTAACCGGTAAAAAATCGGGAGAGGAAATAACCGAAGCGGATATACTGAAAGCCATAGGAATAACCGCTAACGATTATAATTACCAAATCACCGAACTCGGGAAGAGCTTCGAGGCAGGCGTGATTACACATAATTTGTACCTTAAAGTCTCGTATACCAACTATATTTTAGGGGTTACTTACTCGGTTGACGAGGAAAATAAAACCATAACCGTAACGGGATTCGATCAGACTACCGCGAAAGAAATAGGCGGCGTTTACAGAATCAATATTGATTTCAGCAGTGACGAAAAACTTGCCGGATATAAAGTCGTTATCGCGGACAACGCGTTCAAAGACAATCACTATATTTCAGAGGTTTATGTCGGCTCGCAGGTGGTCAGCATCGGTGCGCAGGCATTTGCAAACACGTCGAACCTGACGAAATTCATTGTTTCGGATGGCGGGCTGGAAGAAATTAAAACAAAAGCCTTTGAAAATGCAGGCTGCATTGTAAGCGGCGAAACGGTTACCGTAAACGAAAGCATCCAGAAGAACGGAATCAAATTCGTTCTGCCGCTTGCGAAAATGAAGAATATCGAGCCTTACGCATTCAAGACAAAGGGAATCTTTATGTTCACCGCAACGGCGGCGGAAGGCAATGAGGATAATCCGAGAAAGCTGACGGCAGCGGCGAAAGCCGGCGAGTATTTCTTCGTGGAAAGTATGTCGGGTGAGTATTACGGCATTATGCAGTATGTGAAAAATACCGACACGCAAACGATGAAAGACAACAACGGAAACGATGATTTGATTACGATTTACGATGTCCGTTATGTGGCGACAGCAGGCGGATTCAATGACGCAAGCGGACATATGGGAATCGGTTATTCGCTTCGCGGCAAAGCATATGAATGGGGAGCCTGGAGCGACGATTTCGCAGCAAAGCAGCATTATGTTTATCGCTATGAAGTGATGGAAGGCTCGGTATACTATCTCGGAAACGCTTTCAACTATATTTCCTTCGGTATCTTTTCCAGGATTCACACGAATGCTTTCACCGATATGGAAGAAACGCATTATGCCATATACAATAACTGCGCATTTGATATCTGGATGGATGCGGAGAAAGTCAAGAACCAGGATTCTTCCCTCTTTGAAGAAGGCTGGTTCAACGGCAGAGCGAACTCCGAAAATACTTTTATGAGTACGCTTCAGGATCACGAAGATTTTTACCTGTAAAAACCAAAGGAACGGCATACGCCCGCGCAGGCGGGCGTATCCGGTTCCGCTTTTATAGAGGGGTGCAATGAAAAAGCTGTTTTCTAAAGTTGTTATATGGATCCTGTGCGCCGTAAGCCTCGCCGCACTTCCTTCCTGCAGCAAAGCCGGCAGTACCAGAACGCCGCAGGATGTAATCAAAGAGGCATACGGCGATACGGAATATAAAATCTCTTTTTCATCCGAGGGACTGGACGCGCCTTTGGAGGATTTGACATACACCGCAAAAAGCATCCCTGTTTTGCCGGTGCCGCAGAAGGTCGGCTATGTGTTCGGCGGTTGGTTTTTTGATAAGGAGTACCACACGCAGTATCAGGACAATCTTCTTCTGATGACGATGGGCGACGTCACGCTGTACGCAAAATGGCTGAAAGAGGATCTGGCAGTCAGCGGAACGTATGACATTGATTTTGAGGCTGAAATTCTTGAAGACACCGTCAAAGAAGGAAAAACCGCGGCAGAGTTCGGCGGTTATAAGAAATTCCCCGACAATATTTCGGTCGAAAATACATACATTGAAAAATCGGACAACGATTTATTGCTTAAAATCGAATACGACTGCATGGATCCGGAGCCTTACGGCGCGCTTGCCGATTCTTATAAAGTAACGGTAAACGCGACTAAAAATCCGTCAAGCGTTTATATAAAAGAAAGCGTAAATTCGCTTTCGGATACGGTGAAAACGATATACATCCGCATAACGGATATGGACTTATCCGTACCTGTATATCTTGATATCGAAACCACAAACTGGAAAGCGGAAGGGCTTTCCGATGAGGAAAGATACGGTACGACCACAACTTATACCGTCGAATTCAGAATAACAAGGCTGATAGGTTTTAAGACGCCTTACGTCGATACAAGCGTTCCGCTTGAGGACGGCTATTATCTTGTAAGAAGTTATAATAAGACGATAGAAAACAAATCGTCTATGGGCGACGGTTTCAATTCCGTTTTTTCATATCTGAAAGCGGAAAACGGAAAATACAAGCTGATTAAGCCGTTCACGCCGTATGCGGGACTGGTTCAATTCACGCTCGGAAAACTTGAAGAACCTTATTATCAGAATCTGTTTTACAGAATGATGTCCTTTATGCCGAATCAGTACTGCTTTGAATTGGATACGACCGGATTTGACGGAGAGGTGGAATCGAGTTATTATCCCGAAACATACAAAGCGAAGAAATATGTGGATTATTCGGTGGAATTTCATACGGACGACTATAAGGTATATTCGGTTATCGATCTCGGAACAAATTTTAAGCGCGAATTCGGGATACTGTATTCCGTTTCGGGCTTTATGGAAGTCGCAGGCGGTATGGGATCGGGCGTGCAGATTTTGTATATGGATTACGACCATATCATAAAACTATCCGACGAAAATGTCGATTATAAAGAACTTTCGGGCGACAGTTATTCTTTTGAAGCATCGGGCAGTTTTTACCCCGGGAATGCTTCCGATCTGAATGATAAAAACCTGACGTATGATGAAACGCTGAAAAACGGCTTGTCGACAAAGATGGTGAATTTCTGGTATTCGGCAACCGATGCAAACGCACCGTATGAATCCAGAAAGGTATATAACAGCAAGATCACCTTCCGACCGACCGACGAAACAAACGCCAAAAACATCTCGGACGCAAGATATGAAATCGCGCATTTCGATATTCAGACAAATATATACGGGTATGATGCAGAAACAAGCAGAAAGAACGGGGAAGAATTATACTATGATTCCATGTCCGTGCAGACATTCGGCGCAAACGGAATGCGGGAATCTCTGAAATTCAGGCTTGGAAAAACTGTCAATCAGGGAGATGTTATCAGACTTGAAGATCTTTACCGTGAGAAAGTATCGAAAGATACCGATTTTTCGACCGTTCAGTACAAAGGATATGCAATCAGCGGCGATAAAATCGATTTTTCAAAAGAAATCGGAGTAACCAAAGCTTTTACGTTTTCTTCCGATTGCGCAATCGTGTTCACCTCTGCGGATGATGACGGTATCACGCAAACGGCAATCGTGGAAATTGTTCAAAAAAGCGATCCTGATTATCGGATTACGGATGAAAATCACGCTTGGAAATGGTCGGATGAGGATGCGGCATATGTTTCCGATACGATAGATAAAGAGGGTTCCTCGGTGGAGTTGCCGGCACTTACTTACTCGTGGACGGGCGTGAAAAACGTGCGTTTCAGAAGCAATTGGTATGATGACGAGGCGTGCATCAATCCCCTTCACGTTGGGATTTTCACGAATCAGAACGGTGTTTATTCCTTGACTTACATTGGGCATCAGAAAAAAGATTTTACGGCGTCCGCATATGAGACTTATGTGTGTTACGAACTTGTAAATGTATATGGGGAAACGGAATTTGTCCGATTCAAATATGTCACTTCAAAAAAGGAAACCTACCGTATTGAGTCTGTCGACGGCGAAATCATGGACGAAGGCGATGTGAAATACGATGAATACGGAAAAATAAAAGACGTCAAAGCAAGCGAGTCGGTATACCTGACGAAGGAAAACTGCGACGAAAAGCTTTCGAGATCATTCCGTATGACGATCGGCGAAGCCTCCCCTTCTCAAATGAGTCTAACCGGTTTTTCTGTTTGTCTGGTTGACAAAAACAATCACCGGACAACGGTTTCACGGGTTGTTGAAAACGGCGATATGGATTCTGTAATCAGAGAAATAAAAGGCTATATGGCAAGCTATACTTGGTTTACCGTATCGCTTGAGTTTTCATATTTCGGGAATCAATTCAGCAGCAACTATCTTTACGGCGTAACATTTTCCGGCGAAACAACCACGGATATGCTGAAATTCAACTCGTATTTTGCAAATACCCTGTACACCATGAGCATCCCGCGCCTTTACAGCAGCGAAGGAAATGAAATCGCAACAACCTATATCAGCGTGAAGCACCGGATCGGCGGAAAAACCGACAACAGCTTTTATGCGGGCAGAACCTATACACTCCGTAAAGGCGAGTATGAATATTCGCTGAAGTTTAACGAGGCAGGCGCGTTTTATGTCGGGTTCAGCTTCTCGGTCAACGGCGTGTCTTATTCGTTCGGGCAGGTTGTCAATGTTTTATCGGATACCTGCGATGTTGCAATTACATTTGTTACGGATAGGGATCATCCTTTTTCCGACGGGCTTTTAGAGCGGACGGTAACATACAATCTGAGCAACAACATCAACGCGCTTAACGAAAAGGAATTTGCGGAAAACGATATTCTGTTCGGTTGGACGCAGTATGTCGGCAGAAACGCAACGTCCAAAGACGTCGTTAAAAACGGCATATCGGATTTCATCGGTAAGTACAATTCGCAGAATGTAACGCTGTATGCAATATGGGACGGCGGTATTTCCGTTACCGAAAAAGCGGAAGGAAACGACGACAGAACAAAACATTATTTCAGAGATTCTTCAAGCGGTTATTATGTGATCGATTTGTCTGTGTACAAAGTTTATGCACCTGCCGGATCTGTCCTCGCCGGATGGACGGGCGGTTTCTTGGGCGATGCCGTGAAAAACGGAAAAATTTATCTGAACGAAGTATCTGACGGTAGCGATTATTTTACGATTAACGCCGTATACAAAAAAATGCTTACCGTAAAATATTCAATCAATGCGACATATTCCGCTTCTGTTATAAGAAACGATTCCGTAATTGAAGGAAACGGTCTTGACTCGAACAGAACAGTCGTAGCAAAAACGGGTTATACATTTAAGGGTTGGTTTGTTCAGGGCGATGAAAGCAAGACTATAATTGACTTATCGACCTATAAGTTCACGGAAGATACCGTTCTGGTTGCGGTGTTTACAGACGGCGAGGGAAATGAAGTATGGTAAAATTCAAAAAACTCTTTGCTGTCAGTATAGCGGTCTTTGCTCTGATCCTTTGCGGATTGTTTCAATCGGCTTTAATTAGCTATGCCGCAAGCGAGCAGGTGATAAGCGGCGGTGACGGAACGTATACCGTTCCCGTAAATCTTGACTTGAAGATGGGTGCGGATCATTTTACAAACCCCGTTACCGTGGAGAAATTCGGCGGCAAGTATTATATGACGTTCGGGTTCTCTTCTGCGATAGGCTATCTGAACCTGAACCTTGACGGAAAGGAAGTCGGTAAAACAAGCGAAAAGAAAGACGGTTGGACATATGATACCTATACGCTTTCCGAAAACAATCTGAAAAGCAAACTTTCGTTTTCGGCATACATCAACGCGATGTCGCGTGAAATGAATTTTACCGCCACTTTGAATCTTTCGTCGTCCGATAAGACTTCCGAAACCGTTCGCGACTTAGGCGAACGCCCCGCGGAATTCGTTCCCGTTATCTCTACGAAAGCGGCGGCGGAATATTCTTTGAAAGTCGGCACGGTTTTTCCGATTCCCGAAGCGACGGCAAACTTGGGCGACGAAGATTGCCCGGTCACGACCTCGGCGTATTACGGCGACGAGGCGGTCGATGTGTCGGGCAGAAAACTTGTTCTCGGCAAAGTCGGAACGTATAAGTTGGTCTATAAGGCGATTAACTCGCAATATAAAACCTCATCGGGTAACGATTCGTTCTCGGAATATGTTGTAACCGTCCACGCTGTCACGGGCGAAAACGATATTGTTAAATTCAGAGATGCAAATAATGTGTTGCCTGAAAAAGCAGGAATTCTTGCGGGAAAAGTGACCGACGGATCGGAGGTATACGAAAAAGCGGCTTCCGCAATGAAAAAGATTGCGGACAATTTCGAGGTTTATTCGGCTGAATTCCTGAGCAGAGACGGCGAAGCTATCACCTTGAGCGGTAAAGTGGAACTGTTATTCCGTGCGGACGATTATTTTGACCGCACGAAAGCCGAAGTTTACTATATGGATGAAAACGGCGGTCTGACAAGACTTTCAGCGAGCGGATACGGAAGATACGTCGCTACCGAAACGGATAAAACGGGAACGTTTATCGTCTGTATTCCGGGCGTGGCGTTTCGTATGCCGATGTGGGGATACGCGTTGATTTTGGCCGGAGCGGTGGTTATTCTTGCAGGAGCAATCGTTCTTTCTCTCCGTTCCCGCAACCGCCGACGGACTCGGCGCGGGAAGGTATCTGACCGAACGGTTTACAGCAAATGAAATCCGGCTGCCGTGGAAATCCGACAATGCTACATCATTCTGATCGGACAAATCATACAGATTCTGCAGCAGGTGGATGCGGAGCATCAGTTCAAGCTCATAGGGTTTATTTCCGTACTTCCCCTCGTAGTAGTACGGTCTGATCAGCTGCTCCAGCTCTTCCCACGGCATAATCCGCCTTTAGCCTCGACAACGGAAATGTTGTCAAAGTAAGCAGTACCAAGTGCCGACTGATAATCATAAACACAGCTTACCTTCAATGTGTTACTCTTGCAAAAAGTTTACAAAAGCAAGGCGGACAGGGCAGGGAAAAGCCTTGATTTCCGGCGGCGTGTGTGGTATAATAATGCCAAATGTCCGCGGAGCCTGTGCGCCCGCGCGGGAGAATGCGAGAGACCGAATGGGTAAGCTGAAGGAATATAAGGGTAAGATACGTAAGCACCTGCGGGAGTGGGTGTGGCTGTCCCACTACATAAGAAAATACTGGGTGGGTGTGACGGCGTTTGTGGTCATCGGGCTGGTCGCCGTTATCATGGGACTTTTGACTGCGGTCGCATCCAAGAACCTGATCGACGCGGTGACTGCCGAGGTGAAGGACAGGGATCGGTTGTTTGCCGCGCTGGGAGTTATGGCTGGTTTGGCAGTCGGACAGCTCGCTTTCCGCGCCATCGCCTCGTGGATCACGGCACAGGTTCGCGTCCGCGTGATGAACGAGGTGCGGCAGGAGGTCTTTGAGCGGATCATGCTGTCCCGCTGGGAGGCGCTGCGCGAATTCCATTCCGGCGAAATCCTCAACCGTCTGGAGGGCGATGTCGGCGGCGTTGTGTCCGGCATCATCAATTTTCTGCCCGGACTGCTCACGCAACTGGTGCAGTTTATCGGCGCGTTCGCCATTATCCTGTACTATGACTGGGTTATGGCGCTGTTTGCGCTGGCGTCTGCGCCTATCCTTGTCCTGTCTGCCAAGCCGCTGATGAAGATCATGCGCCGGTACAATGAGCAGACCCGTAAAATCAACGGCGAGATCCTGTCCTTTAACGAGGAGGCATTCCAGAATATCCAGCTCGTGAAGGCATTCGACCTTGCCAAGCAGCGTTGCCGCCTGCTGAAGGAGTTGCTGGAGAAGTACAAGACTATCCAGCTTTCCTACGCCAAGATGTCTGTCGTGGTCAGCCTTGCCATGGGCGTTCTGGGGCTTATCGCCGGGTACGGTTGCTATGGCTGGGCAATTTATCGGCTGTGGACGAATGTCATCTCCTACGGTCAGATGACCATGTTCCTGCAGCTGTCATCCAATCTGTCCTCCTCCTTCTCGGCGCTGACTTCCATGGTTCCTGCCGCCGTTTCCGTTGCCACAGCGGCGGGGCGTATCATGGAAGTTACCGAGAAACCTGCGGAGACCGACGCGGATGCGCGTCCCGCCAAGAAAATGCTGGCGAAAACCAAGGAAACCGGTCTTGTGGTGGAGGCGCGGGATATGTCCTTCACTTACGAAGACGGCAAGGCTCCCGTGATGTCCCATGTCAGCTTTAAGGCACAGCCGGGCGAGATACTTGCCTTTGTCGGTCCCTCCGGCGGCGGCAAGACCACGATGCTCCGCCTGATGCTGGGGCTGCTCCGCCCGCAGGACGGCACCCTGACAGTCCGGCTGGAGGACGGTTCCTCCGAGCTGCCGGTCAGCGACAGCACGCGGCGTCTGTGCGCATACGTGCCGCAGGGAAACAGTGTGTTCTCCGGCACCATCCGGGACAATCTTCTTGCGGTTGCGCCGGAAGCGACCGACGGGCAGCTCCGCGCCGCGCTGGAAACGGCGGACGCGTGGGAATTTGTCTCAAAGCAGGCGGAAGGGCTGGATACCGTGCTGGGTGAGCGCGGCGTGAACCTTTCCGAGGGACAGCTGCAACGGCTCGCCATCGCCCGCGCCCTCCTCCGTGAGGCGCCGATCCTGATTATGGATGAGGCGACATCGGCACTGGACGTGGCTACCGAATCCCGCGTTCTGCACGCGGTCATGAAAGCCGACCCGCGGCGCATCTGCCTGCTGACTACGCACCGCGCCAGTATGCTTGCGTATGCCGACCACATCATTCAGGTGGACGGGGACGGAAGCTTCACGGAGATTGATCCCACGCCGTACCGGCAGCAGACAACGGTCTGACAAAAAAACTTTGCGCGATAAAATATATTAAAAACATAATTACATAATTACGGGAGGAAACTGCAATGACTTACAAACTGAAGGACGGATTCGTGCTGAGAAAGGTCGGTCCCATGTACATGGCGGTGCCGTTTGGCACCCGCGCTTCCGAGCTGAAGGGAATGGTGTCGCTGTCCGAGACTGGTTACCTGCTCTGGAAAGCACTGGAAGCCGGAACGGATACGCTGGAGGGACTGGTCGCGGCACTGCGTGCCGAGTATGATGTCAGCGAGGAGCAGGCGACGGCGGATACGCAGGCGTTCCTCGACAGCCTGCGCGAGCAGGGAGTTCTGGAAGCATGAGACCCGAAGAGCATAAGCTGGAGGATTTCATCGGACCGTTCAATATTCAGTTCCTTGCCATGCGGAAATGGTGCAAGGAGACGCGCAGTCCGTTTTCGCTGACGCTGGAGATGACCCCGCTGTGCAATTTCAACTGCCCCATGTGCTACGTGCATCTGAGCCGTGCGGAAATGGAGAAGCGTGGCAAGCCTTTGAGCGCAGCGCAATGGTTGGAGATCACGCGGCAGTTCGCCGAAATGGGATTGGTCGCCGTCAATCTGAGCGGCGGCGAGCCTCTGACTCGCCCGGATTTCTGGGAGATATACGAGGGCATTTCCCGGCAGGGTATTTATCCGTCCCTGTTCACCAACGGCGCTTTGCTGGATGAGCGGGCGGTCGAGCACCTGCTCCGCTTCCCGCCGCGGGGTGTCAAGCTGTCGCTGTACGGCGCCGATAATGAGACCTATGCCGCCATGTGCGGTGACCCGCACGGTTTTGACAAGGTGAACCACGCCATCGACCTTCTGCGGGCGGCGGAAATTCCCCTGCAGGTGACGTCTACGCTGGTCAAGCAGAACCAGTCCGACCTTGATAAGCTGGAGGCGTACGCGCAGGAGAAGAAGCTCGGGCTGGAGATTACGACGGGCGTCAATGCTTCGGCACGCGTCACGGAGAATGACCCGCGGGAATCCCGGCTGGAGGATCGGATCGAGGACTGGGATCTGAAAAAGCTGTCCAGGTACAAGCACAAGCCGATTGAAACGCCCTTTTCAAATTGTTCCCCGTACGGCTGCAGCGGCGTCATCACGTGGCATGGGCACCTGCAGGTGTGCGCCTTCTTTGAGGGCGAATACGTGCAGCTGACCGAGCCGTATGACATCCCCGCCGCGTGGCAGGAGTTGCTGCGGCGGGCGGATGCCCTGACTCTGCCGCCGGAGTGCGCCGACTGCCCGGATGCGGAATTCTGCCTGACCTGTCCCGGTGAACTTGCCTCGGAGACCGGACATCCGGACCGCATCGCCAAGGCGGTCTGCGAGCGTGCCGCGCGCATCCATGCCGCTTACCTGCGTAGAAAAGCGGAGGAAACGGCGGAATCGGCTGCTCCGGAAGGGGCAGAGGGGAAGTAAAGTAAAAAAATTCATTTTATTTTTCTCAAAGCTATTGACAAATATGAAGAAAAGGTATATAATTACCACGCAGAGCCAAGAAACACTAAGAAAGGAGTTTCTGTTATGAAGGTCTATGTTGCACCCAAAGCGGCTGTTCTGTCGATGAACGTGAAGGAGAATATTGCTTCTTCTTCTCAGGTTACTTTCAATGGCACGTACTATTGGAATGCGGGCACCGGCAAGGTTCAGGCTTCTGACTTCGTTTACACCGGTTCCAACTATGTGATGGACATGGTGAACTGGCTGATTGATTCCCTCACCACCCATAACGACCAGTACGTGAGAGATCAGCGGGCGTTGCTCGAGGGCTGCCTCGTTGCGCGGCCGGACGCGGACTAAGCGCAGTCTGATCTGACGTAATCAGAATCGGCAAAGTAACGCAATGATGGCAGAGATGTTCAGAATTGCGGGACAGAACATTCGGATTGCAGGCGGCAGTTTCTGCCGCCTGCTTTCCGGTTTTGAGGTTCCCGCAGAAAACCAGGCAGATACCGATGTGTGCCGGGTGAGCCTGACAGAGGGGTACACGCAGTTTGACATCAGCAGTGTGACACCTGATCACCCGGTGAAGCACGTGTTCAGCATACATTCCTGTCCGGGACACTTCATGGTGTCGGACGGGGATTATACCAATTCCACCGCGCTGGTGGTCAAGCCGCGCGAAGAGGGCGTCATGGAGCTGTTTCTGGCAGCGCTGTACTCGCATATGGCGGGACGCGCGCGCACCGTGTTCGTCCATGCCTCCCTGGTGGAGATGCCGGGGCAGGGCGGCGTGATGTTCGTCGGCAGATCCGGCATCGGCAAGACCACGCAGGCACGCCTGTGGGAGCAGTTCCGCGGCGCGGAGATCATCAATGGCGACAAGGTGTTCCTGACGTTGGACGAGGACGGACGCGGCGTTACGGCGCATGGCAGTCCGTGGTGCGGCTCTTCACCTTACAAGCTGAATCGCGCCACGCCTCTGCGGGGCATCGTGGTGCTGGATCAGGCGCCGGAGAACAGTATCCGGCGGCTTTCCGAACACGAGATCATGACGCAGTACGTGTCGCATATTTTCCTCCCCATGTGGGATGCCCGCCTGACCGACTGCGTGATGGAGGCGATCGGCGGTATGATGCCGCTGGTGCCGGTCTTGCGCCTCAGCTGTCGCCCGGATCAGGAGGCGGTGGACATGACCTGGAGTGCCGTGTTCGGGGAGACGGCTCAATGAAGGATGCGCAGACCGGCGGGGAGAGCCACTCCCTGCAGATTGACCGGGAGGCGCTGGCGGCGTGCATTGCCGCTCTGCGTCCCGGCGAGGAACTGCCGCTTCTGGTGACGGGAAACAGCATGGTGCCGTTCCTGCTGAACCGGCGCTCCACCGTCTTTCTCGTCCGTGAGCCGGACTATGTCCCCCGCGTGGGGGATATAATCCTGTGCAGGCGTATAGACGGCGCATATATCCTGCACCGGATTCACAAGATCCGGAAGGATGGCGTGCTTATCCTGAATGGCGACGCGCAGAGATGGACGGAGTTGATTCTCCCGCAGCAGGTATGCTGTCGGGTCGCGCACTTTGTCCGCACCAAGCGCGATATCCGCACCGATTCGCGGTCCTATCGCTTCTGCCGGTGGCTATGGCGCGGGCTTCGCCCGTTGCACGCCGTTGCGGCGTCCGGCTATTACTACTGGCACCGCATTCCCTATAAATTGGGCTTCAGGAAAGACCCGCAATAAAAAAGCAAGGCGCACGGATTCCGCGCGCCTTTTTGCCGCTTCCGGGCGGAAGGGGGCTTCCCGAAAGAAGCCTCAACCACCAAGAACTTTTTTCTGAGAGGAGGCTGTGTGAGCCGATGTGCCCGGTTATCCGGATTATTCGGTATGCTCCACAGAGGTGACCCGGTAATCCTCCGCTTCCACGGCGGCGGAAAGTGCTCCGTCCGGGAGCGGCGCGTCCGTGAAGGTCACGCGCGCCGTACCTGCCGTGTGGCTGACCTCTGCGCCAGCCACGCCGGGCAGACGGCACAGCGCCCCCCGGACGGTTGCTTCGCAGTGCGCGCACATCATGCCCTCGATGTGCAGGAGCGTGGCGCGGGCGGAGGTTGCGGGTGCCGGAGCGGGTACGGATTGAGGGACAGCTGCCGGTTCGGGCTTTTCCTTGCCCCGGATGCGGCACAGGTTGAGCCGCAGGGCGTTGGCCACGACGCAGAAGCTGGACAGGCTCATGGCGGCGGCGCCGAACATGGGGTCAAGCGTCACACCGAACGGGATAAGCACGCCCGCCGCGATGGGGATGCAGATGACGTTGTAGAAAAACGCCCAGAACAGGTTTTCATGGATATTGCGCAGGGTGGCACGCCCCAGCCGCACGGCGGCAGGTACGTCCGAGAGGCAGCTGTTGACCAGCACGACATCGGCGGCATCTATGGCGACGTCGGTCCCGGCACCGATTGCCATGCCGAGATCGGCGCGGGTCAGGGCGGGCGCGTCGTTGATGCCGTCACCGACCATGGCGACCTTGCCCCGGCGCGCCAAATCCCGCACGACCTGCTCCTTGCCGTCCGGCAAAACGCCGGCGATGACGTGTGCCTCATCCAGTCCCGCCTGTCTGCCGACAGCGCGGGCTGTGCGTGCGGTATCGCCGGTCAGCATGACCACCTCCAGTCCCATGTCGCGCAGGGCACGGATGGCGGCGGGGCTTTCGGGCTTGATTTCGTCCGCTACGCTGATGATGCCCAGGAGACGCCCGCCGCGCGCGAAGAACAGCGGCGTTTTTCCCTCGTCTGCCAGCGCCTCGGCGCGTGCGGTGCAGTCCGCCCATTCGGCTGGCGTCAGCGCGTTACCCAGCCTGTCCTGCATGAGTGCGAGATTGCCGCCGAGCAACAACGCGCCGTCGGGGGTGGCGGCGGTCAGCCCGTGCCCCGGCAGGGCACGGAAATCCACAGGTGCGGGCGCGTCCAGCCCCCTGCGCGCGGCTTCTTCGCATACGGCGCGGGCGAGCGGATGCTCGCTGCCGCGCTCCAGCGACAGCGCAGCAGTCAGGAGCTGCTCCTCGCTCACGCCGAGCGGCAGGATATCCATGACGCGGGGAGCGCCCTTGGTGACGGTTCCGGTCTTGTCCAGAACGACTGTCCTGATTCTGCCGGCTTCCTCCAGTGCGGCGGCTGTTTTGAACAGGATCCCGCCCCGCGCCCCGACGCCGCTGCCGACCATGATGGCGACCGGGGTTGCCAGTCCCAGTGCGCAGGGGCAGCTGATGACCAGCACGGAGATGCCGCGTGCCAGTGCGAAGCCGACATCCTGCCGGATCAGCATCCACGCAAGGAATGTGACAAGTGAAATGCCCATGACCACCGGCACGAATACGCCCGACACCCGGTCGGCGATCTTGGCGATGGGCGCCTTGGTCGCGGCGGCGTCGCCGACCATGCGGATGATCTGCGAGAGCGTGGTATCCTGCCCGACGCGCGTGGCTCGGCAGGTCAGAAACCCGGACTGGTTGATGGTGCCCGCCGAAACGCTGTCACCTGCCGCCTTGTCTGTGGGCAGGCTTTCGCCGGTCAGTGCCGCCTCGTTGACCGCGCCGGAGCCGGATTCCACCCTGCCGTCCACCGGGATGCTTTCGCCGGGGCGGACGACAAATATATCGCCCGCCGCGACCTGCTCTACCGGAACCGTGACCTCCCGCCCGTCCCGGAGGAGCGTGGCGGTCTTGGGGGACAGCTTTATGAGACTGCGCAGGGCATCAGTGGTTTTTCCCTTGGAGTGCGCCTCCAGCGTCTTGCCCACCGTAATGAGCGTCAGAATCATGGCGGCAGATTCAAAATAGAACTGCATCATCCAGTCATGCGCGGCGGCGTGGTCGCCGCGCGTCACGGCATCGGTCATGGCGAACAGCGCAAATACGCTCCACAGGAACGCGACCGAGGAGCCGAGCGCTACCAGCGTATCCATGTTGGGGGCGCGGTGTGCCAGTGCCCGGAAACCGCTGATAAAGAATTTCCGGTTGATGAGCATGATGATACTCGTCAGAAGCAGTTGGATCAGTCCCAACCCGATGTGGTTGTCCGCCAGCCGGGCGGGCAGAGGGAATCCCCACATCATATGCCCCATCGAAATATATAGGAGCACCAGCAGAAATCCGACCGACCAGCACAGCCGGCGCACAAGGTGCGGCGTTTCCCGGTCGGCGAGCGGATCGTCCGCTGCTGCGGTATCCGGGCGCGGTGCCTCCGTCCCTTTCGGTGCGGCGCCGTAGCCCGCTTTTCGCACGGCTTCCATAATGGCGTCCGGACTGGCATCGCCCTCCACGCCCATGGAGTTGGTCAGCAGGCTGACGGCGCAGGACGTAACGCCCGGCACGGCAGATACCGCCTTCTCCACGCGGGCGGAGCAGGCGGCACAGCTCATGCCTGTGACGGAATACTGCTGTATTTTTTTGTGATCCATACCTATCTCCTTCTGCACCTGCACGGCTTTTCTTTTCCTACCGGATTTGTAGGAATAACGCACGGCGTGATTATATACCAAAAGTCGGTTCTTGTCAATAGGAAAAACGGATTTTCTTGGGGAACCCCCTTGAAAATACACGGCGGATATGATATAATGTGAGGGAAGTATGGGCTTAGTATACTCGGACAGGCTGTTTTCTTTCGACGGAAATCTGCCTGATGCAAATATATATACCGGGAGAGGCGCGCCGCGCCGGAGCCCGGTGTGAATTCTGGTAAGGAAGGTACACAGTATGCGAAAAAGAATGCCTTTGTGCAGACATTGCCGCTTCGGCAGGGCACTGTGCTCCCTGCTGCTTCTGCTGATACTGGCGGTAGGCACGGCGCTTGTCTCTTGCAACGCCATCTGGGATCGCGGTGAGATAGAATTTACTCTGCCTGAGGAAAAGACGGAACCGGATTCCGAGACGGAAGACTCTCCGTCCGGCACAGAATCGGAAACTCTGTGCAATCATGATATGAAGGAGGTACCCGGCTCCCGGCAGGCGGCGACCTGTACCGAGAACGGGCACTATGTCCTCCGCTGTACCTACTGCGGACAGGAAAAGACCGGATCCATCCCGGCGACCGGGCATACCGAGGAGATCGACGTTGCCGTGCCCGCCACCTGCGAGCAGAACGGACTGACGGCGGGGACGCATTGCGCCACCTGCGGGGAAATTCTGCGGGCACAGGAGACGGTACCGGCACTTGGTCATACCGAGGTCACGGATGAAGGAGTGGCACCGACCTGTACCGAAGCCGGCAAGACAGAGGGCAAGCACTGCTCTGTCTGCGGGAAGGTTCTGATTGAGCAGAAGCCGCTTCCGGCGGCACATACCAAGGCGATCGATGCCGCTGTGGCACCGACCTGCGATAAAGCGGGAAAGACGGAGGGCAGTCACTGCTCCGTTTGCGGCAAGGTGCTGGTTGATCAGCGGGATGTTCTTCCCAAGGGGCACACCGCTGTGACCGATGCCGCCGTGGCGCCGACCTGTGAGCAGGCGGGCAAAACGCAGGGAAGTCACTGCCGCGATTGCGGCAAGGTGCTGACCGCACAGCAGAGCATCCCTGCCAAAGGACACGTTGCGGTGGCGGATGCCGCCGTCGAGCCGACCTGCGAGACGGCAGGCAAAACGCAGGGGAGCCATTGCTCGATCTGCAACAAGGTTTTGATTGCTCCGCAGGAAATCCCTGCTACGGGGCACACCGAGGTCACGGATGAGGGGGTGGCACCGACCTGTACCGAAGCCGGCAAGACAGAGGGCAAGCACTGCTCGGTCTGCCATAAGGTTCTGGCGGAGCAGACGGAGGTGCCTGCCGCGGGACACAAGGAGGCAGTTGATGCCGCCGTGGCGGCGACCTGCGAGCAGCCGGGTAAGACCGAGGGCAAGCATTGCCCGGTCTGCGGGAAGGTGTTCGTGGAGCAGACGGAGATTCCGGCGACCGGTCACGTGGAGATCGCCGATGCACCGGTTCCTGCTACCTGCGAAACGGCTGGAAAAACGGCTGGCAGTCACTGCCAGGTCTGCAACAAAGTGCTGACTGCTCCGGAGGAAATCCCTGCTACGGGACATACCGAGGTTACCGATGAGGCGGTGGCGCCGACCTGCACCGAAGCCGGAAAGACAGAGGGCAAGCACTGCTCGGTCTGCCATAAGGTGCTGGCGGAGCAGACGGAGGTGCCTGCCGCGGGACACAAGGAGGCAGTTGATGCCGCCATAGCGGCAACCTGCGAGCAGCCGGGCAAGACCGAAGGCAAGCATTGCTCGGTCTGCGGCAACGTGCTGGTTCCGCAACAGCCTGTGCCTGCGCTGGGGCATACCTGGGTGACGGATGCCGCCCGTGCGCCGACCTGTACCGAGAACGGACTGACGGAAGGGGAGCATTGCGCAACCTGCCATACCGTTCGCGTTCAGCAGACCGAGATCCCTGCGCATGGGCACGAGCCGGTGGAGGATGCCGCCGTGGCGCCGACCTGTGATCAGCCGGGCAAGACAATCGGTTCGCACTGCGCCGTTTGCCAGGCGGTGCTGACCGCACAGCAGGAGGTGCCCGCTACCGGACACCGGATGATCAAGCATCCTGCCATTGCATCGACCTGTTCGGTGGCTGGCAAAACCGAGTGGGAGGAGTGTGAGATCTGCGGCTACTGCCCGGCTCCGCCGCAGGCGGTGGCGAAGCTGCCGCACCAGGAAGTGTTTGAGCCCGGTCAGGAACCGACCTGCGAAAACTTCGGCTGGACCGGCGGTTCGTTCTGCTCGGTTTGCGGGGTTGAAATCGTGCCTCAGACTATCCTGCACAAGCTGGATCACATTACGGTGGAGGTTCCGGAACTGAAGCCGACCTGCAAGACGGCGGGACACACCAGCGGAGCGCGGTGCGGACGGGAGGGATGCGGCGCCATCCTGTACGGTCTGGAGACGATCCCTGCCACGGGACATACATACGATCCGAACGTTTCCTCCTGTACGGAGGATCAGGTTTGCCTGGTATGCGGAGAGGTTACCCCGTCCCTCGGCGGACACGTCGAGAAGGTGTTGCCTGCCCGTGCGCCGACCTGTACCCAGGACGGCTGTACCGAGGGGCGCGTGTGCGCGGTCTGCGGAGTGACCATTGTTGAACAGAAAACAGTTTCGGCAACCGGACACACCGTGGTGACCGATCCCGCCGTCCCTGCAACCTGTATGAAGGAGGGGCTGACGGAAGGCTCCCATTGCAGTACGTGCGGAACAGTCATGAAGGCACAGGAAAAGGTGCCGCTGGCGGATCATACCCTGGTTACCCTGCCGCGCGTGGAGCCTACCTGCGTTTCCATCGGCATGAGCGAGGGCGTGTACTGCTCCGTGTGTATGCGGACATTCACGCTCCAGCAGGTTCTGCCGGCGAAGGGACACACGGAGGTCATTGACCACGGTAAGGCGCCTACCTGTACCGAGGCGGGCTGGAGTGACGGATCGCACTGCTCGGTCTGCAATCAGACGCTGCAGGCGCAACGGTATCTGCCCGCAATAGGTCACGTCGTGGAGACTGACCCTGCTGTTGCGGCAACCTGCGAGGAAGCGGGCAAGACCGAAGGCAAGCATTGCTCGGTTTGCGGAAAGGTGCTGGTCGAGCCGGCAACGGTTCCGGCGAAGGGGCATTCCGCCGTGACAGACCCGGCGGTTCCCGCAACCTGTGAGACGCCCGGCAAGACGGAAGGCAAGCATTGCTCGGTTTGCGGAAAAATACTGATCGCGCAGACAGAAGTTCCGGCAACAGGGCATACAGAGGTGACAGACCCGCCTGTCGCACCGGGCTGCGAAGTGCCCGGCAAAACGGAAGGCAAGCATTGTTCGGTCTGCCATAAGGTGCTGATCGGGCAAACCGAGGTTCCGGCAACGGGACACACGGAGGTTATAGACCCGGCGGTCCCCGCGACCTGCGAGACGCCGGGCAAGACGGAGGGCAAGCACTGCCCGGTCTGCGGGAAGGAGTTGGTCAAGCAGGAAATCGTTCCCGCAAAGGGGCATTCCGTCGTGACAGACCCGGCAATTCCCGCGACCTGCGAGACTGCCGGTAAGACCGAAGGCAAGCATTGTGCGGTCTGTAACAAGGTTCTGACCCCGCAGACCGAAATTCCGGCAACGGGGCACACCGAGGTTATCGACCCGGCGGTTCCGGCGACCTGTGAGACGGCAGGTAAGACAGAGGGCAAGCATTGCTACATCTGCAACGCTGTCCTGAAGGAGCAGATCGGAATTCCGGCAACAGGGCATACCGAGGTAATCGACCCGGCAGTCCCCGCAACCTGCGAGGCGGCGGGTAAGACCGAGGGAAAGCACTGCTCTGTCTGTAACAAGGTGTTGGTCGGGCAGACCATGATTCCCGCAAAGGGACACACCGAGGTCACAGACCCGGCAGTTCCCGCGACCTGCGAGGTGGCGGGCAAGACCGAAGGCAAGCACTGCTCTGTTTGTAACAAGGTGCTGGTCGAGCAGACGGAGGTTCCGGCAACGGGACACCATTGGGATGACGGCAAGATCACGACTGAACCGACCTGCGAAGACAAGGGCGTAAAGACCTATACCTGCACGGTCTGTCATACGACCAGAACAGAAGAGCTTCCCGCGAAGGGACACACCGAGGTCACAGACCCGGCAGTTCCCGCGACCTGCGAGGTGGCGGGCAAGACCGAAGGCAAGCACTGCTCTGTCTGTAACAAGGTGCTGGTCGAGCAGACCATGATTCCCGCGAAGGGACACACCGAGGTTACCGACCCGGCAGTTCCCGCGACCTGCGAGGTGGCGGGCAAGACCGAAGGAAAGCACTGCTCTGTTTGTAACAAGGTGCTGGTCGAGCAAACTATGATTCCCGCAAAGGGACACACCGAGGTCACCGACCCGGCAATTCCCGAAACCTGCGAGGCGGCGGGTAAGACCGAAGGAAAGCACTGCTCTGTTTGTAACAAGGTGCTGGTCGAGCAGACGGAGGTTCCGGCGACGGGACACCATTGGGATGACGGCAAGATCACGACTGAACCGACCTGCGAAGACAAGGGCGTAAAGACCTTTACCTGCACGGTCTGCCACGATACCAAGGCGGAAGAGATT
>QWCN01001629.1_pt1 | contig 33392 bp, 25 predicted proteins | sample 1972711 | NCBI WGS metagenome assembly QWCN01 (sample SAMN09866707, study PRJNA288562) | Human gut metagenome isolate term1_stool, whole genome shotgun sequencing... | isolation source: gut | host: Homo sapiens | place: USA: California
GTTGAGATCGGCATGGCAAAAAGCACGGAATTTACAAAGACGGAATTGAAAGTTCTGCGGCATCTGATGCGGGGCTTGTCTTACACGCGCATTGCGGCGGAGATGGGCTGTGAAATGTCGACGGTCAAATTCCATGTGGCAAACATGCTGCAAAAAACAGGGTTTGAAAACAAGCTTCAGCTTGCCCTGGCAGTCAGCGACGCCAAGTTGATTGCCGATCTGGCGGAAGAATGATGGAATTTGATTTTCTGCTTGTACAGCCACAGGCATTTATTGAAAAGAAGAAGCCGCGTCTGAGACGTTACACTTGGCAAGCAATGTCTGCGTTTATACAAACTTGACGAACAGGGAGATTTCCGGATGCCGGAAATCTCCCTGTGCTTGTTGGGGGATACTTTCCCCAACCCCCTGATTGATCGAACGGTTCCCGTTCGGCTGCGCCCTGCAAAGCAGTGCTATTTTTCCTGCTGACGCTCTCGTGTCTGCCGCTGTTCCTCGGCATCCGTGCGCAGGCGCATCTCGGCGTTAATACACCCCGCCGTCCACGATGGTGTAGGAGAATTTTTTCACATTGGGGTCGGCGGGAATAGAGGAACCGATCTTCTCGTTTTCGCCGAGGTCTGGCAGCTCTGCCTCCTGATATTTACCGCCGATTTTCTGCACCGCTTCATGGAGCAGCGTTCCCAAATCTGCTGCCTTCGACCTCATCCGGTCCGGCTGGAACCGGACCACCTTCCCCTCCAGGGGAAGGCTTTTTCTCTGTCCCGTCAGCCCCTGCGTCGATTTATCACGCTCCGTCATTGCAGCCTGGCGGGCGGGGCCTGCCGCCGCCCCTACGAAGCTTCGTCGGAAGCGCTTCCCGCCTGCATTTGTCAGAAATAAGAGAATCTTAAACTCCCAACAGTGGACAAATGGGAAAAACTATGCTATATTTTATGGTAGCAAATTGTATGCGGCGCTCCGGGGCCGTTAGGAGGATGAAAAATGGGCAAGCTAGTGGTGATCGAAGGCACGGACGGTTCCGGGAAGTCTACCCAATTCCGGCTGCTTTCCGAACGTCTGGAACAGGAAGGGGTCCCCTTCCGGCATATCGTCTTTCCCCGCTACGATCAGCCCAGTTCGGCGTTGATACGGATGTATCTGGGCGGCGAATTCGGTCACGACCCCGCTGCCGTGAACGCCTACGCTGCTTCCACCTTCTACGCTGTGGACCGGTTCGCTTCCTACCGGCAGGACTGGGGGGAATATTATGAGCAGGGCGGCCTCATTCTCTCCGACCGCTACACCACCTCCAATGCCGTCCACCAGACCACCAAGGAGCCTCCGGAGAAGCGGCAGGCTTTCCTCCACTGGCTCTACGACTTCGAGTATGACCGTCTGGGCCTACCCAGGCCGGATCTGGTGATCTATCTGGACGTGCCTACGGACTTTACGGAGAAGCTGCTCCGGTCCCGGGAGGCCGCTACCCACACCCAGGCCGATATTCACGAGCAGGACACCGCTTACTTGGCAGCCTGCCGGGAGGTCGGCCGTGCCGCCGCCGATTTTTACGGCTGGAAAACCGTTCAATGCGTCCGGGACGGGGCCATGCGCTCCATTGCGGACATTCACCAGGAGATCTACCGCTGTTGTACAGCGTGTTTGGAGGGTTAAAACTATGGTTTATGTACTTTTGGGAACCGGATTTGAAGAGATCGAAGCTGTGACCCCCATTGACCTGCTGCGCCGGGCCGGGGTGGCCGTGACCACCGTGGGCCTGAACGGCAAGATCATCAAGGGCAGCCACAAGGTGGGCTTTGAAGCGGATGTGGAAATCTCCGATCTGGACGTTTCCGATGCCGACATGATCGTCCTGCCCGGCGGGCTGGGCGGTGTGGCGTCTATTTCCGCCTGCCCGGCAGCGCTTCACGCCGTGGAGCAGGTCTGGAAGCAGGGGGGCTTCGTGGCCGCCATCTGTGCTGCCCCCACGGTCCTGGCCGCCCTGCACATTACCGACGGCCATCCCACCACCTGCTACCCCGGCTGCGAGGAGAAAATGGGCGCTGCCCTTCCCCAATCCGGCAAAGCCGTGGTCCGGGACGGCAAACTCATTACCGGCACCTCCGCCGGCTGTGCGGTCCCCTTCGCTCTGGCGCTGGTGGCTGCCCTGAAGGGGGAGGAAAAGGCCCGGGAAATTGCGGAGCAGATCGTTATCCGCTGAACAGGAGGTATCCCTTATGGATCAGGAACATGAAAATAATCTCTCCCCGGAGGAAAACGCCTGGCTGGATGAAATTCTTCCCCCGGAGGACCTGGGCGAGGAACTGGGCCCCCACGAGAGCGTGGAGGATGCGGGCCTTGTCTCCCCAGACGCCCCGGAGGACGGCTGGGACCCGGAGGCCAGGAGCCGCATGACCGGCGAGCCCTTCCAGGATGAAGAATTCCGGGACACCTTCGGCGAGGGGGACGAGCTGAACGCCGCCTTTGCCGACGAGAACGCTCCGGAGGAAGCCCAAGAGGCCCCTGCCGAGGAGCCGGAAGCCCCGGAAGAGCCGGTGAAGAAGGGCCGGCCCCGCCGGAAGAAGGGCTACGGTCTGCTGGGCATCCCCCATATTCTGGCTACGTTTGTGTGGCTGGCCATCGCCATTGCCATCGGCGTCTCTCTGGGCCGGGTGGTCTGGGTGTGCGTATCGGACGTGATGGCTTTCGGCCGCAGCGATACGGAGCTGGAATTCCAGGTGACGGACAGCGACACCGTGGAGACCGTCGCCCAGAAGCTCAAGGACAGCGGACTCATCCGTTACCCGGGACTTTTCGGGCTCTATGCCGATCTGACCCACGCCGAGAACAAGATCGCTCCCGGCATCTACAAGCTGCACACCAACTATGACTATCATGCGCTGGTCAACGGCCTTACCCCCGACAGCGAGGATTCCGCGATCGTGACCGTGGTGGTGCCGGAGGGCTATACCTGCCGGGAGATTTTCGCACTGCTGGAGGAGAAGGGTGTCTGCACCGCCGCCGAGCTGGAGGACTATGCCGCCAACGGCGAGCTGGAGGACTACTGGTTCCTGGACGGCCTGGAACGGGGCGACAAATACTGCCTGGAAGGCTATCTGTTCCCGGATACCTACGACTTCTACATCGGCGACGAGCCGGGCCGGGTCATTACCAAGTTCCTGGACGACTTTGACTACCGGTTCACCGACAAGATGAAGGACAACCTGACAAAGCTCCAGGAGACCATGGCCGCCCGGCTGGCCGAGAACGGTTACAGCGAGGAGTATATTGCCGCCCATCCCTTCACCCTGCGGGAAGTGATGATCGTGGCCTCCATGGTCCAGCAGGAAGCCTATTCCATTACGGACAGCTATCTGGTGTCCTCCGTCATCTACAACCGGCTGGCGGACCCGGACGAGTACCCCTTCCTGAACATCGATGCCGCCCTGCTCTATGCTCTTCAGGGAGAGCGGACGGAGCTGACTGCGGAGGACCTGCAGATGGACAGCCCCTACAACACCTATAACCATGTGGGACTGACGCCGGGACCCATCTGCAACCCGGGCCGGAACAGCATTTATGCCGCTCTGGAACCTCAGGACACCAATTACCACTACTACGCTCTGGAAAAGGGTACCGACGAGCATCATTTCTCCGAGACCCTTTCCGAGCATGAGGCATTCCTGGCCTCCCAGGAGAACGGCTGATGAAAAACGGGACCATTGAGCTGCTTGCCCCCGCCGGGGACATGGAGCGGCTGCACATGGCGGTGCTTTACGGAGCGGACAGCGTGTATCTGGCGGGCACCAGCTTCGGGATGCGCTCCTTCGCCGGGAATTTCTCCCCGGAGGAGCTGCCCAAGGCCGTGGAATTTGCCCATGCCCACGGGGTCAGCGTTCATGTGACCGTGAACATCATGCCCCGGAACGCCGAAGCCGCTGCCCTGCCCGCCTACTTAGAGCAGTTGGAGGATGCAGGGGTGGACGCCCTGATCCTGGCGGACCTGGGTGCTTTTCAGATGGCCGGAAGATATGCCCCCCACTGCGCCCGGCACGTCTCCACCCAGCAGTCTATCGGCAATTACGTCTGCGCCAACGCCTGGCATGACCTGGGCGCACAGCGGGTAGTGCTGGCACGGGAACTGAGCCTGGATGAAATTGCCGAAATTCGGGCGAAAACCCCGAAAAGTCTGGAAATCGAGACCTTCGGCCATGGGGCCATGTGCGTCAGCTACTCCGGCCGGTGCCTGCTGTCCAATTACATGACCGGCCGGGACTCCAACCGGGGTGCCTGCGCCCAGCCCTGCCGCTATCAGTATGCCCTGATGGAGGAGAAGCGGCCCGGCGAGTATTTCCCGGTTTTTGAGGACGAAAAAGGGACGTATATTCTCAATTCCAGGGATATGTGCATGATCGACCACCTGGACGACCTGCAAAAGGCCGGGGTGGACTGTATCAAAATCGAAGGCCGGGCAAAATCCGCCTACTATGCCGCCATCGTCACCGGAGCCTACCGGCACTGCATTGATTCCGCTGCACAGGGCCAGCCCCTGGACCCGGTCTGGCGGGATGAGGTGGAGCACGTCTCCCACCGGGTCTATTCCACCGGCTTTTACTACGGTTTCCCCGGACAATACACGGAAAATTCCCGGTACATCCGGGAGTGGCAGGTCTGCGCCATCGTGGAATCCTGCACGCCGGAGGGGCTGGCCACCTGTTCCCTGCGGAACAAATTCGCCCAGGGAGACACCTTGGAGGCCGTCGGACCGGACCTGCGGCCCTTTGCCTTTGAAGTGGGCGAAATGCTTGACGCCGAGGGTACGGCATTGACGGAGCCGAAAACGCCCCAGATGCGCTTTACGCTGCGCCTGCCCAAGCCCGTGCCGCCCTATTCCATTCTCCGCCACAGTGTGGCCCTTTCCGCAAAATAAAAAATGCTGCGAAGGAACGTTCCTTCGCAGCATTTTTATACGTTCATGGGGCAATAGCACGCCACATTCTGGCCCAGGAGCCGGAGAATTTCCAGCTCATCCCGGGCGTCCAGCAGGGCGTTGTGGGTCTCCCGGTAGTCCCGGTTCCCGGAGAGCAGCCGCAGCATGGGTTCCACTCCATAGCCCCGTTTCAGCCGCCCGGTGGTGCAGCACTCGGCCCAGTCGGGGATTTTCGGGTTGTGCTGCCGGTAGGCGGCCCTGGCCATAATGTCCCGCCAGATCCATCGGGACAGTTCCGGCAGGTGCCGCCGGTCAAAAAGGGCATTGTAGGCGAAGATGGTCTCCACGTTCAGCCCTTCCAGCCACTCCCGCAGGTCCGCCAGGGCCTCCTGCCGGGTGCATAGAATGGGCTTTGCCGGGGTGGGCAGGAACAGCACGTCCTCATACATCCCGCCCAGGGCGCACTCGGCGGTCAGCACATGATAGCGCTGATCCGTGAGGGTGAAATTTTCCGAATCGGCCACCACCGTGCCGATGGACATGACCGCATCCGCCCAGTTGGTCTCCGTATCGATGACTGCAATGTTCCCCATAGACCCCTCCAACGTTTTTCTCCCATTTTAGCAGAGAAGGACGGAAAATGCAAGCAAAAGCCACGACCGCGGGGCGGTAGGGGCTTCGATGCTCTGAGTCAAAGGCTCCCCTGCGCGGGGCACAACCCCCAAGGGAAGGCTATTCCAAAAACTCCCCGGCCTGATTTCCAGGCCGGGGTGTTCCGGAATATTACACTTTCGCTTCTTCCAGCTTTTTATCGTAGTGGTAAGTGGGCACCACCTCGGCTACCACTTCCCGGATATGGTCCGACTCCTGGCGGCTGGCCAGGTCCAACTGGTGCAGCTTTTCCAGGAACCAATCGTCGTCCATCTCGATGGGCTTGCCGATGTGGATGAGCTTGTTGGCGGTCTCCTGAAGGCCTTCCTCGTTCATGAGCATTTCCTCATAGAGCTTCTCGCCGGGGCGCAGGCCCGTGTAGACGATTTTGATATCCACATCCGGGGTGAAGCCGGACAGCCGGATGAGGTTTCGGGCCATGTCGTCGATCTTCACCGGGTCGCCCATTTCCAGCACGAAAATCTCACCGCCGGTGGCGTAATAGCTGGCCTGCAGCACCAGAGACACCGCCTCGGGGATGGTCATGAAGTAGCGGATAATGCGCTTATCGGTAACGGTCACGGGGCCGCCCTCGGCGATCTGCTTCTTGAACAGGGGGATGACGCTGCCGTTGCTGCCCAGCACGTTGCCGAACCGCACCGCCACATAGCTGGTGTTGGGGTTCTTCCGGTCCATCATCTGCACCACCATCTCGCACAGCCGCTTGCTGGCGCCCATGATGTTGGTGGGGTTCACGGCCTTATCCGTAGAGATGAGCACGAATTTCTTCACGCCGTACCGGGCGGCAGCGGTGGCCGTCTTGAAGGTACCCATGACGTTGTTTTTGATGGCCTCGTTGGGGCTGTCCTCCATCAGCGGAACGTGCTTGTGGGCTGCCGCATGGAACACAATGTCCGGGTGATAGGTTTTCATGACGCTGTTGATACGGCTGGTGTTCCGCACGGAGCCGATGAGCGTCTCCAAGTGCAGGTCCGGGCAGTCGTGCCGCAGTTCCTGCTGGATGGCGTAGGCGTTGTTCTCATAAATGTCGAAAATAATCAGCGTCTTGGGCTTGGACCGGGCGATCTGGCGGCACAGTTCGCTGCCGATGCTTCCGCCGCCGCCGGTGACCAGCACCACTTTCCCGGTGATGTCCGCAAGAATTTCTTCATTATTGACCTTCACCTGTTCCCGGCCCAGCAGGTCCGTGACCTCCACGTCCCGGAGCTTGCTGACGCTGACTTCTTCATTGAGCAGCTGGTACATTCCGGGGATGATCTGCAGCTTGCAGTTGGTTTCCTTGCACAGGTTCAGGATGGCCTGCTTGTCCTCGGCGTTGCAGGTGGGAATTGCGAAGATGATGTGGGTAATGCGGTACTTCTTGGCCATGTTCACAATGTCGTACCGGTTGCCCACAATTTCCACGCCTTCCAGGTACTTGCCCTTCTTGTAGGGGTTGTCGTCAATGACGCAGCAGACCTGGCTGGAAATGCGGTCCGTGTTCTGCAATTCCCGAATCAGGGTCACGCCCGCCGCACCGGCGCCGATGATCATGACCCGCTTCTGAATTTTCTTGTCCTTCTGATGGGCAAGCTGCCGCTGGACCACCAGGAACCGATAGGAGAACCGGATCCCGGCGGACATACAGAAGTTGATGAGGATGCCCATGATGTAGCAGGACCGGGGCAGCGCCGGGACCTTGGCAAGGATGACATACAGCAGCGTCGCCGCACCCAACACCAGATAGGACTTGATGATGCCCCAAAGCTCCGCCAGGCCCGCATAGGTCCAGACGCTCTGGTACAGATGGAAAATGTAGAACACCACCACGGTGGCTACGCACCATATGGGGATGGTGTGGAAATAGCCCATCAGATAGGCCTTGTCCACGGCGGAGTACCGGAAATCAAACCGCAGCAGCAGTGCAAAAAAATACGCCGCAATTACGCTGAGAATGTCCAATACCCCCAGGATCCACGGTTTCAGTCTATCCATCGTCGTCTCCGACTCTACTCTCGGCAGATTCTGATTCATTTTATCGCCTCTCATTTGCGGCAAAGTGCCGCCGAATTGTGCTGATATTTTACTACGATCTATCCGAAAAGTCAACAAAAGCCTTCTTCCATGGCTGAAAAGAAAATCCTTTCCCGGAAAATGCAGGAAAGAAAGAAAATTCCAGCCTTTCCCGCCTTGCCGTCCCGTCCCGGCTATGGTAAAATAAAGGAAAGAAAGAAGGATAAACGATGGAATACAATGATGTTTACGATGCCGACCGCCGCCCCACAGGCCGGGTCCATCTCCGTGGGACCCGCTGGGAGCCGGGGGACTACGGCCTTCTGGCGGTGTGCTGGATCTACGACGGCCACGGGAAGCTGCTGCTGACCCGCCGGGCCAGGGAGAAAACATACGCCGGGACCTGGGAAAACTCCGGTGGAGCGGTCCAGGCCGGCGAGGACAGCCGTCAGGCCGTGGCACGGGAGGTCTTTGAGGAGACCGGTATTCGTGCGGAACCGGCGGAATTTGAATTTCTGGACACGGGCCGGGACGGCCAGATGTTCGTGGACCACTACTGCCTCCGTCGGGACACGCCCCTTGGGAAAATCCGGCTGCTGCCCGGGGAGACCGACGCCGCCCGCTGGGCTACCTTTTCGGAGGTGGAGGACCTGATCGAACGGGACGAAATGTGCGACATTATTGCCGAGCAGTTCCGTCTCCATAAAAACGCCCTGCTGGCTCGGCAGGTTGCACAAGAAAAGTGAACAAAGTTTGGTGAAAATGATACCTTGCAAAGGGCTTCTTTCTGCGGTACAATGGAAAAAAGCGTTTTGAGCATCCGGTGAAGCGCTTTTCGACACCGGATGTCAAAACGCCTTTTTTGATACCCAAAATCAAGGAGGAACCCATCAATGCTTGAGATCAAAACTCTGCCCGTGACCCATGGAAACGTCCCCCTGCGGGTAGCCCGGGGGCATTTCGCCACCAACCACAGCCACATCAATTACTACATCGACATCACCCAGCAGAAAACCAAGCTCTCCGAGGCCCGGGACATTGCCCGGCAGCTGGTGACCCGGTTCCGGAACGACTGCCCGGTGGACACGATCCTGTGCCTGGACGGCATGAGCGTCATCGGCACTTGCCTGGCCCGGGAGTTGACGGACACCGGCCACCGGAGTATCAATGCCAACCGGGATATTTTCGTCATCGAACCGGAGTTCAACTCCAATTCCCAGATGATTTTCCGGGACAATCTTCAGCCCATGCTCCGGGAGAAGCGCATTTTGGTGCTGATGGCCTCCGTGACCACCGGCTTCACCGCCAAGCGGTCCCTGGAAGCCATCGGCTACTATGGCGGCGAGGTGGCCGGAATTGCGGCATTGTACAGCGCCGTGGCCACTGTGGGCGAGCAGCCGGTGTGGTCCGTGTACGACCTTTCCGACCTGCCCGACTACGCCAGCTTCGACTCCCGGGACTGCCCCTACTGCAAGAAGGGCCGGAAGCTGGATGCGCTGGTAAACAGCTACGGGTATTCGTCCCTGTAAAAAGAGGTCATAAAACCCATTCAGAATATCACAAAACCGAATTGTTTTCCATGCTGCACCTTGCTATAATAGGCGAAAAAACAAGGAGGCAGCTATCATGTTGCTGAAAAAAGGAATGCGGATCGTTTTCGCCGGCGACTCCGTGACAGACGACAGCCGTTCCCGGCCGGAGGGCGAGGGCCGGGGCAATTCACTGGGCCTGGGCTATGTCCACATGACCGATGCCATGCTCACCGTGGACTACCCGGAGCTGTTTATCCGCTGCACCAACCGGGGCATCGGCGGAAACACTTCCCGGGACCTGCTGGCCCGGTGGGAGGAGGATGTAACGGCTTTGAAGCCGGATCTGGTGGTGCTGTGCATTGGAATCAACGATGTCTGGCGGCAGTTTGACTGCACCGTCCAGACCGACTGGGCTGTCAGTCCGGAGGAATATCGCAGGAATCTGAACGTCATGGCCGATCATACGACAGTCCCCATGGTCTGGATGACCCCCTATTATCTCGAGCCCAACCCGGCTGATGCCATGCGGGCCCGGATGGACGAATACAGGGCCATCTGCAAGGAGGAAGCTGCCAAACGGTGCATCCCTTGCATCGACTTGCAGGAGGCCTTTGCCCCCCTGCTGCGCCACCGCTACCCCGCCACCATCACCTGGGATCGGGTCCACCCCGGCTTCACCGGCAGCCTGGTCATCTCCCGTGCCCTGATGGAGACGCTGACGAAAGAATAAAAGAAAAACCACCCCGCTGGGGTCCGGATTTTCGGACCCCAACGGGGTTTCGTTGTCCAGACCCAAACGAAGCAATGGAAAAATCGACGTTGAAATGAACGGGACAGAGAACCAAACCGCTGCTTCTTCAGCAAGCCCACTCCACCAGTCTGCCCCTACTCATAGAGGGCCAAGGGCTTCTGCATCCGCTTTTCACTTTTCTCTATTCACTCAAAATACTTTTCCCCCGGCGGGGTTGTGATCCGCCGGGGGAAATCTGCTGATTGATGGGTGTTTCTCGGTTGCGGCCGAGGGCTATTTGCCCCCCGGCCGCTTTTTTCGGTCAGGGACTTTGCTTACCGCTTCGGGCTTACTTCTTCTCGTCCTTTTTCTTCCGCAGCAGGAAGAACAGCAGCAGACCGATGCCGACGGCGGCTACCACCAGCACAGCCACCAGGACCGGCACGTTCAGGGTATCGCCGGTGGCGGGAGTGGTGCCGGGCTTCGTGGGCTCGGTGGGCTTGGAGGGTTCCGTGGGCTTGTCGGGTTTGCCCAGAGCGGGGATGATCTCCTGCTCGGTCTCGCCGCAATCACACTTGCGCTCTTTCAGGCCCGTTTCGGTCTCGGTGGGTTCCTTCACGACGACCCACGCGCCGAAGCTGTGGACGTGCTCCACCACATCGCCGCAGATAATATCTGCACGGTTGCGGATACGGATCCGGGGTGCGAACGCCGTACCGTCCTCCAGAACGAAGGTATCGTCATAGGAGGCCAGGCCCGTGGCTTCCACTTCGCAGCCCAGCCGGAGGTTCTCCACTTCCTCCTGGGTGGTGATGTAGCCGTCGATGAACAGCCGGGTCACGTCGCCGTTGGCATCCTTCACCAGGATGGTCTGGACCAGACCGTTGGCGTACTCGATGCCGGTGACAACGCCCTTCAGCTTCACCAGCAGGCCCGTGACGCTGCCGTCATTGACCTTGGCGGCGGTGACATCGGTGGCCTCCACGGGGTTGTTCTCGCTGAGCTTCTCGATGGAGGTGACGCTCAGCTCGATCTCGCCCTGATAGAAGGCGGTGGTGCCGGTGATGCGGACCTTGTCGCCGATCTTGAAGTCGCCGGCCACGGGGAACACGTTGATGCCGCCGGTCTCGTCCTGAACGTAGGTGCAGTCGAAGAAAGCGGTGTCCTTGTCATAGCCGGAGGCGTTGGCGGTGACGATGCCCTCGATGGTGTACTTGTAGCCGGTCTCCGTGACCTTGTTCACGGTGCCGATGGGGGTGATCCGAACGGGGTTCAGGTACTTGACCAGATTCTCACAGATCTTGTAGTTGGAGTAGTTCTTCTCGGAGCCGTTGTCGCTGATGGTGGCCTGGACCTCGAAGTTGGACAGGAAGGCCGCACCGGAGACCACGATCAGGCCCTTACCGGGCAACTGCTCGGTGGCCATGACCATCAGACGATCGTCATTTTCTCCGTAGGCATACTTGGGGATGCCTGCGCCGCCCTTGCCGTCCTGATCCACGTCCACGGAATAGGTGGTGGCGTGGCCATAGACCGCCGGGGACACGGTGTCGGGCAGCGTAGAGGTGGGATTGCCGGAAGCGTCCACGGCATAGATGGAAGCACCGCCGTAATGACTGAACCGCTCGGTGTACATCTTGTCGTAGGGATGCTCTTCATCCACTTCCACGCCCTCCAGCAGGGGGTTGGCCATGTTGTAGGAACTGAAGTAGAGCCGCCACTTGTCCACGCCGTCGGCTGCGGAGCGAACGTCATCGTAGGTGGCATCATCGCTGATGCGGAGGCTGGAGCCCAGGGCCGCCAGAACGTCGTTCTGGGTCTCGGCCATGTGCTTGATGGCAGGGTTGTTCTGGATCACGTCGTAGTTCTCGTAGTTATCGGACCAACCGGCCAGGACCACCGTGCCGCCACGGTCATTGAAGGCCGTAATGGCTTCCAGCTCGGCTGCGGAGTAGGTCTTGGGATTGGTCTGGGCATCGGCCAGACGGCGGGAAGGTGCAGTCAGGACGATGGCCTTGTACTTCTCGTTGCCGCAGGCGGCGATCAGATCCTCGCTGGTGTTCAGCTGCACGGTGCGGACGCTGTAACCGGCGGCCAGGTTGGAGAAGTTGCCCATGGAGTCCGTGTAGTTGCCGGACACATACTCATTATAATGAGAAGCGTCGATGCCGATGTACACCAGTGCGTCGGCGTCCAGCACATCCAGGGACAGGTCCTTGGTGAAGGTGAAGTTCTCTCCGTTCATGGTCAGGACCACGGTGGCGGTGACGGTGTACACACGGGCCTTGTCGAATTCCACCGGGAAGGTCAGATCCATGGTGCTGCCCGCCTTCAGGACCTTCTGGTCCTCAGGAAGGTCGTCGTTGGTCTTGATGACCAGGACTTCGCTGCCCACGGTGTAGGAAATGGACTTCACGGTGGCATCGGCGGCTTCGCTGTTGAAGAGGGTGGTCACCAGGTCCATGGATTCGCCGGTGACGGGGGTGGCGGTCTTGCTCTCGAAGGCGGACAGGCCCAGCTTCAGGCTGTCGCCCACCCACACGGGAGCGGTAACGGCCAGGTCGCCGTCGCCCTGAGTGACCCGGATGAAGTAGTAGCTGTACTTGGGCTCCAGGTCCACGTGCAGAGAGCCGGAGGCCAGCTCGGCGGCGTTGTCCCAGGTGTAAGCGGTCTTGCCGGAGTTGACCACCACTTCCACCTTGGAGATGGAGTCGGTCTTGTCGGGGTCGTAGAGGGTCACGTCAATGCTCAGGTTCTCCGGGACCTCGGTGAGGATGGAGCCCAGCTGATTGCCGTTGACGGTGTAGGTGATCTCCAGGTTCTTGTCCTCGGTGGCGTAGACCCGCATGGCCCGGATGGCCTCATACAGGGCGTCCTCGGACAGGGACTCGGCCAGGATGACGTCACGGGCGTCGTTGGCGTTGCCCCAGCGGCCCTTGTGGTTGTCCTGGTTGTTGGAGGGGGCAACGTGCCAGCCCTTGTCCAGGGCCACGATGTACTGCTCGTAGCTGGGGTAGTAGCCGCCGGCGCCGATCTGGCCTTCGCCGTTGCCCACTTCCACCAGGTACATCCGGCTGTCAATGACGGGGTCCCAGTAGGAGAAGTCCTTGAAGGTGCCGAAGGTGGAGCCGGGATGGTTGAACTGACTGATGGAGTCCACGCCTTCCGGCTGGGACAGCAGCGCGTAGTAGGCCTTCATGCCCGCATCGTCGGTCTTGTTGTTCAGAGTGGTGTTGTTCCGGGAAACCACGCCGGGAGTGACCCAGGTGTTGATGTGGCCGGGGCCGCCGGACCAGGTCATTTCAAAGCCGCCCAGAGCCACCACGCCGGTATTTCTGGCGTTGAAGGCGTTGATGGTGGATTTATAGGTGGCCCAGCTGTGGCTGGCGTCGGAATCCTTCACCAGAGTGGTGTCGTACAGGGCGGATTCCACGTTGGGGTTATTCTTGGAGTCGAAGTAGTTGGAGTGGTCGGTGAAGGCCACGAAGTCCACGTTGGCGCTGTCCGGCAGGTTGGCAACGTAATCCAGTGCGCTGTCCAGAGAGCCGGAGCCGTCGGAATACTGGGTGTGGGCATGAAGCTGGCCGAAGAAAAGCTGATAGCTGCTCTTGCCCAGCGTGAAGCTCCAGCTGGCCTCGGCGGTCTTGCCGTCGGCCCGCTTGACGGTGATCTTCACGGTGGTGCGGCCGTCAGCCATGTCGGCTGCGGGGGTGTAAGTGATCTTGCCGTCTGCATACTTGGCATCCACGGCCGCATCGTTGACGGTCATGGTCACGGTGGGATTTTCACCGGCGTTGGCGATGGAAGCGGAAATGGTAGGCCGCTTGTTCTCGCCGGTCTGGGTGTTGGCCGCAGGGGTCAGGTCGGAGATGACCGGCTCGTCCTTCACTTCGATCTCAACGGTGCCGTTGATGGGAATGTACTTATTGTCCATGCCGCGGACGCTGACAATGAGCTTGTCGCCTGTCACCAGGGCGGTGGGGATGGTAACGGTGTAAGTGCCGTCCTCGCCCAGCGTAACGGTCAGCGCATCGCCGTTCAGCAAGGCGGTCATGTTTCCCCGCACGCCGAAGGGCGCATCCACGGTGAAGGTCAGATGATAGTCCTGACCCACATAGGCAGGCTCCACGGTGCCGAAGTTGACGGTGGGATCATTCACGATGCCGTCCACGACCGTGACTCCTGTCACGGGGCAGAAATAGAAGGAGTAGATGGTGTAGTCCGTGACGTTGTACATGCTGTAAGTCTTGAAGCTGTCCGCATAATACTCCAGCCACTGACTGTACGTGCCGTTGTACTTGGCGGTACGGCTCTCCATCTCGAAGCCGCCCACACCGCCGGAGCAGGTCCGCAGGGTCCAGTCGGCGTCTTCGCTGGCGGTCTGGGAATAGAAGGCGTTGTTGCCGGTGCCGTTGGAGCACAGGTAGCCGTAGGTCTTGTTGTAGAAACGGTAGTAGTCGCCGTTCTTCTGCACCTCAAAGACCACAGCGCCGTTGGCGCAGACGGCCTTGCCGTCCTCAATGGTAGCGGCAGCCTTGTTGATGGCAGGGCTATCGGTGTTGTCGTTCTGGGCTGCCAGAACGGCTTCGGCGTTGGGGTTGTAGATAACTACTTTGTCGCCTGCGTTGGGCAGCTCGCCGCCGGGCAGCTGGGCCTCAGCAGGGATGAACTGCAGGGCGTAGATGGCTTCCTTGGAGGAACTGTATTTATAGGTGCTGAATTCCTCGAAGGCGTTGCCGTTCTTGTCCGTGCCGGAGTAGTATTCAACGTAGAAGTCCGGCCGGTTGGCGTTCACCAGGTAGTAGGCCCCTTCCGTGGCGGCAGCGGCGATGGTCCAGGTGGCGTTCACGTCGTCCATGGGCAGGCTGTTCCGGTCTGCGTTCATGGAGAGCTTCTTGCCTTCCTGAGAGGTCACGGTGTAAACGCCGTTCTCGTATTTCAGATCCCAGAGCAGGTCGTTGGTGGGCTTGACCACCTTGCCGTTGTCCAGGGTCACGGCGGAAGCGGTGCGGTAATAGGTGGCCTTATCCGTGGCGGACATGGCCTTGCCGCTGGAAGCATTGTAAATGACGTAAGTGCCGTCGGGCAGGATCCCGGCCACATAGGCACTCACTTCGGAGGCAAGGGTGTTGCGCAGCTGCAGGGTGGAGGTGCCGTTCTTGGCGTAAATGCTCACGGCGGCCTTCACGTTCAGCTTGTCGCCCACCTTCACGGTCCAGGCCCCCTCGGCATCCTTGTCAATGGCGGCCTTGTAAAGCTGGATGGTCTTGCCGTCGGCGTCCTTCAGGGTGATATTGGGGTTGGAATACTGACCGTTGTTGTCATCGACCTTGGTGACTTCCAGATTGTTGAGGGATACATAAGTACCCACATGGGCTTCCGTCAGGTCGGCGATCTTCACGTCCTTGGCAGTCAAGGTCAGGCCGGAGGACTTGACGAAGGTGCCGGAACTCAGCTGGGGCAGGCCGTTGAATTCGGCCCGCTTGCCGGTGCCGATGAGGGTATCGCCCAGAGCGATGGTGCTGTCCTTGGCGGAAAGCCGCAGGCAGATGCCGCCGGTGGCGTCCTGCAGGTAGATGTTCGTGCCATCCACCAGCGTGACCACGCCCTTGACGGTGAAGCTGTCGCCGGTGCTGCCCTTCAGGGCCGTCTCGATGGAAACGGTTGCCGGTTCTTCCGGTTCAACGGGCTTGTCGGGAGTTTCCTCGGCAACATAGTAATAGATCTGCTGAGCGAACAGGGCCTCGTTGTCGCCGATGGTGCCGAAGCCGCTCCAGTTGCTCTTGTCGGCGTACCATTCCAGGTAAGCGTTCCGGCCAACGTTCTTCACGTAGAAGCAGTCTGCGGTGGCGGCAGCGGTCAGTTCCCACTTGTCGTTGACCGCGTCCAGGGGCGTGCTGGAATAGCCGGTGTCCATGGACAGCTTCTTGCCTTCGGCGGTAGCGATGGTATAATAGCCATCTTTGCCCTTGGTCAGGGTCCAGACCTCGGCGTCGGTGAAGCCGGTGAGCTTGCCGTCGGCCAGGGTCACATCCACGCCGGAATTATAGTGGCCGCTGTAAACGCTGGACAGGGCCTTCTTGTTGGCGGGGTTGAAGATGACCACGGTGTCCCCGTTTTTCAGGGTGCTCAGGTCCGTGACCAGGCCGCTTTTCCGCCCCGCTGCGGCAGCGTTCAGCCGGTACAGGGACACGTCCAGCTGGCCGGAGGCGTAGCAAGAGAACAACGTGCTTGTTTTGTTGTAGCGCAGCAAGTTCCGGCTGTTGGTCCCCTGGGCTTTCAGGGTCGCCACACCCTTGGCATCGATCTCGATGGTCCAGGAGCCGTTGTCAGACAGGGTCTTCTCGGTTTTCAGATGATTTGCAGAGGAACTGGCGGCGTACAGATCTCCGCCGTCCACCTTCAGAGCCCAGGTGCCGTCCTTGGTTCCCTTGCCAAGGGTGATGACCTGGGTGTCGTCACCGGGGGTGACGGTCGTTCCGTCCTCGCTCTTGGTGACGGTGGACTGTCCCCGGTTATTGGTTTTCTGGTTGGTACTCAGCGCCACGGGGAATCCGCTGGCAACCACCAGAACCTGATCGCCCTCTTTCAGGCTGGCCGCATCCGTGACCAGCGTGTAGGTGGGCGTTTCTTCCTGGGCACGGACAGCGGTGGCCGGGACCATGGACAAAACCATGACCAGCGCCATCAGCATGGCCAGAAAGCGTGTGTGGATACTCGTTTTCATAAAGTGACCTCCTTCATTATTCCACAAAGTCAGTGCTTCCGCCCGGCTCTTGACGCCCAACGCTTCCCTGTCCGCCCAACGGGTACACTGCCCTGTATAGGTATCCTTATTTTACCATATCCGCATTTCTTTTCCAACGTGGTAACGAAAAAATCTTTCTGTGATGTATGTAAAATTATCTTCCGGATTTTTGTGCAATTTGCCATTTTCTCCTGGGGCGTCCAAAAGTCCTTGACACAATTCTATGGATTTGGTATGCTAGGGGCAAAGCGCATTGTTTATTGGGAGGCCAGATGTATGCAAGCAAGAGATGTCCGCAGTAGAAGAACAATTAAGCAATGGTTTATGAAAAATTGGAGGACATTCCCGGCGCTGGCGGTGATCCTGGCGCTGTTCATTGGGCTTGGCCTCTGGGCCAGGGACCCGGGAGAAGCCCGGGAGCGGAGCGGGGACTATTCCGAGTACGAGACCGGCAAAATTCTCAAGATTCTTTCGGACACCACCGAGCCTTTCCCGGATTCCGACAATGCCTACCGGGGCGAGCAGCTTCTGCTGGTCCAGGTCACTTCCGGCCAGTATGCGGGCAAGCAGCTACAGGTCTATAATTATGTATCGCCTACTTATAATGTGCCCCTTTCCCAGGGAGACGGTGTCACGGTGCTGATCTCCACCTATTCCGACGGGACCATCCGGGCTACGGTGTTCGAGTATGACCGGGAGTGGGCTGTGTTCCTGATTGTGGGCCTGTTCCTGGTGGTGACGGTGCTGGTGGGCGGCAAAACGGGGGCCAAATCCCTCTTAGGCCTGGCCGTTACCATCGCCGCCCTGTTTTATTTGCTCATTCCCCTGCTTTTCAAGGGCCTGCCGGTAATCCCTACGGTGTTCGGCGTCTGCGCTCTGGTCAGCGTGGCGTGCTTCGTGATCCTGGGCGGGGTGCATAAAAAGACCTGCTGCGCCATGCTGGGGACAATTCTGGGCATGGCTCTGGCCATGGCTTTCGGCCTGTTCGCCCAGACCATCTGTAAAATCGACGGCCTGCGCTTTACGGACGTGGAGCCGCTGCTGCAGCTGCGCCAGCAAGGGACCCCCATCGGCCTGAAGGGCCTGCTGGTGGGCGGGGTCATCATCAGCACCCTGGGCGCCGTCATGGACGTGGCCATGAGCCTGTCCTCCGCCCTCTGGGAGGTCCATTGCGTGGACCCGACCCTGGGCCGTGGTGCCTTGTTCCGGTCCGGCATGAACGTGGGCCGGGACATGGTGGGGACCATGACCAATACGCTGATTCTGGCGCTGCTGGGCGGCAGCTTCGTACTGATTCTGTACCTGTACAGCATGGGGCTTTCCTACCATCAGCTGATGAGTTCGTCGTATCTGGCCCTGGAGGTCATCAGCGCCATCGCCAGCAGCATCGGCGTGGTCCTGTCCGTACCCATCACCGCCGCCGTGGCCTCGGTGCTGTATGGGAAGAAATAACGGGAAAGAGGGAAGCTATGGAACGGATCCCGGAAATAAAATTGGAGTTTTTCCTGGAAAAATTGGATGCGGAAGAAATGGAGTGGCAGGCGGTGACGGACCGTCTGGGTATCCAGCCAACCAAAAGGACCCAGCCCCGCATGAGCAAAGGCATCACTGCCCGGCCATTCACGAAAGCCGAGCTGGAAAGATTCCGTTTTTCGCAGGCCGCAGCAGGGGAAGCGGGGTATCACATTCTCCTGCACGCCGCATGGAGCGTGACCCTGCCGAAAATGGAAACCTGGGCGTTGGAAGAACCCATGGCCCAAATGCGGAAGCGCTTTAGGGGAAAAGGGTCAGACGTGCGGGCGCTTTGTGCAGAATACCGCCTGGCTGCATTGCTGACCGTGCATATTTATGCGGACGCCAATACCATGCCGGAAGTGGAACTTTCTGAAAGCGATATGGCCTTTTGGAGCAGCATGGGCGCAACGGTAAATTTTGATTTTGCGTTGGATTAAGGCCCCGTTTTCATTTATTTGGGGCGGCGGCATGCCCCGCCCGCCGAATTTCATACGCAGAAGTGGCAATGCGCAAAGGCTTCCCCTGGAGGGTGGTGCTCCGCGCAGCGAATCTGAAATCTACATGACTGCCGGTGGCAGTCATACCTCTACTACGCTGGCGCAACTTTCGTTGCGGCTGATGAGGTCGAAGCTAAAAATGATCACCATAGGATGGTACAAACCTGTGACCTTCGACCTCATCCGGTCTTGCTTAAGCCGGACCTCCTTCCCCTCCAGGGGAAGGCTTTGTACGATGCTCCTGCCAGAACTTTTGCTAGCAGCTCATACTTTTCTTCTATTTTGAGTTAGCTTACGCTAACTATACTCCCTAGGAAAAGCCGCCGTCAGCGGCTTTTCTTTTTTCCGGTTTCATGATAGCACCCTTCCGGCCCGAACGCAATGCGTCCGGCCCGAATTTTCGGCCTTTATGCCTGGCGGAATTGCCGACGGTATTCCTTGGGGGTGGTGTGGTAAGCCCGGTCAAATTGCTGGCTGAAGGCCCGCAGGTCCGGGAAGCCCGCATCCATGGCCACTTCCAGCAGACTCTTGTCGGAATAGGACAGCAGCTTGCAGGCGTAGGTCATCCGGACGCTGTACAGATATTCCTTGAAGGTCAGATTCAGTTCCTTCCGGAACAGCCGGGACAGGTGCTCGCCGGAAACATTGAACGCCTCGGCCACGTCCCGCAGCCGCAGGGGTTCGGTGTAGTGCACATTGATATACTCGATCACATCCTGGATGCTGCAGCGCTGCATCCGGCGGTGCTCCGGGACCTCCGCTTTTTCCTCGCTGAAATAGCGGGTCAGCATATAATAGATGGAGCAGATGATGCTGTGGAGCCGCAGCACCTCCAGGTTGCAGGTGGCCTCGTCCCCGGCGTTTTCCGCATTGTCATAGGTACAGCTGACGTTGTACAGCTCCTCCATGAGCCTTTTCAGCTCCGGGAGCCGGTCCGGGGCCCGGTCCAGCCGGAATCCCAGCTGGTCCAGGTTCGGGCACACGCTCCGCCAGAACTCCATATCGGCCACCAGGGAAATGCCCCGGTGCTCCCCCACGGAGTTTTTGCCCACATGATGGATCTGCCAGCTGTTCACCAGCAACAGGTCTTCATTCTGCACCTGATAGCTCTGTCCGTCGATGTGCGCCCGGAAGCCGCCCTGCAAAAAATAGCAGATCTCCACATTGGCATGCCAGTGCAGAGGCAGACTGGCATTGTCATCGTCATTGAAAAGCAGCTTCCCCGGGATTCTGGGGTCGTCCATCTTATCATATAAGAACAGCATCGGCTCCGGCCTCCAAATCGAATGTCTATTCTTATTTTAGTTCAAATCCGCTCCCTTTGCAAATAAAAAGAGCACCCAGAAATCCGGGTGCTCTTTTTGCATTTTGTCGAAATTTCTTTCTTTTTTCGCTCAGAACTGCCAGCAGTTGTATCGGAAGGGCTGCACGTCCGGGGTACCGGTCATTTCCTTCTCACGCTTGCAGAAGTCGATGTACTGCTGATGGATGCGCTGCACGCTCTCGTCCTCCAGTTCGGGGATGACCCGGCTGGCCTCGGTGAGGAAGTGCATCTCGTCCCGACCCATGGCACGACCCTTGGTGGTGTGCAGGTCGTAGGCGTAATCGGGCACTTCGGGCTTCTTGCCGTGCTCCCACTCCTTGATGATCTGGTTCTTGATGTTGTCGGTGGTGCGCTCCTTGGTGCAGCGGCACAGATACCGGATGGCGTGCATGAAGAACATGGGCTGGTCGCCGTCGGAATAGGGGAACTCCTGGGCCATCTTGAAAAGGGTGTAGATCTCAATGGGGGCCTGGGTGTTGCCGAAGCCGATGTCCTCCACGGAGATGGCCAGCAGCCGCCGCCACATTTTCTCGTGGAACTGGGGGCTGGTGATGTACATCTCGTAGGCGGCGGCCAGAGCGTTCTCCTCGATGCCCCGGCGGATGGACTTCTGCAGCATGGAGATCAGCTCGTCGCCGGGGATACCGTTCCGGGACTTAATGTTGGACCAGGGGTCATAAGACATGAAGGCTTCTTTTTCCATAAGAATTTCTCCTTACTTCAGCCGGTTGATCAGGCTTTCCAGCTCTGTGCGAACGTCGGCATCATTGTTCAGGATGTTGTCCATGGCAACGACCACATAGTCGTGCAGTCCGCTGGAGGTGTAGGTGTCGGTCTCGAAGCCGGGATAGGTGTAGGCGAAATCCTGCTGCTCCACGCCGGCCAGCTGTGCCGGGGCGGCGTTGTCCAGGAACTCCTTGCTGGCGGCAACGGACTTCAGGAAGGGCAGACGGGACTCGCCGGAGTTGATCTTCTGGCACACGTCGTAGGACTGCATATACTGCATGAAGATCCAGGAAGCCCAGCGGGTCTCCAGGTCGCCGGTGTTGTCCAGCATGCTCATCAGGAAGCCCTCGGCGTAGTCGGCCTTGGTGCCGTCCTCAAACTGAGGAACGGGAGCGCAGGACCACTCGAAGGGAGCGCTCTCGGGAATCTTCATGTTGATGAACTCGCCCTCGTTGCCGGAACTGATGTACATTTGCACCTGCTGATTGGCGAAGGGGCCGGAGAAGAAGAAGTCCTCGCCGGGAGCACGGATGATGCCACGCTCCACCATGCTCTGGTACCAGGAAATGACATCCACAGCCTCGTCCAGCTTGTCGGCAAAGAGCAGCTTGCCATCCCGGGTGGTGTAGCCGATGCCCTTCTGCTCCATCAGGGTGGAGAAGCACTTCACGCCCTCGTCCCAGCCGCCGGCGGGCTTGCCGGTGATCTCGGCGATCTTGGCGGCGGTCTCCTCGAACTCGGTCCAGGTGGTGGGCACGCTCAGGCCGTTGGCGTTGAAGAAGTCCACGTTGTAGTACATAACCTCGCAGGCCACGTACAGAGGCAGGGAGTAGAAACCGGCCACGGGATAGCTGCTGCTGTCCTCGATGTAGATGTCGTAGTAGTCGTCCAGGTTCAGGCCGTGGTTGGCGTTCTTAATGTAAGGGGTCAGGTCCACCACAGAACCGCTCTGGAGCCAGTCGGTGACGGAGGCAGCCTCGCTCATGGTGACGTTAGGCATATTGCCGGCCTTGATGGCGGCGGTGACGGCATTTTCCAGGTCGCCCATTTCGCCCTTGGCCTGGCAGTCCACGGTGATGCCCATTTCCTTACCGATGCCGTTGTTGAACGTATCGACGATCTCGTAGAGGGTCTTCTGCATGTTCTCCTGGACGATGCCGTGCCAGAAGGTGATGGTGATGGGTTTGGACAGCTTGACTTCCACATTTTCAGCGGTAGCGTCGCCCTTGTTGTCTCCGGACGTGGGGGTCTTTTCACCGCAGGCCGCAAGGGTCAGCACCATGCAGAGGGTGAGCAGAACGCAAAGCCATTTTTTCATGTTTTACCTCCAAAAGTTTTCTCATTTGTTTTGGCAATGCGGAAGTGCATTTGCCATGTATTTCAGGGGAGAATTACCCCTTCGTACCACCGGATGCAACGCCTTCCATGATCTTCTTATGGAAAACGATGTAGAAAATGACCATGGGCAGCAGCACGATGCAGGCCGCCGCCATCTGGTTGTGCAGGTTGGAGCTGGACGCCTGGCGGAACCGCAGCAGACCCACCGAAAGAAGCGTATGCTCGTCGGACATGGTGACGATCAAGGGCCACATGAAGGAGTTCCAGGCCGTGATGAAGGTCAGGATGGCCACCGTCACGATGGCATTGATGTTCATGGGGATGACCACTTTGATGAGGAACTTCAGATTGCTGCATCCGTCCACCTTGGCCGCCTTGAAGAGCGACGGAGGCGTCTGCATGAAGTATTCCTGAAGCATGAAGATGTAGAAGCCGTTGGCCACCGTGGGCAGCACGATGCCGGAGAAGGTATCCAGCAATCCCAGCTTGCTGCAGGTCACATAGTTCTGAATGATCAGAATTTCCGAGGGGACCATCATGGTCAGCATAAAGAGATAGAAGCAGATGTTCCGTCCGGGGAAGGAGAAAATGCTGAACGCATAGGCACCCAGGATGGAGAACACCAGCGTGACCACCACGCTCAGAACGCCTACCAGAATGGTGTTGCGGAAGTACATTCCGAAGGGGACCAGATTCCAGGCATAATCATAGTTCTTCCACTGGGGATCCGAGGGCATCCACTTGGGCGGGATGGAGATGGCCTCCGGCAGGGTCTTTAGAGAGGTCAGCAGCATCCAGAGGAAGGGGAACAGCATAACCACAGCGCCGATGGTCAAAAGCAGATACTTGAGTGCCGTAAGGAAAACGCTGCGCCGGTCCTGGATCTGATGAATCTTATCCTGTTTCATTGCAGCACCTCCTCAGACATAGTGGACGAATTTCTTCGACACCGCCCGCTGGATGACCGTAATGAGCAAAATCACGATCAGGAACAGGATGGCGGCAGCCGCCGCATAGTTGACCTTGCCCTGGTCGTAGAACATCCAGTAGATGTAGTACATGACGGTGATGGCCGCATTGCCGGAACCGGCGGTGCCGCCTGCGAAGGAAACGAACATGGAGTAGACCTCATTGAAGGTCCGGGCCACATAGATAATGGACACCAACGTCACCATCCAGGTGGTGGGGCTCAGCAGGGGCAGGGTAATGCGGAACAGGGTCTTGACCGGGGAAGCGCCGTCAATGCGGGCCGCCTGATAGACCTGCTTGTTGATTTTCTGCAGCCCCGCCAGGAACAGCAGAATTTTAAAGGCCAGTCCGTTCCAGACAGAGAAAATGGACAGCGCCACGATCATCAGCTTCGGGTCTGTGAGCCACTTCTGGGCGGGGATTCCGAAGAATTCCAGAAAATAGTTGATGTAGCCGTAATCCGTATGGAACAGCCACAGAAAGGCCATGCCCACGGCAATGGTAGAGGTCACATAGGGCAGGAAGTAAATGGTCTGGAAAAAGCCCTGCAATTTCTTAATGGAATTGATGAGCAGTGCAAAGCCCAGGGCTAAAATCAGCGTAATGGGCAGAGCGATGAGCAGCAAAATCAGGGTATTCTTGCAGGCCATCCAGAACGTGGGGTCCTTCAGCACCCAGGTAAAGGAGGACAGGCCGAAGCCAGTGCCGGTATTGGTGATGTAAACGTATTTCTGGTAGAAGGCCGTCCGCAGCACCATCACCAGAGGATAAATGGTGAAAAGGAGCAGCAGGAGCATCCCGGGCAGGATGTAGGCGTAAGCCCAGCCACTGCGGACCCGCAGGGTACCGTCGGACATTTCAATGAGCCGGGGTTTGGGCTTCCGGGCGGTCTTTTGAGCAGTTTCCTTTGCCATATTGCGCCTCCTCACAGCCGAACGCCGGTCTCGCAGTCAAAGAGATGGCAGCGCTTTACCGACAGCCGCAGGCCCACGGTCTGGCCCGGTGTCACATATTCCTCGGCGCCCAGAATGGCCCGGATGGTGTGCTCCTCCAGCCGGAAGGTGACCACCTGGTCCTGACCACGCATTTCCACGTCCGTCAGGGTGACCGCAATGTCTCCGCCCAGGGACCAGGCCTCCGGGCGAATGCCCATGCGGACCTTGCCGTTGAGACCGGTCTTGCAGGGCAGGGTCCGGCCGTCATTCAGAGTGAACACACCGTCGGCCGCCGTGCCGACCACGTAGGAAATGGGCGGATTGCCCATAAAAGAAGCAACGAAGGTATTCACGGGGTCCAGGTACATGGTGTGGGCATCGGCAACCTGCTGCACCACGCCGTGCTTCATCAGCACGATCTCGTCGGTGATGCTCATGGCCTCCTCCTGATCGTGGGTGACGAAAATGGTCGTGACCTTGGATTCCTGCTGGATTCTGCGAATCTCGCTGCGCATTTCCATGCGAAGCCGGGCGTCCAGGTTGCTCAGCGGCTCGTCCAGGAGCAGCACATCCGGTTTTTTCACCAGTGCCCGGGCAATGGCCACCCGCTGCTGTTGTCCGCCGGAGAGTTGACCGGGCTTCCGGTCCAGCATGGTCTCGATCTGCACCAGCTTGGCAATCTCCTCCGCCGCAGCATTCCGCGCCGCACGGCTGAATTTCTTGCCGGTAGCCGGGTCCTTCATGTTGGACAGGGGGAAGGCAATGTTCTCCCGGACCGTCATGTGAGGGTACAGGGCGTAGTTCTGGAACACCAGGCCCACGTTCCGCTTTTCGGGCATCAGGGTGGTCACATCCCGGTCCCCGAACCAGATCTCACCATCGGTGACGCTTTCCAGACCCGCCAGCATATACAGCGTGGTGGACTTGCCGCATCCGCTGGGGCCGAGGAGTCCCGTTAGTTTTCCGTCCTGAAAGGTCACATTGATACTGTCAACCGCCGTGGTTTTGTCGAATCTTTTCGTAAGATTTTTTACCTGAACTTCCATGCCTGCCCAGCCTCCAAAAAATAAGTGTGGTGATGACATCTGCTCATCATTATAGTCCTTTCCTGCCTTTTTTTCTCGACGGAATTTGACCGCTTGCATGCAGAATTTGATATTTACCCGCGGTTTTTCCGAATGAGGTCAAAATTCATATTATCTTTCCCTGCGTGGCATGAGAATTCATATTATATTTTGCAACGAATATATCGTTCTCTTTCTCCCCACTCTACTTGGCTCCGCACTTCCGGCGGACTATACTAAAAAAACGTTTGGAGTAGGAATTATGATCGATCAAATGCTGATCCGTGGCGCAAAGGTCCACAACCTGAAAAATATAGACGTTGCCGTGCCTTTGGGGAAAATCGTCGGCATTGCAGGGGTCTCCGGCTCCGGCAAGTCCACCATGGTGCTGGAGAGCCTGGTCCCGGCGGCGGTGCCTCCGGCGGACAGATCGTCGCCACCGGCACCCCGGAGGAGATCAAGGAAAATCTCAACAGCATCACAGGGCGGTATCTATAAAGAAGCGGTCCAAAAATGTTCCCGGAAAGTCCCTGCCCTTCTGAGAAATGCCTTCCCCTCCAGGCGAAGCTTACACCCCGCCGGTTCTTCGTATAGAATCCGGGGGTCGATGACTGCATCGGCCCCCGGATTTTTTGATACGCCGCACCTTCTCACCCCATCTGGTCCCGGTAGTCTCTTGGGGTAAGGCCGGTATATTTTTTGAAGGTATGGGAGAAATGGCTGGGGGAGGAAAAGCCCAGGTAGGCGCCGATGGCCGTCAGGGAACGCTGGGAATAGCGGAGGAGCCGCTTGGCTTCCTCCGTTTTTTCTTTCAGGATGAAGTCCGTCAGAGTCTCCCCGGTGTCCTCCCGGAACTTCTTGGAGAGGTACGGACGGCTCACATACAGGGCCTTGGCAATGTCCTCGGCCCGGATGGCATCCGACAAATGGTGCTGCACATAATTGGCAACATCCAAAGCCAATTTGGAGCTTGCCTGGCCCCGGTGCAGCCGCTCCACCCGCTCGGTGTAGTCCAGCAGCATCCGGTATTGCAGATTGGCAATGCGGTCCGGGGAGGCCATCCGCTCGCACTGGCGGATATAGGAATCGCTGAGAGAAAAGGCGTCCTCCACCTGCATTCCCCCCTGAATGGCCGCCCGGGACACCAGCGTGGCCGTAACGATGAACAGATTTTTCCGCTGGCGCAGCTGATCCTGTGCCACCAGTCCCCCACGGACCGCCGGGGCCCCCGCCAGCCAGGCTTCCATGGCACCCGTGTCCCCTTTTCGGACCATCCGCAGCAGAAGCTGCTCCACATCATAGGTGTTGTGGGACTCCGGTGCAGGATTCTCCGGTCCGTCCGGCCGGACCTCCGCCTGCTGCCGGGAGATCAGCGCCGCCTGCTCCTGGGCGTAAATGCGAATGTCCTTTAATTCCAGCCGTTCCTGATTCAGCACGAAATTCATGGTGCAGAGCATTTGCAGCATACTGTCCACCGGCATCCGCACGATGCTCCGCATTCCGGACACCATGGCCTCCGCCTCCGCTCCCGACAGGTCCAGCCGAAAGGCCAGTTCCCGGAGCTCCTGGGGGCTTTCATTTACCTGTCGGGTGGGGCCTACGACGATTTTCGTCCTTCCGGCGTTCAGGACCCCGTAATAATGAAATTGGGCTGTGACGCAGTAGCCCACATGGTCCGTGACGGCGAAAATTGCCTCCCGGCACAGGTCCATAGGGTCCCTGGGCAGGGCCACCATGGAATAGAAAAAAGTCTGCGCCCCGTCCTCAAAAATCCGCACGGGAATGCCTGCCAGATTGCCAATCGTCGTACACAAATACTCCAAACCCGTCTTGTTCATGGCTCTTCCTCCATTTCAGATACGATTCTATCATTTTCATTACAAAAAAGCAAGTTTTTTCATTTTCCTTGTGCTATACTGATGGTACGAACCGCCGGAATGAGAGCATTTTCGGCGGATATGCCTGAAAAAACCGGGAGGAATGGAAAATGGCAAGAAGATCCCTGCTGGAGCGCCGGGCGTTCCAAAGCAAAATTCATTCGGAGGATGTAAAACCCGCCGAAAAATGGCTGGGGTATCTGCTGGGCCCCGCCGGGGCGCTGCTGCTGAACGCCGTGCTGGCCACCTACCTGAACGTTTACTACACGGACGTTCTCAAGCTCACGGGGCTTTGGGGCGGCGCTTTTCTGGTGGTGTTCCCCATCGTGTCCAAAATCATCGACGCCGTGACCAACGTAATCATGGGCTACATCATCGACCGGACCCGCACGAAAGCGGGCAAGGCCCGGCCCTGGCTGCTGTTGTCCGCCCCGCTGCTGACCGTCACGGGCATTCTGCTCTTTACCGTGCCCAGCGGCTCCCAGACGGTCCAGGCCATCTGGGTCATGGTCAGCTATAACCTCTTTTATTCCTTCGCCTACACCATCTTCAACATGAGCCACAACCTGATGGTCCCCCTGTCCACCCGGAACACCCAGGAGCGGGGCAGCCTCAGCGTGTTCAACCAGATCGCCACCATTATGATGAGCGGCATTCTGGTGGCGCTGGTGTTCCCCATGGTCATCATGCCCATGATCGGCGTGGACAAGGCCAAGTGGATCACCCTTATGAGCGTACTCTCCATTCTGGCCCTGCCCCTGACCCTGTTGGAGTATTATTTCACCCGGGAGCGGGTCACGGAGGAGGCCCAGAACGCCGGGGAGCCGACGGTTTCCTTCGGCGCTCAGCTGAAGGCCATTTTCACCGACAAATATATGCTCCTCATTTACGCCTACTTCCTCATCTACACCACCGGCAGCACCATCAAAAATATCAGCCTGGTGTACTTCTGCAATTACGTTCTGGGTACTTACAATGACGGCGTGACCCAGACCATGATTTCCGTCATTGGCAGCATTCCCATGGGCATCGGCATTTTCGCCGTGTGGCCCCTGGCGAAAAAGTTCGGCAAGCGGAACGTGACGGCGGCAGGCTTCGTGCTGTATGCCATCGGCAGCGCTATTTGCACCCTGTTCCCCACCAATATGACCGTCATGCTGGTGGGCCAGTTCATCAAGAATATCGGCGGTCTGCCCTGTGCCTATGTATTTATGGCCCTCTTTGCGGATGTGCTGGACCATGTGGAGTGGAAGTCCGGCTTCCGCTGCGACGGCATCGCCATGAGCGTTTATAACATCATCGCCGTTGCGATGGTCGGCATCTGCACGGGCATTTTCAACGGCTTGATTGCCAAGGCGGGCTATGTGGCCCCGTCCATCGTCAACGGCGTGACCGTGGCCGCCGAGCAGACCCGGGCCGTGAAGAACGTGTTCACCTTCGGCTTTGTGGGACTGGAAGCCATCACGGGCGTGGTGCTGGCCATCCTGCTGCTGTTCCTGAATGTGGAAAAGAACATCAGCAAGGAGCAGGCGGAAATCAAGGCCCGGCGGGAGGAACGGTAAATGAACGCCATTCGACTGAAAACGGAGCATTTGATAAACCCCATCGGGGTGGACTTCACCGCCCCACGGCTTTCCTGGAACTGCGACGGCGGCGTGAAGCAGACCGCTTACCAAATCCTCGCCGCCGATGAAGCAGGAACGGTCCTTTGGGACAGTGGCCGGGTGGAAAGTCCTGCCATGTGCGCCCAGTGGGGCGGCGCTCCCGTGCCGCCGAAAACGAAGGTCCTCTGGAAGGTCCGGCTCTGGGACGAAAACGGCACTGCCGGGGACTGGTCGGAGGCGACCTTTGAGACCGGCATTGACCGTTGGGAAGCCAGGTGGATCACCGGGAATTACCGGGTCCACCGGAAAAAACGCTACCCTGTGGACTGCTTCCGCAAGGCTTTTCACGCCGCCGATGTAAGAAAGGCTCGGCTGTATGTCACTGCCTGCGGCCTGTATGAGGCGAAGCTGAACGGGCAGCGCATTGGAGATTTTATCCTTTCCCCCGGCATCACAGACTATCGAAAGAGAGTGCAGTACCAGACCTACGATGTGACCGCCCTGCTGCAAGGGGGCGAAAATACTCTGACGGTCCAACTGGCCGACGGCTGGTACCGTGGCTCCTGCGGGGCCTGGGGACTGAAAAATCAGTACGGCTGGGAGACAAAACTGCTGGCGCAGTTGGAAATCACCCATATAGACGGCAGCGTGGAAACCGTCATTACCGATGAAAGCTGGGATTGGAGCAGTGACGGCCCCATTCGCTTCGCCGACAACAAGGACGGGGAAATTGTCGCTGCCCGCATGGCCCCCAGCTATGCCGGGAAGGCCAAGGTCACAAGCCATTCCGTTACCCCCAGCGCCTCCAACAATGTTCCCGTAACAGAACACGAGCATCTGACGGCAGAAAAAATCACCACCCCCTCCGGGAAAACCGTCCTGAATTTCGGGCAGAACATCGCGGGCTACCTGTCCTTCTCCCTGATGGCCAAGGCCGGTCAGGTTGTGAAGCTGCGCTTCGGGGAGCTGCTGGACGAGAACGGCGAGTTTACCCAGAAGAACATCCAGTGTGCCAATAAGCACATCACCACTCCCTTGCAGCAGGTGATCTACACCTGCAAGGAGGGCGAAAATCACTACAAGACCTCTTTTGCCATCTTCGGCTTCCAATATGTGCTGGTGGAGACGGAGGTCCCTGTCTCTGCCGGGGATTTCACCGCCATTGCGGTGTACTCCGACATGGAGCGAACCGGCTTTTTTGAAAGCTCCAATCCGCTTCTGGACAAACTGGTGGAAAACACCGTCTGGAGCGCGAAAAACAACCACGCCGACCTGCCCACCGATTGTCCTACCCGGGAGCGCCACGGCTGGACGGGCGATGCACAGATCTTCTGCCCTACAGCAAGCTATCTCTTTGACTATCTGCCCTTTGCAGAGAAGTATCTGAACGATGTCTACGACTGGCAGACGAAAAACGGGTGTCTGCCGCAGATCGCGCCGGAGGGCGGCACGGACTTTTATATGCGCGCCATGAACGGCAGCGTGGGCTGGGCGGACGCCGGGGTGCTGATGCCGTATGCACTCTGGAAGCAGTACGGCGACAGGTCGGTTCTGAAAAAGTATCTGCCCGGAATGCGGCGCTACGCCAAATTCATGCAGAACCGCTGCGGCAAATGGTACCCGACCGCCAAGCGGACGAGGCTGCACGGCAAGCACAAGCGGTATCTCTCCAACTACGGCCAGGCCTACGGCGAGTGGGCAGAGCCGGAGAGCGTCCACCACATGACATGGAAGGACTGTGCCGTGCCTCATCCGGAGGTGGCCACGGCCTACACCGCCCATGTGATGGACTGCATGGCAGAAATCGAAGCGGCGCTGGGCAATGAGGCGGAATCAAGCGCCTATCGGGAGTTTGCCGCCGGCTGCCGCAGAAGCTATCAAGCGCTGCGCCGCACCGCCGCCTATCCGCTGGACACCGATCGACAGGCGCAGCTTGTCCGCCCGCTGGCATTTCAGCTGCTGGACGAAGCGCAGACGGAATACGCGCAAAAGCGGCTGCTCTCTGCGCTGGAGCATTTCCACTGGCGTCTCGGAACGGGTTTTCTTTCTACGCCGCTGATTTTGGATGTGCTGACGGATATCGACTTGGAATCGGCCTACCGGCTGCTGGAAAATGAAGAGATGCCCGGCTGGCTGTTTATGCCCAAAAGCGGGGCCACCACCATCTGGGAGGCTTGGGAAGGCAACGCCACGGAAAACGGCGGGATTGCCTCCCTGAATCATTATTCCAAGGGCGCAGTGGTGGCGTGGCTGTTCAATACCATGTGCGGCATTCGGGTGGACGGCGAAAACCATTTCGTGATTACGCCCCATCCCGGTGGGCATTTCACCCGTGCCAAGGCCGTCTATGACAGCGTGTACGGCAGAGTGGAAAGTGGCTGGGCGAAAACACCGGACGGCTGGAAATATACCATCACCGTTCCCGCCAACTGCACCGCCGAACTGCGCCTACCGGAGAAAGCGCCGGTCACGCTGGAGCCGGGAACCTATCACTTTTGAGGGGAAGCTATGGACATTGAAAAAATCTTGCAGCAGATGACCCTGGAGGATAGAATTGCTCTCTGCTCCGGTGAAAACTTCTGGGAAACAAAGAAATACGAAAAATACGGCATTCCTTCCCTTTTCATGTGCGACGGGCCTCACGGCTTGCGCAAGCAGGAGGATGCAGCGGATATGCTGGGGGTCAATAAGTCCCGTCCCGCCACCTGCTTTCCCGCCGAGGTGACCACCGCCGGGAGCTGGGATCCGGAGCTGCTTACGGCCATCGGTTCAGCCATCGGCCAGGAGGCCAGGGAGCAGTGCGTTGGTCTTGTTCTCGGCCCCGGCGTCAATCTCAAGCGGAATCCCCTCTGCGGGCGGAACTTTGAGTATTTCAGCGAGGACCCGTATCTGGCGGGCAAGCTGGCGGCGGGCTTCATCCGGGGCGCAGAAGCGCAGGGCATCGGCACCAGTCTCAAGCACTTTGCCGCCAACTCGCAGGAGCTATCCCGCTTTACCTCCGACAGCGTGCTGGACGAGCGCACCCTGCGGGAGCTTTATTTGACGGCCTTTGAGATCGCCGTCAAGGAAGGCCACCCCTCCACCCTCATGTGCGCCTACCCCAAGCTGAACGGGGTCCATTGCTCGGACAACAAAGCCCTTTTGACGGACATTCTCCGGACCGAATGGGGTTTTTCCGGGCTGGTGGTCACCGACTGGGGTGCCATGAATGACCGCATCGAGGGCTTCCGGGCCGGCTGCGACCTGAATATGCCCGGCGGCAGCGACTACATGGAAAAAGAGGTGCTTCAGGCGGTCAAGGACGGCACACTGCCGGAGCGCTGCATTGACGACAGCGCCCGCCGTGTGCTGAAGCTGGTGTTCCGGGCAGCGCAGACGCTGAAAGAAAAAACCGACTGCGACTATGAAGCCCACCATGCCCTGGCCAAGCGTGCAGCAGTGGAGGGTGCGGTGCTGCTGAAAAATGAGGGAGGTATTCTGCCCCTGAAAAAGGATGCGAAAATCGCCGTCATTGGAGCCATGGCAAAGAATCTGCGCTACCAAGGCTCCGGTTCCAGCCACATCAACCCCACAAAGCTGTCCCAGCCACTGGATTTTCTGCCGGGTACTCTGTACGCTCCCGGCTGCGATGACCGGGGCGACACCACGGAAGATTTGCTCTTCCAGGCGGCAAAAACCGCCCAGGAAGCCGAAATTGCCGTGATTTTCGCCGGACTTCCGGACCGATATGAGTCCGAAGGCTTCGACCGGGCGGACATGAAAATGCCGGAGGGCCAGCTTCGGATGATCGATGCCGTGGCCGCCGCCAACCCCAACACGGTGGTGGTTCTCCTCAGCGGCAGCGCCGTGGAATGCCCCTGGGCCGACCGAGTGAAGGGCATCCTGTACATGGGCCTGCCCGGGCAGGCGGGCGGCGAAGCCGTGGCCGATCTGCTCTGCGGCCGGGCCAATCCCAGCGGCAAATTGGCCGAAAGCTGGCCCCTGAGCTATGCGGACGTGCCATCCTCCGAAATTTACGGCAAAACCGACGACGCCCTGTACGAAGAAGGGCTGTACGTCGGCTACCGGTACTATGAAAAATCCGGCGTTGCCGTCCGCTGGCGGTTCGGCTACGGGCTGAGCTACACGGAGTTTTCCTACTCTGATTTAACGGTCAACGGCGATACGGTGTCCGTCACCGTCCGAAACACCGGCAAGCGTGCCGGTGCGGAGGTGGTGCAGCTCTACATTCGTGCCCCGCAGGATGGTCTGCACCGCCCGCTGCGGGAGCTGAAGGGCTTCCAAAAGGTATTCTTGCAGTCGGGCGAAAGCCGGACGGTCACCTTCCCTTTGATCGACCGCAGCTTCGCCGTCTGGCAGGGCGGCTGGAAAATCCCCGCCGGGAAATACACCGTCTGCATCGGCGGCCTGACCGCAGAGGTTGAAAAGTCCGGTGAAACGCTGCCCGTACCCGCATGGCAAAAGGGAAGCTTCTACGAATCCTGCACCGGCAAGCCCAATCAAGCCGACTGGGAAGCTATGCTGGGGCGCACCTATGCACCGCCGGTGCTGAAGAAAGGTTCTTTCACCATGGACAATACCGTCATGGAAATGAAAGATTACAGCCTCATCATGAAGATCATGTTCAAGGCAGTGGAAGCGACCATCGCCAAAGGCTTCGGCGGCAAGAAGGATTACGAGAACCCGGAATTCCGGATGCTGATGAACTCCTCCGCCGGTTCGCCTCTGCGCAGTATGCAGATTTCCGGCGGCATGAAGGGCGGCGTGCTGCCCGGAATGCTGGAAATGGCCAACGGGCACTTCTTCCGGGGACTTTGGCGGATGATTCGAGGATAAAATCAAAAAACCAGCCAGTGTGACCGTGAAGTGACCCCCAAAAGTTAGACAATATTTTGAAGTAAAAATTGTTCAAGCAACCGAAAGGGCTTGCTGTCTGTGAATTGCAGGCGGCAAGCCCTTC